>Ga0208825_1000792_pt1 | contig 27506 bp, 25 predicted proteins | sample AD_UKC113_MetaG_FD_184450 | JGI IMG/M metagenome (GOLD analysis project Ga0208825, IMG submission 184450) | Active sludge microbial communities of municipal wastewater-treating anaerobic digesters from Hong Kong - AD_UKC113_MetaG (SPAdes)... | ecosystem: Engineered > Bioreactor > Anaerobic >...
CCTTCAGACCGGCAATCGCAGCCTTGGCGCGGATCAGCGCCACGCCGCCGCCGGGGACGATGCCTTCTTCCACCGCAGCGCGGGTGGCGTGCAGGGCGTCTTCGACGCGCGCCTTCTTCTCCTTCATCTCGACCTCGGTGGCGGCACCGACCTTGATGACGGCCACGCCGCCGGCCAGCTTGGCCACGCGCTCCTGCAGCTTCTCGCGGTCGTAGTCCGAGGTGGTCTCCTCGATCTGCGCCTTGATCTGCTTGATGCGCGCCTCGATCGCGGCGGTGTCGCCGGCGCCGTCGATGATGGTGGTGTTCTCCTTGCTGACCTGCACCTTCTTGGCACGGCCGAGGTCCCTGATGGTGGCCTTCTCCAGGGTCAGGCCCACTTCCTCGGAGATCACGGTGCCACCGGTCAGGATGGCCATGTCTTCCAGCATCGCCTTGCGACGGTCACCGAAGCCCGGCGCCTTCACGGCGCAGACCTTGACGATGCCGCGGATGGTGTTGACCACCAGGGTTGCCAGCGCCTCGCCTTCCACTTCCTCGGCGACGATCAGCAGCGGCTTGCCGGCCTTGGCGGCGGGCTGGCTCCGGTGGTTTGCGCGGGGTCCATGGGAGGATCTTACGTCCGGGTGGCCGAGCCGGGGTGCGATGCAAACGCCCCAGCTCAGGCGCGCAGGCCCACGAACATCTTCCAGCGGCGCTCGTTCTGCTTCTTGGCCTCGTAGAGGGCCTGGTCGGCCTGAGTCACCAGCTTGCGCACGGACATGACATCGTTGGCGTAGGCCGCCATGCCGACCGACACGCCCACGCCGACCTCGTCGCCCGTGCTCAGGCGGATGGGCTGGGAGACGGCGCGCACGATGCGCCGCGCCAGCGCCTGAGCCGCTTCGGTGGGGCCGTCGCGCATGACGATGCCGAACTCGTCGCCGCCCAGGCGGGCCAGCACGTCGCCGGCGCGCACCTGGGTCAGCAGGCGTTGGCTGATTTCCTTGAGCGTTTCGTCGCCCGCGGCGTGGCCGAAGCCGTCGTTGACGGCCTTGAAGCCGTCGAGGTCGAGCAGCAGCAGCGTGAAGGGCTCGTCCTGGCGCACCGCGCGCGCGAATTCGGCCTCGAGCACGCGCTCGAAATGCGCGCGGTTGGCCAGGCCGGTGAGGTGATCGCTCAGCGCCAGGTGCTTGAGCTGGTGGGTCTGGTGGCGCGCGCGCAGGGCGCACATCACCAGGGCGGCGCAGTCCAGCAGTGCCGCTTGTTGCGCCGCGGTGAACTCGCGCGGCTGGGTGTCGAGCACCGCCAGGGTGCCCAGCACCGCGCCGGAGACGACCACCAACGGTGCGCCAGCGTAAAAGCGCAGGCGAGGGCCGGCGGCCACCAGGGGGGCTCAGCCGCAATTGTCGCTGCAGCTATTCCGCCGCCGCGCCGGCCTCAGCCTGGGTGTCGCCAGCGTCTTTACGCTTCGGGAGCACCCACTTAGCGCGCGGGAAATGGCAGGTATATCCGCCCGGCCTCTTCTCCAGATAATCCTGGTGCTCCGGCTCTGCTTCCCAGAAGTCACCCACGGGCTCGACTTCGGTGACGACCTTGCCGTCCCACAGTCCGGACGCGTCGACGTCGGCTATCGTATCTTCGGCGATGCGCTTCTGCTCCTCGTCGACGTAATAGATGCCAGATCGATAGGAGAGGCCGCGGTCGTTGCCCTGGCGGTTCTTTGTCGTCGGATCATGGATCTGGAAGAAGTATTCCAGGATATTACGGTAGCTCGTCACTGTTGGGTCGAAGGTGATCTCGATCCCCTCCGCATGAGTGCCATGGTTGCGATAGGTGGCGTTCGGCACGTCGCCGCCGGTGTAGCCGACGCGGGTCGAAACGATGCCGGGCTGCTTGCGGATCAGATCCTGCATTCCCCAAAAGCATCCGCCAGCGAGAACAGCGCGCTGATGCATGTTAAGCCTCCTCTACTTGGTCGAGATACTCGCCATAGCCCGCGGCTTCCATCTCATCGCGCGGGATGAATCGAAGCGATGCCGAGTTGATGCAGTAGCGCAGGCCGCCGCGGTCGGACGGCCCGTCCGGAAACACGTGGCCAAGATGGCTGTCGCCGTGCACCGAGCGAACCTCCGTCCGGACCATGCCATGCGAGCTGTCTCGCACTTCGTTCACGTGAGCCGCGACGATCGGCTTGGTAAAGCTCGGCCAGCCAGTGCCGGACTCGAACTTGTCCGTCGACGCGAACAACGGCTCGCCGGATACGACGTCAACGTAGATGCCCGCCTCCTTGTTGTCGTTATACTCGCCGGTAAAGGGTCTCTCGGTGCCGTCCTGCTGGGTGATCCGGCGTTGTTCCGGGGTCAGGCGTTCGATTGCTGCCTGCGACTTTTCAAACTTCATGGTGAGTCTCCATTACTTAGTTAGAGGGCCAGGCACACTACGTTCAACTTATCACGTCGATACTCACATCAACTATCGCAGTGGCTCCAACATTAATCCAATACGTCGTGCGTATAGTTTCTATACCGCACATGCCTCTTGCTTGGCGGGTCAACTCCAATCGTAACGGGCTGCAAGCTGAGCGACTTTTCGTATCTCGACCGGTGCCGTAGATCCGGACACGGTGGCGATCACGATCTCACGCTCCGGGTATAGGAAGTTCAACCGCCCTTTTTGGCGAGTCTGGCGGGTAGGAAGCGGCCGCGCAAGCGCCGCTTTGGGCACAGATCGGGCACAGATCGGGGGTTCATGCGTGGGTTTTCGACATCGCGGGGCCACGCAGCGGCTCAGTGCGTAGCCATTTCTCACCGAATCCCGGCACAGGGCCGAGCGCAGCCCTGCGGGGTCGTGGCCGCATCGGATCGGATTCTGCTTTCGCTTCCGGTTGAGTGGCCGGCACCTCGTCACGCGGCCGGCGGCGGGGCGCGCGCTGCGGGCCGGTAGTGCGCTTGCTCCAGCGCGCCGTGCTTCTCGAAGTGGGCGAGGATGGCGCGGATGGCGGTGGGTTCCTCGATGCTGGCGACGATCCGCACCGCGCCGCCGCAGTGGGCGCAGGTGGTGATGTCGATGGAAAAGACCCGCTTGAGCCGTTGCGCCCAGCTCATCGCACGGCGCTTCTGCTCGGGGCTGCGCGGCTCGTCGTGGGCGCTTGCGTCCACTGGCGCCGCATCGCCCGCAGGCCGCTTGCCGCGCCCCGATGGCGTCACCTGCGCGCGCAGATTCGCGTTCGGGGCGAATACGCCGTGGAAGCGGGTGAGATGCGCGCGTGGCGGCGGGACCAGTGCCGCCAGCTTGGCGATGAAGTCCACCGCATCCCATTCGACATGCATGGTGCCATTGCGCCACGGCGTCTTGAGCTGATACCGCACCCTACCCTGCGGTGAGATCGACAGCCGCTGCTCGCTGATCGCCGGGCGCGTGATGTAGCGGCACAGCTTTTCGAGCTTGTGGCTTTCGTGTGCTTCCGCGGCCACGCCGGCATGCAGCGAGAAGCCGCCGACCTTGCCGGCATCGCCCTCCAGCGAGCCTGCGTCACCGGGCAATGTTTGCAGCGTGACGACCTTGCGGCCAGCGTCGCGACCGGTGGCGATGCGGTAGGTCATCGAACTCATCCGCAGCCCATCCATGCCGTCGTCGCTACCCGCGCTGTCGGACAGGAACACGGATTCGTCTTCGCCTTCGAGCCAGCCGCGGCGCGACAGGTGCCGGCACACGCGATGCGCGATGGTGTTGGCCAGTTCCGTCAGTTGCGCCGATGTGGGCGCACGGGTGCGGTGCAGGCGCGGCTTGCGCTGCGGACGCTCGGTGGTGTCCTCGTACACGCCGTCGAGCCACAGCATGTGGAAGTGGATGTTGAGATTCAGCGCGCTGCCGAAGCGCTGGATCAGGGTCACCACGCCGCATTGCGCCGTATCCCGCGGCACGCCGGCCTGATCGGCAAGCCAACCGGCGATCACACGATGCACGATGCCCAGCACCGGGCCGATCGCCTCAGGCTTGCTGGCGAACAGGAAGCGCAACGGGTACGGGAAACTCAGCACCCATTGCCGCACCGGCCGCGGGCCGAACACCTCGTCCACCAGATGCCGCGCCGACTCGGCCATGCGCCGCGCCCCGCAGCTGGGGCAGAAGCCGCGCTTCTTGCAGGAATACGCCACCAGCCTCTCGGCCCGGCACTGCTCGCAGACCACGCGCAGGAAGCCGTGCTCGAGCACGCCGCAGCGCAGGTAGGTCTCGAACTCCTCGCGCACATACTCGGGCAGCGGGCGGTCTTCGGCCTCAAGACGCACGATGAAGTCCGGGTAGTGCGCCTGCACTAGCGCGTACAGCAGCGTGCGCTCGGGCAGGTGGCGCGCGTAACGCGCAGCGGCGTGGGCGGCCGGCAGTGGCGCGCACACCTCGGCCTGCCGCCGGGGTGCGGTCAGGCGCGGCACGCAGCGCTCCGTTGCAGGGACGGCTGCTCAGGGTTGCGCCCGCGAGCACGCGTTCATATCGGCGTTTTCTGATCTTCGCGTCAGACATTGCCGCGGGGCGGGTAGGAAGTCTCCCGCCTCGGACGCCAGAACGCACAAAGCCCGGCACGAGGCCGGGCTTTGTGGTCTTGCTTGATGGATCGCGGGGCTTAGAAATCCATGCCGCCCATGCCGCCCATGCCGCCGCCCGGCATCGCCGGCTCGTCCTTCTTCGGCAGCTCGGCCACCATGGCTTCGGTGGTGATCATCAGGCCGGCGATGGAGGCCGCGTTCTGCAGCGCGGTGCGGGTGACCTTGGTCGGGTCCAGGATGCCGAACTCGATCATGTCGCCGAACTCGCCATTGGCGGCGTTGTAGCCAAACGCGCCCTTGCCTTCGACCACGCGGTTGAGAATCACCGACGGCTCATCGCCGGCATTGGTGACGATCTCGCGCAGCGGGGCTTCCATCGCACGCAACGCAATTGCGATACCGTGGTTCTGGTCTTCGTTGGCACCCTTCAGACCGGCAATCGCAGCCTTGGCGCGGATCAGCGCCACGCCGCCGCCGGGGACGATGCCTTCTTCCACCGCAGCGCGGGTGGCGTGCAGGGCGTCTTCCACACGGGCTTTCTTTTCCTTCATTTCCACTTCGGTGGCTGCGCCAACCTTGATCACCGCAACGCCGCCGGCCAGCTTGGCGACGCGTTCTTGCAGCTTCTCGCGGTCGTAGTCGGAGCTGGTTTCTTCGATCTGCGCCTTGATCTGCTTGATGCGGGCTTCGATGCCTGCGCCTTCGCCAGGCTTCAGGCGAAGGCAGCGCGGTCAACGGCAGGACAGTGCGCGACGCGGTGTTGCTGCCGGGCGACCAGGTGGTGTTCGATGCCCAGCATCGCTTCGTGGTCGAGGCGCCAGCGCGGAAATTGCAAGCGGAGCAGGCTCCGGAAATCGACCTGGCCTCGACCCACCTCGGCACCGGACGCGGCCAGCGCTCGGCGCGAAGACTGCCGTGGCTGTTGCTGGCGGCGCTGCTGATCGCCGGCGCGCTCAGCCTGCTGCTGCTGTTCGGGGTCGGTTGAGCGCCGCCTTCCTTCGCATCGCCCACGCTTTCCACGCGCGCCAGCCGAGCAGTACCGCGAGGATGCCGGCGTACAGCGCCGGCTCGCGGATATCCGATTTCACCAGCCACCAGAAATGCAGCACGGCGAGCACGCCGATGGCATAGACCAGCTTGTGCAGGCGCGTCCAGTTGCGGCCAAGGCGGCGGATCCAGCCGGTGGTGGAGGTGATCGCCAGCGGCAGCAGCAACAGCCACGCGGCGAAACCGACGGTGATGTACGGGCGCTTGGCGATGTCCTCGAACACCTGCGTCCAGTAGCCGCGCAGATCGAGCCCGAGGTAGGCCGCGAAGTGCAGGCAGACATAGAAGAACGCGTACAGGCCGAGCATGCGCCGGAAGCGCACCAGCACCGGTTTTCCCGTGAGTTGACGCAGCGGCGTCACCGCGAGCGCGCACATCAGGAAACGCAGCGCCCACAGGCCCAGGCGGTGTTCGATCTCGGCCACCGGATCGGCGCCGAGCGCATCGCCGCCGGTGCGCGCCACGTCCCAGACCTGCGCCAGCAGGATCGCCAGCGGCGCCAGCGCGAGCAGGTGGACGAACGTCTTGGCGACGAAGATGCGCGGTTCGATGCGCCGTCGCGGTTTCGCCGCGGAATTCAGAACCACTTCTTCAGGTCCATGCCGGCGTACATCGCCGCGACCTGTTCGCCATAGCCGTTGAACGGGCGCGTCGGGATGCGTTCGGCGAACAGCTTGCTCGCGGTGCCGGCGATGCGGCGTTCGGTCTTCTGGCTCCAGCGCGGGTGGTCCACGGCCGGGTTCACGTTGGAGAAGAAGCCGTATTCGTTCGAGGCTTCGTCGTTCCAGCTGGTGAACGGCATGCGTTCGACGAAAGTGATCGCGACGATCGACTTGATGCCCTTGAAACCATACTTCCACGGCACCACCAGCCGCAGCGGCGCGCCGTCCTGCTGCGGCAGCGGTTTGCCGTAGATGCCGGTGGCGAGGATGGTCAGCGGGTGCATCGCCTCGTCGATGCGCAGTCCCTCGCGGTAGGGCCAGCGCAGCACCGGTGCACGCACGCCCGGCATCTGCCGCGGGTCGGCGAGGCTGGTGAAGGCGACGTACTTCGCCTTCGACGTCGGCTCGAAGCGCTTGAGCACGTCCGCCAGCGGCACGCCCAGCCATGGGATCACCATCGACCAGCCTTCCACGCAACGCATGCGGTAGACGCGTTCCTCCGGCGCAAGGCCCTTGAGCAGGTCGTCGAGCGAGAGCTTGCCCGGCTTCGCGCACTGGCCGCCGACCGCGACCGTCCACGGCGAGGTGCGCAGGCTCTTGGCCGCGCGCGAGGGATCGGCCTTGCCGGTGCCGAATTCGTAGAAGTTGTTGTAACTGGTGATGTCCGCGTAAGCCGTGAGCTCTTCATTGGTGTGGAACCCGGACTTCGCCTGCTCGGGCGTGATCGTCACGCGCGGCGGCGGGGGCGGTTCCGCGCGGCTGCAACCGGCGACGGCCAGCGCTGGCGTCGAGGCGAGCGCGGCGAGCAGGCGGCGACGGTCGCGGTAGACCGCTTCGTCGGTGATATCGGTGCCTGGAATACGCAGAACGTCGCGCAGCTTCATGGGGATTGCTCCGGCGTACGGGGACGATGCAAGGATAGAACCGGCCGCGGGGTATAGGAAGTTCAACCGCCCTTTTTTGCGAGTCTGGCAGGTAGGAAGCGGCCGCGCAAGCGCCGCTTTGGGCACAGATCGGGCACAGATCGGGGGTTCATGCGTGGGTTTTCGACATCGCGGGGCCACGCAGCGGCTCAGTGCGTAGCCATTTCTCACCGAATCCCGGCACAGGGCCGAGCGCAGCCCTGCGGGGTCGTGGCCGCATCGGATCGGATTCTGCTTTCGCTTCCGGTTGAGTGGCCGGCACCTCGTCACGCGGCCGGCGGCGGGGCGCGCGCTGCGGGCCGGTAGTGCGCTTGCTCCAGCGCGCCGTGCTTCTCGAAGTGGGCGAGGATGGCGCGGATGGCGGTGGGTTCCTCGATGCTGGCGACGATCCGCACCGCGCCGCCGCAGTGGGCGCAGGTGGTGATGTCGATGGAAAAGACCCGCTTGAGCCGTTGCGCCCAGCTCATCGCACGGCGCTTCTGCTCGGGGCTGCGCGGCTCGTCGTGGGCGCTTGCGTCCACTGGCGCCGCATCGCCCGCAGGCCGCTTGCCGCGCCCCGATGGCGTCACCTGCGCGCGCAGATTCGCGTTCGGGGCGAATACGCCGTGGAAGCGGGTGAGATGCGCGCGTGGCGGCGGGACCAGTGCCGCCAGCTTGGCGATGAAGTCCACCGCATCCCATTCGACATGCATGGTGCCATTGCGCCACGGCGTCTTGAGCTGATACCGCACCCTACCCTGCGGTGAGATCGACAGCCGCTGCTCGCTGATCGCCGGGCGCGTGATGTAGCGGCACAGCTTTTCGAGCTTGTGGCTTTCGTGTGCTTCCGCGGCCACGCCGGCATGCAGCGAGAAGCCGCCGACCTTGCCGGCATCGCCCTCCAGCGAGCCTGCGTCACCGGGCAATGTTTGCAGCGTGACGACCTTGCGGCCAGCGTCGCGACCGGTGGCGATGCGGTAGGTCATCGAACTCATCCGCAGCCCATCCATGCCGTCGTCGCTACCCGCGCTGTCGGACAGGAACACGGATTCGTCTTCGCCTTCGAGCCAGCCGCGGCGCGACAGGTGCCGGCACACGCGATGCGCGATGGTGTTGGCCAGTTCCGTCAGTTGCGCCGATGTGGGCGCACGGGTGCGGTGCAGGCGCGGCTTGCGCTGCGGACGCTCGGTGGTGTCCTCGTACACGCCGTCGAGCCACAGCATGTGGAAGTGGATGTTGAGATTCAGCGCGCTGCCGAAGCGCTGGATCAGGGTCACCACGCCGCATTGCGCCGTATCCCGCGGCACGCCGGCCTGATCGGCAAGCCAACCGGCGATCACACGATGCACGATGCCCAGCACCGGGCCGATCGCCTCAGGCTTGCTGGCGAACAGGAAGCGCAACGGGTACGGGAAACTCAGCACCCATTGCCGCACCGGCCGCGGGCCGAACACCTCGTCCACCAGATGCCGCGCCGACTCGGCCATGCGCCGCGCCCCGCAGCTGGGGCAGAAGCCGCGCTTCTTGCAGGAATACGCCACCAGCCTCTCGGCCCGGCACTGCTCGCAGACCACGCGCAGGAAGCCGTGCTCGAGCACGCCGCAGCGCAGGTAGGTCTCGAACTCCTCGCGCACATACTCGGGCAGCGGGCGGTCTTCGGCCTCAAGACGCACGATGAAGTCCGGGTAGTGCGCCTGCACTAGCGCGTACAGCAGCGTGCGCTCGGGCAGGTGGCGCGCGTAACGCGCAGCGGCGTGGGCGGCCGGCAGTGGCGCGCACACCTCGGCCTGCCGCCGGGGTGCGGTCAGGCGCGGCACGCAGCGCTCCGTTGCAGGGACGGCTGCTCAGGGTTGCGCCCGCGAGCACGCGTTCATATCGGCGTTTTCTGATCTTCGCGTCAGACATTGCCGCGGGGCGGGTAGGAAGTCTCCCGCCTCGGACGCCAGAACGCACAAAGCCCGGCACGAGGCCGGGCTTTGTGGTCTTGCTTGATGGATCGCGGGGCTTAGAAATCCATGCCGCCCATGCCGCCCATGCCGCCGCCCGGCATCGCCGGCTCGTCCTTCTTCGGCAGCTCGGCCACCATGGCTTCGGTGGTGATCATCAGGCCGGCGATGGAGGCCGCGTTCTGCAGCGCGGTGCGGGTGACCTTGGTCGGGTCCAGGATGCCGAACTCGATCATGTCGCCGAACTCGCCATTGGCGGCGTTGTAGCCAAACGCGCCCTTGCCTTCGACCACGCGGTTGAGAATCACCGACGGCTCATCGCCGGCATTGGTGACGATCTCGCGCAGCGGGGCTTCCATCGCACGCAACGCAATTGCGATACCGTGGTTCTGGTCTTCGTTGGCACCCTTCAGACCGGCAATCGCAGCCTTGGCGCGGATCAGCGCCACGCCGCCGCCGGGGACGATGCCTTCTTCCACCGCAGCGCGGGTGGCGTGCAGGGCGTCTTCCACACGGGCTTTCTTTTCCTTCATTTCCACTTCGGTGGCTGCGCCAACCTTGATCACCGCAACGCCGCCGGCCAGCTTGGCGACGCGTTCTTGCAGCTTCTCGCGGTCGTAGTCGGAGCTGGTTTCTTCGATCTGCGCCTTGATCTGCTTGATGCGGGCTTCGATGCCTGCGCCTTCGCCAGCGCCGTCAATAATCGTGGTGTTTTCCTTCGACACCTGGATCTTCTTGGCGCGGCCCAGATCCTTGATGGTGGCCTTCTCCAGCGACAGGCCCACTTCTTCGGAGATCACGGTGCCGCCAGTCAGGATGGCCATGTCTTCCAGCATCGCCTTGCGACGGTCGCCGAAGCCCGGAGCCTTGACCGCGCAGACCTTGACGATGCCGCGGATGGTGTTGACCACCAGTGTGGCCAGCGCTTCGCCTTCGACTTCTTCGGCCACGATCAGCAGCGGCTTACCGGCCTTGGCGGCGCCTTCCAGCACCGGCAGCAGGTCACGCACGTTGGAGATCTTCTTGTCGTGCAGCAGGATGTACGGGTCATCCAACTCGGCCTGCATTGACTGCTGGTTGTTGACGAAGTACGGACTCAGGTAGCCACGGTCAAACTGCATGCCCTCGACCACGTCGAGTTCATTGTCCAGGCCGGAACCGTCTTCCACGGTAATGACGCCTTCCTTGCCGACCTTGTCCATCGCCTGCGCGATCAGGTCACCGATGTTGGCATCGGAGTTGGCAGAAATGGTGCCGACCTGGGCGATTTCCTTGCTGGTCGAGGACGGCTTGGACAGCGACTTCAGCTCGCCGACGGCAGCCTTCACCGCTTGGTCGATGCCGCGCTTGAGATCCATCGGGTTCATGCCGGCGGCCACGGCCTTCATGCCTTCGCGGATAAACGCTTGTGCCAACACGGTGGCGGTGGTGGTGCCGTCACCGGCATTGTCGGAGGTCTTGGAAGCGACTTCCTTCACCATCTGCGCGCCCATGTTCTCGAAGGCGTCGGCCAGCTCGATTTCTTTGGCGACGGACACGCCGTCCTTGGTGATGGTGGGTGCGCCGAAGCTCTTTTGCAGCACCACATTGCGGCCCTTCGGGCCCAGCGTGGCCTTGACGGCATTGGCGAGCACGTTCACGCCGCGCACCATCTTGGAGCGCGCGTCTTCGCCGAAACGAATGTCTTTTGCAGCCATTGGAGTGTTACCTCAATCAGTATTCAGTGGATGTAAGGGTGGGAAGCGCTGCGCAATCAGCCGAGGATCGCGAACAGGTCGTCTTCCTTCACCACCAGCAGCTCAACGCCGTCCAGCTTCACTTCGGTGCCGCTGTACTTGCCAAACAGCACCGTGTCGCCCACCTTGACCTGCGGTGCGCGCACTTGGCCGTTGTCCAGCACCTTGCCGGTGCCGACCGCGATGACTTGGCCCTTGATCGGCTTTTCGGTGGCCGAATCCGGAATCACGATGCCACCGGCAGACAACTTCTCTTCTTCCATACGCTTGATGACCACACGGTCGTGAAGCGGCTTGATATTGGACATGACAACCTCGGTAAATGGTTGATTATTGGGAAAAAACCCGGCGATTTTAGCAGTCGCACGGCGCGCATGCCAAACTGCGGAACGCGCGTGCGCCGCAACCGGATGCAGCTAAGATGGGGCGCCCGTGCGGGCTTTCAAGGGCCGCGATGAGGAAATCGGGCAAGCTGCCCGCGGGCGCCCTGCGTGCCGGCCGCTGACTGGCGCGTGACCCAACACGTCGCCGGCAGCCTATGCCACAATCGACGCGACTCCACCCCTTCAACCCCGTGCCACACCACCGCCAGCGCCGTGATGGCCGTGCGCGTGGCGGCTGCGCGGCTCACCAACCCCGACGCGGAACCCCTGACGTGGCGACGACCGATACATCGCAGCCCCAGGCCGCCCTTGGAAAACGCCTTCGCCAGGTTGCCGGCGAACGCTTCAACCTGCGCGACGACAAGGCCGACGACGAGGAAATCGAGGCGCGCATCCGCGACGCGGTCGAACTGCGCGGGGCGACGCCGTGGATCCTGGTGTTCGCCATCCTGGTGGCGTCGGTGGGCCTGAACGTCAATTCCACCGCCGTCATCATCGGCGCGATGCTGATCTCGCCACTGATGGCACCGATCATGGGCGCCGGTTTCGGCGTTGCGGTGTACGACTTCGCGCTGGTCAAGCGCTCGCTGACCAACCTGCTGATCGCCACGCTGATCAGCCTGGTCGTGTCGTGGACGTATTTCTCGCTGACCCCGCTGCACCAGGCGCAGTCGGAGCTGCTGGCGCGCACCAGCCCCACCTTGTGGGACGTGCTGATCGCCCTGTTTGGCGGGCTTGCCGGCATCATCGGCATGACCCGCAAGGAGAAGTCCAACGTCATCCCCGGCGTGGCCATCGCCACCGCGCTGATGCCGCCGGTGTGCACGGCAGGCTACGGGCTTGCCACCGGGCAATGGAGCTTTTTTGGCGGCGCGCTGTACCTGTACACGATCAACTGCGTGTTCATTACGCTGGCCACGATCCTGGGCATCCGCGCGCTACGGCTCAAACGGCACGGTTTCGCCAGCCCGGCCATCGCCAGGCGGGTCAAGATCGCGCTGTGGACGCTGGCCTTGGCCACCGCATTGCCCAGCATTTACCTGGCCATCAACCTGGTGCGCCAGGAGGTGTACCGGGCCACGGCGCGCGAGTTCGTGAATCGCGAGTTCGTGTTCCGCAACAGCCAGGTCGTGGATGCCAAGATCGACCCGGCCAAACGCACCATCGACATTTCCCTGATCGGCGAGCCGCTCAGCACGGACATGCAAGAAACCATCAAGGCCCATCTGGCCATCGCCAACCTGGCCGGCACCCAGATCTTCCTGCACCAGAGCGGCGACCACCAGATTGACGTGACCGCGCTCAAATCAACGCTGCTGTCTGATCTCTTGAGAGAAAGCCAGGACACCGTCAAGCAGCGCGAATCGCAGCTGCAGAAGCTCAGGGCGGAGCTGGCGAAGCGCAACGCACTGCTGAACCAGACCGGCGACATTTCCAGCGAGCTGCGCCAGCTGTACCCGAGCCTGGACCAGATCACGGTGGGCGACGGGGTGACGATTGCCGAAGACGGCAGCCGCCAACAGGTGGTGTATCTCAATGCCACCATCCGTTCCGACCTGTCTGCGGCCGAACAGCAACGGATCGCGGACTGGTTCAAGATCCGCACCAAGGCCGATGCCGTGGTCTTCAACATCCAGACGCCGGAGGTGGCGGCACCCGCCAAAGCCAGCGGCAAGCGCAAGCGCTGACCATGGCCGGGGCGATCCTGCTCTGCCTTGCCACCTGCCCGGACGCAACCTGCGCCGAGCGCATCGCCACGGCGCTGGTCGAGGAACGCCTGGCCGCCTGCGTCAACATCGTTCCCGGCCTGCACTCGGTATATCGCTGGCAGGGCGCGGTGGAACACGCAGGGGAAGTGCTGCTGCTGATCAAGACCACGCGGGCGCGCTACCCGGCCCTGCAGGCAAGGCTGCCGCAATTGCATCCGCATGAACTGCCGGAGCTGGTCGCGGTCGAATCCAATGACGGCCTGCCTGCGTATCTACGCTGGGTGGCCGACATGACCCGTCCAGTAGAATGATCCGATGACCCGACTGTCTTTTCGCCCGTGCCGCTGGCTGGCCGCACTGGCCCTGGCGGCGGCCCTGCCGGCCGCTGCCACCGCCGATGTTGATCTGCCGCCGGTGGATCAGGTGTTCGTGCTGTCGGCCAAGGCCAGCGCACGCGACCGCATCGAGGTACGCTGGCAAATTGCCGCAGGCTATTACCTGTACCGGCACCGCACCTCGGTCAAGGCCGACGGGTTTGGTGATGCCACATTGGCGCTGCCGGAGGGCGCCAAACACCACGACGAATTTTTTGGCGATGTGCAGACCTATCGCAAGCAGCTGATCGGGGTTGTCAGTGGCCGTGCCGATGCCAGCGCCAATGCCGTCAAACTGACCGTGAAATATCAAGGCTGTGCCGATGCCGGGGTGTGCTACCCGCCGCAAACGCGCACGCTGACGGTGGCCTTGCCGGCTGCCGATGACGCTGCACCCGGTTTGGGTTTTGCCAAGAAGTCCGGCGGCTTGTTCGGGCTGGGCGATCCTGCCGGCGCAGTGGACGCCGCGCCGCTGCCGCCGGAACAGGCGTTCACCAGCGAAGTGATTGCGTTGGATGGCAATCACCTGTTGTTACGGCTGACCCCGGCCAAGGGCTATTACCTGTATCGCGACAAGCTGTCGGTGCGCTTGCAGGCCGGCAACGGGCTGTCCACTGCGCTGCCGTCTGCGGCCGCGCTACCCGCCGCCAGTCCGTATAAAGACGAACACTTCGGCAAGGTGGCGGTGTATTTCGATCAGGTCGAAATCAAGCTCCCGGTGCTGCGCACGCAGCCGCAGGCCGCCACAGGCACGCTGCACGTGGGCCTGCAAGGCTGCCAAATCGATGGTATTTGCTACCCGCCGATGACCCGCATGCTGGATGTGGCGCTGCCGGCGGGCACGGTGACACCGGCACCTGCCACCGCGCAGCCACAAGGCAACACCAGCCCCATTCCAGCCCCGCCCTTGCCGGCGCACGCAGCGGATGCCACGGCGTCGATACCCGCAACGACACGTGCAGGCTTCGGCGAAGATCGCGATGCCGCGACCCGCAAGACGCCGCAATTCGTACGCGAAACGCCGCCAACGCAACAAACCCTCAGCCTGCTCGCCGCGCTGCTGCTGGCCTTGCTCGGCGGCTTGATCCTCAATCTGATGCCCTGCGTGCTGCCGGTGCTGTCGCTGAAGGCGTTGTCTTTGCTGCAAGGCAGCGAAAGCCCACACCAACCACGCCAGCATGTGCTGGCCTACACCGCCGGCGTTTTACTGTCGATGCTGGCGCTGGGTGGCTTGGTACTGGCACTACGACAGGCCGGGCTGGCGCTGGGCTGGGGCTTTCAGTTGCAGCAACCCCTCGTCTTGGCCGTGCTGGCGTTGGTGATGCTGGCGCTGGGGTTATCGCTGTCGGGGATGTGGCAGGCCACGATCGCACTAGGCAGCCGCAGCAGCACACTAGTACAGGGCAGCGGTCTGCGCGCCGACTTTTTCACCGGCGTGTTAGCGGTGGTGCTGGCCACGCCCTGCACCGCGCCGTTCATGGGCCCGGCCTTGGCCTACGCCTTCGCTGGTCCGCTGCTGGGCGGCCTCTTGGTGTTTGTGATGTTGGGGCTGGGGCTGGCCTTACCGTTCCTTGCCATCGGCTTTATGCCGGCGCTGGCGCGCCTGTTACCCAAGCCGGGTGCGTGGATGGACACCTTCAAGCAAATGCTGGCGTTTCCGCTGTACGCCACCGCGGCATGGCTCGTCTGGGTGCTGACCCAGTTGCGCGGTGCCGATGCCACTGGGCTGTGGCTGACTGCCGCCATCACCCTTGCGTTTGCACTGTGGGCGTGGACAAAGGCACGCACCACGGCGCACCGCGGCTGGTGGCTGGTGGCAGCCCTTGCCGCGCTGACCCTGAGCTGGCCATTGCACACCCTGCACCGCCTGCCTAAGCCACAGGCCAGCCACACGGCCACCACCGCCAATGCGCCAATGCCATGGTCCGAGGCCACCTTGGCCCTGCTGCGTGCGCAGCACCGCGTGGTGTTTGTGGATATGACCGCCGACTGGTGTATCACCTGCAAGGTCAATGAAAAGGCGGTGTTCTCGCAACCACGTTTTCAACAAACGCTGGCCGACACCCATGCGGTGTATATGGTGGGCGACTACACCGATGTTGACCCGGCCATGAGTGCCTATCTGCAACGCTACCGCGCGGTCGGCGTGCCCTTGTATGTGGTGTACCCGCGCAATGGTGGCGAAGGCCGCGTGCTACCCACCTTACTGACCCCCGCCATCGCCGAAACCGCCCTGCGCGAGGCGGCACGCTGATGCCTTCACACAAAGCCGTGATTGCTGCCGCCCTGCTGGCCGCCATCGCCGGTGGTGTGGCCAGCCTGTCTTTTGAACCCACCATTACCACCAAACTGGCCGGCACCGAACTTGGCCAGCGCGCACTGGGCCATCTGCTGGCCGCCAAGGCGCCAGCGCCACCTGCCGGGCTGAACATCGCCGAGCGTGGCGGCATCGTGCCGGCAATGACCTTGCACACGCTGGATGGCCACACCCTCGACATCCCCCGTGCTTGGGCCGGCAAGCCCACCTTGGTCAATCTCTGGGCCAGTTGGTGCCGTCCTTGCCTGCAAGAAATGCCCGATCTGCAAGCCTATGCCGCACAACAAGGCAGCAACGGCGTGCACGTGGTGGGTATTGCGCTGGATGACCCCAACGACGCACGCAGTCTGTTGGCGCAGTTGCAAATCACCTATCCCAACTTGGTCGATACCCCCGGCCCTGCCGATGCCGGCGTGCGGCTGGGCAACCCGGCGGGCGTACTGCCGTATTCGCTACTGATTTCTGCCGATGGCCACATCCTCAACACCCGGATTGGGCCGTTTGCAAATCTGGCCGCCATTGCTGACTGGGCGCGCTTTTAGAGCCATCACTCCAACATCCGCTTAAAATTGCGTTATCTGGCAAAAGTTCGCCGAACTGGACAGCATTGCTCATCTGCGCGACACTGCACGCCGTTTTTTGAAGGATTGTCATGGCCAAGCTGCTGCTCCTGCACGGCCCCAACCTCAACCTGCTCGGCACCCGCGAGCCGGAGGTCTATGGGCGCACCACGCTGGCCGATATCAACACCGACCTCATCGCCCGTGCTGCGGCGGCCGGCCACGTGCTGGACGCCCTGCAGTCCAATGCCGAGCACACCTTGGTGGATCGCGTGCAGGCCGCCCGGCTGGACGGCACCGCCTTCATCTTGATCAACCCGGCTGCGTTTACCCACACATCGGTGGCGCTGCGCGATGCGCTGGCCGCTGTGGCCATTCCCTTTATCGAAATTCACCTGTCCAACCCGCACCGCCGCGAACCCTTCCGCCAGCACAGCTATTTCAGCGATAAAGCCGTGGGCGTGATTTGCGGCTTCGGGGCCGACTCCTACCGCTATGCGCTGGATGCTGCGCTCCAGCGGCTACCCGTTTAACTCCACAAGGACCCAGTTCCATGGACCTTCGCAAGATCAAAAAACTCATCGACCTGTTGGAAGAGTCGAACCTCGCCGAAATCGAAATCAAAGAAGGCGAAGAATCCGTGCGCTTGGCGCGTGTGCCCAAGGGCAGCCTGATGGCCGCGCCGGCCCCCATCATCCAGCATGTCGCTGCGCCCGCTGCGCCAGCCATGCCGATGAGCTCGCCGGTACAAGCCGCCACTGGCGGCAGCCCCAAACCAGCTAGCCCGGACTTGCCGGCCGGCCACGTGGTGCGTGCGCCGATGGTCGGTACGTTCTACACCAGCCCCGCCCCCGACAAGCCGGCGTTCGTCAGCGTGGGGCAGGCGGTCAAGGCCGGCGACACGCTGGGCATTATCGAAGCGATGAAAATGTTCAACCCGATCGAGGCCGATGTCTCCGGTACCGTGCTCGCCATCCAGTGCGACAGCGGCCAGCCGGTGGAATTTGACCAGCCGCTGTTTGTGATTGGGTGAGCAAGGGATTCGAGCGCCGCAGGCACTCGCCTGCGAACGCCCACCGGCATGCAAGCCGGCGGGCCGGACGGACTGGAAACTGAGACAACGACCATGCTCGAAAAAGTAGTCATCGCCAACCGTGGCGAAATCGCGCTGCGCATCCTGCGCGCCTGTCATGCACTGGGCATCCGCACCGTGGCCGTGCATTCCACCGCCGATCGCAACCTCAAGCACGTGGCGATGGCCGATGAGTCGGTGTGCATCGGCCCGGCACCGTCGGCGGACAGCTACCTCAATATGCCGGCGATCATTGCCGCCGCCGAGGTCACCGACGCCCAAGCCATCCACCCCGGCTACGGCTTTCTCTCCGAAAACGCCAATTTTGCCGAACGTGTAGAGCAATCCGGTTTCATCTTCATTGGCCCCAAGGCCGACACCATTCGCCTGATGGGCGACAAGGTGGAAGCCATCCGCGCGATGAAAGCCGCCGGCGTGCCCTGCGTGCCCGGCAGCGGCGGCCCACTGGGCGACGATGCCGCCACCAACGTGAAAATTGCGGCCGAGATCGGCTATCCGGTGATCGTCAAAGCCGCCGGCGGCGGCGGCGGTCGTGGCATGCGCGTGGTGCACACCGAAGCCGCACTGGTGAACGCCATCGCCACCACTAAGCAAGAGGCCAAGGCCGCGTTCGGCAACGACATGGTCTATATGGAAAAATTCCTGGAAAACCCGCGCCATGTGGAAATCCAGGTGCTGGCCGATGGCCAGGGCAATGCCATCCACCTGGGTGAGCGCGATTGCTCGATGCAGCGCCGCCACCAGAAAGTGGTGGAAGAAGCGCCCGCCCCCGGCATCAGCGACGAACAGCGTGCGCAGATCGGCAAGGTCTGCGTGGAAGCCTGCATCCGCATCGGTTATCGCGGTGCGGGCACGTTTGAATTCCTGTTCGAAAACGGGCGCTTTTATTTCATCGAAATGAACACCCGCATCCAGGTCGAACATCCGGTGACAGAGCTTGTCACCGGGATTGATCTGGTGCGCGAACAATTGCTGATCGCGGCTGGGCATAAGCTGTCGATCCAGCAGTCGGATGTGGTGCTGCGCGGCCATGCCATCGAATGCCGCATCAATGCCGAAGACCCGGACACCTTCTTCCCCAGCCCCGGCTTGATCCAGCACTTCCACGCTCCCGGTGGCCCCGGCGTGCGGGTGGATTCGCACATCTACGAGGGCTACCGGGTGCCGCCGAATTACGATTCGATGATCGGCAAACTCATCGTGCATGGCGCGACCCGCGAACAAGCGATTGCGCGAATGCGGGTGGCGCTGAGCGAGATGGTGGTGGACGGCATCAAGACCAATATCCCGCTACAGCAGCGCATCCTGGCCGATGGCGGCTTCTGCCAAGGTGGGCAGAACATCCACTATCTCGAAAAGAAACTGGCCGAACGCAAAGAAAAAGCGCTGTCGATTTTGTAACCCAGTGTGGCCGGTTACGGGGCTGATTTGCGCTTATACAAGGCATCAGCCCCCGGATTGGAGCCCGCCATGCGTCGTCGCCACGCCCTGTACCTTGCCCTGTCTGCCACCTTGTTGGCACTCCCTGCGGCCAGCCAGCAAGGCAAAACCCCGCCGACCAATCTGTTTATCGACGTGGCCACCCACAACATGGCCGGGATGCCAGACATGGGCGGGATGCTGGGCGGCCTAGGCGGCTTCATGGCGCGCCGCATGGGTGGGGCCGATACCAGCAAGCCCACCTACCCCACCGCGCGACATGCTGGCCTAACCGGCCAATACCTCGATATCGCCCTGCACAACACACTGAAACCGGGGGTGGAAGCGCAGGACCTGATTCCATCCGGCCTGAATCTCGGCAAATCGCTGACCTTGATTCCAGTCGAACCCAGCCACTCTGAAAAGGGCGAAAGCACCCCCGGCAAAGTGCCCGATATCGAAGTCAAAATTTCCGAATACTGGGGGTGCGGCGCCACGGTGCGCCCGGGCCAACCCAAGGTGGCCACCTTCAAGGTCAAAGGCGGCAACCGCACCATCGACCCGCGCAACGGCATGAAAGGCATGCAGGGCATCGACTTCCAGAGCAGCGGCAGCCTGTCCAAAGGCCTGTATGTGCCCGATCGCGACATCGACCTGCAACCCGGCTATGTCTATTGGCCCAACCGCCAATACGGCAAACAGGTACCCAACGGCGCGCACTTGGCCGGTGACCATCAAATCACCGGCGACGGCATTCCGGCGTCGATGAAATTTCAAGTGCAGCAAGCGGCGGACTTCATGCCCAAACTCATGCTGCGCTCGCAAGGCGAACTGACCGACGCCATCGACCTGAGCTGGCCCTCAGTGGATCGCGCACGCGGCTATTTCATCACCGGCATGCACACCGACATGAAGAGCGAAAACTCCATCGAAATGGTGATCTGGAGTAGCGCCGATGTGCCCGGTGCCGGCAGTGAATTGCATGCCTATCTCAGCGGCAGCCAAATCGAAAAATGGCAGAAACAAAAAATCCTGCTTTCGGCAGCGGCCACCCAATGCACCGTCCCCAAAGGCATCTTTGCCAGTCAAAGCCAGCAAGGTGGCATGCCCATTCCCGGCATTTTGATGATGACCGCCTACGGCCCAGAAAACTGGATCACCTATCCGCCCAAACCCGCCGACCCCAAGCAGCCGTGGAACCCCGAATGGAGCGTGCGCCTACGCGCCAAGTCCACCGCGTTTTCGATGTTGGGGATGAATTTTGGCGGCATGCAGCAAATGCAAGACGGCAATCAAGGCAATGACGGCCAACAACAGCAGCCACAAAAGAGGCCCGGCATGAAGGGTTTGTTGAAAGGTATTTTGGGCGGCTGAGCACGCACCGCCTTGAAACTGCGAGAATGACGCCGCCCCCGCTGCGTCATTCCCCGCATGCCTTATCTCCAACTCAGCCTACCTTGCACCGAAGCCCGTCACCCGCGCGTGGAACGCGCGCTGGAAGACGTGGGCGCACTGGCGGTAACCTTGCAAGACGCGCATCTGGACGCCGCTGACGAGCAGGCCATTTTCGAACCCGGCGTGGGCGAGCTGCCGCTGTGGGACGAAATGACCCTGACCGCGTTGTTTGATGCCAACACCGACCCACTGCTGCTGCTGGCCGCGCTGGAGTCGTTTGATCCCGAACTGGACTGGTCGCAGACGCGCTTTGAGACGGTGGCCGATCAAGATTGGGAACGCGCATGGCTGGACACGTTTCAGCCGATGCGGTTTGGCGCACGCACCTTCATCGTGCCGTGGAATCATGATTTGCCGGAAGGCGCGGATGCGCCCGATGCCGCAGTCATTCGCCTTGATCCCGGCTTGGCATTTGGCTCTGGCACGCACCCCACCACCGCGCTGTGTTTGCGCTGGCTGGATGCACTTGCCGCGCAGGGCGGGCTGACCGGCCGCAACGTGCTCGATTTTGGCTGCGGCAGCGGCATCTTGGCACTGGCCGCATTGAAGCTGGGGGCCGCATGTGCAGTGGGCGTGGACAATGACCCGCAAGCCATCCTCGCCACCGCTGACAATGCCCAGCGCAATGGCGTTGGCATCGCCACATATCTGCCGCAAGATGAACCCCTCGCCACCTATCCGGTGGTGGTCGCCAATATCCTGGCCACCGCACTGGATGCCCTCGCCGAAACCCTGGCGGCGCGCGTGGCAAGCGGTGGCCACATCGCAATGTCCGGCATCTTGGCTGGGCAAGAAGACGACTTACTGCTACGGTTTGCACCGTGGTTTGAACGCCTACAGGTCACCCGCGACGACGATTGGATCCGCATCGACGGCTTGCGCAACGCAGTGGCGGTACGCGCATGAGCCGCGCACCCAGTTTCGCGCTGGAACCCAGCACACCGACTGCGGACCGGTCGCGCGGCGAATGGCTACTGCTCTGCATGTTGTCGTTGGGCCTGCTGGCACAACTGACATGGCAGCAGCGGCACGCACTTGCCGCCAATCCCGTCTTGCGGCCCGCGCTTGAAGCAACCTGCGCCGCCCTCCATTGCAATTTGCCCGCATGGCAAGAACCGACCGCCTTCACCATGCTCTCGCGCGACGTCATCGCCCCACCTGACCACCCCGGCGTGCTGCGCGTGCAGGCCAGCTTTCGCAACGATGCCCGTTGGCCACAGGCGTGGCCGGCCTTGGTGCTCAGCCTGACCGACATCAACGGCCACAGCTTGGGTACACGCCGCTTTCAGCCAGAAGACTATCTGGGCCGCACCCCGCATGCCGCGCAACTTGCACCCAATCAAGCCACCCAAATCGCCTTCGATATCGTCGAGCCTGCGCCCAATGTGGTGGCGTTCGACTTTCGGTTTGAATGATCGGCTTGAATGATCGGTTTGAATGCCTCGCAACCGGCATTGCACGCGGTATTGACGCAAATCAACAATGTTTGACTGAATACGCACACGACCTGCCGCCCACCTGCGCATCGCGCTAGACTCTTCATCCGCCGCATCGGCGATCGGGTACTGATGCGCGCCGCAGCGAGGGACTTTCATTGAATCTTCACGACAACCGCCAGGACACCGGCCGCGCACCCTTGCGCGAGCATGTCGCCACCTCGGTGCGCCGTTATCTGCGTGACTTAGATGGTTGCGACACCGATGATTTGTACAGCACGGCCCTGCGCGAGCTGGAGATCCCGTTGTTCGCTGAAGTGCTGAAGCATTGCGACGGCAATCAAAGCCGCGCCGCCGCCATGCTGGGCCTGCATCGCGCCACCTTGCGTAAAAAGCTGCGCGACTACGGTCTATCGGTCTGAGGTTTTGTGCAGCGGCCAACCCCATCGGGCTGGCCGGTATAATTCCCGCTTCCCCACCGCTCTGCCCTCGCCATGACTGCCCCCCAATTCGACGGCCCGGCCGTGACCGTGCGCCGCGCCCTGCTGTCTGTTTCCGATAAAACTGGCCTGCTGGAACTGGCCCATGCACTGGCCGCCCATGGTGTTGAACTACTTTCCACCGGCGGCACCGCCAAGGCCATCCGCGATGCCGGGCTTGCGGTGCAAGACGTCAGCGAGGTAACTGGTTTTCCGGAAATGATGGATGGCCGCGTCAAAACCCTGCACCCGCTGGTGCATGGCGGCTTGCTGGGCCGCGCCGGGTTGGATGATGCGGTGATGGCCGCACACGGGATCGGCAAAATCGACTTGCTGGTGCTGAATTTATATCCGTTTGAGGCGGTGACCGCGCGCGCCGATTGCAGCTTGGCCGACGCGGTGGAAAACATCGACATCGGTGGTCCGGCGATGCTGCGCAGCGCTGCCAAGAATTTTGCCCGCGTGGCGGTGGTCACCGATCCTTCGCAATACCCGACGTTGCTGGCTGAATTGGACGAACACACCGGCGCAGTGTCCGCGCAGACGCGCTTTGCGTGGTCGGTGGCCGCATTCAACCGCGTGGCGCAATACGACGCGGCGATCAGCAATTATCTGTCCGCGATTACCGATGCCACGCCGGCGGTGCCCACGCGCAGCGCATTCTCGGCGCAAGCCAATGGCAGCTTCATCAAAGTGATGGATCTGCGCTACGGCGAAAACCCGCACCAACAAGCGGCGTTTTATCGCGACCTGTATCCCGCGCCCGGCTCTCTGGCCACCTTCACCCAGTTGCAGGGCAAGGAACTTTCTTACAACAACATTGCCGATAGCGATGCGGCGTGGGAATGTGTGCGTCAGTTCGATGCGCCGGCCTGCGTCATCGTCAAGCACGCCAACCCCTGTGGCGTGGCAGTGGGCAACGGTTGCGCCGACAGCTACGAAGCGGCCTATGCCACCGACCCCACCAGCGCGTTTGGCGGCATCCTCGCCTTCAACACCAAACTCGACGGTGCGACGTGCAAGGCCATTCTCGATCGCCAGTTCGTCGAAGTGCTGATCGCGCCGGACTACGACGCCGAGGCCTTGGCCTACGCGACAAAGAAAGCCAATGTGCGCGTGCTGCGCATCCCGCTGGCACCGCCGTCACCCGGCTTTATCGACAGCAAGCGGGTGAACTCCGGCATGTTGCTGCAAACCGCCGATGCCCGCGTGGTGACCCGCGACGAACTGAAGGTGGTGACGAAGCTGGCCCCGACCGACGCGCAGTTCACCGACCTGCTGTTCGCATGGAAGGTGGCCAAATTCGTCAAATCCAACGCCATCGTCTATGCCAAAGACAGCCGCACCATTGGCGTCGGCGCGGGGCAGATGAGCCGCGTGTATTCGGCGCGCATCGCCGGCATCAAGGCGGTGGATGCGGGGCTGGTGGTGCCCGGGTCGGTGATGGCGTCCGATGCCTTCTTCCCGTTCCGCGACGGCATCGACGCGGCGGCTGAGGCCGGCATCCAGGCAGTGATCCAGCCCGGCGGCTCGATGCGCGATGCGGAAGTGATCGAAGCCGCCAACGAACACGGCATCGCGATGGTGTTCACCGGCGTGCGGCATTTCCGGCATTGATGTCTCTCCCTTCTCCCACCGGGAGAAGGTGGCGCGTAGCGCCGGATGAGGGCTCGGTGAAACACCTGCATCGGGGTGCTCCGAACCCTCACCCCAACCCCTCTCCCAGCAGGAGAGGGGCTTTCCCAACAGGAGCCTTCTCGCATGAAAATTCTCGTCATCGGTTCCGGCGGCCGCGAACACGCCTTGGCATGGAAGTTGGCGCAATCACCGCGCGTCACCGAAGTCTTGGTGGCACCCGGCAATGCCGGCACCGCAACGGAGCACAAATGCCGCAACGTGGCGGTGAAGGTCACCGATATTGACGGCCTGTTTGCGCTGGCGCAGGACGAAGCCGTGGCGCTGACCGTGGTCGGCCCGGAAGTGCCGCTGGTGGCAGGCGTGGTGGATCGCTTCCGCGCTGCATCCTTGCGCATCTTCGGCCCCACCGCTGCCGCTGCGCAGCTGGAAGGCAGCAAGGCTTACGCCAAGGATTTCCTCGCCCGTCACGGCATCCCCACCGCGTACTACGAAGTCCACGCCGACATCGACACCGCACTCGACTACATCCGCGCCAAGGGCGCACCCATCGTCATCAAGGCCGATGGCCTGGCCGCAGGCAAAGGCGTGATTGTGGCGATGACCTTGGCCGAGGCCGAAGCCGCCGTGCGCGACATGCTGGAAGGCAATGCGTTTGGCGATGCCGGCGCACGGGTAGTGATTGAAGAATTTCTGGATGGCGAAGAAGCCAGCTTTATCTCAATGGTGGACGGCACCACCGCGCTGCCGATGGCGACATCGCAAGACCACAAGCGCGTGTTCGATGGCGACACCGGACCCAACACCGGCGGCATGGGCGCGTACTCGCCTGCGCCGGTGGTGACGCCCGAGGTGCATGCGCGGGTGATGCGCGAAGTGGTCAACCCCACCGTGCAAGGCATGCTGGAAGATGGCATTCCATTCACCGGATTTCTGTACGCCGGGCTGATGATTGATGCCAGCGGCGCGCCCAAAGTCATCGAATTCAATGTGCGTTTTGGTGACCCGGAAACGCAGCCGGTGATGCTGCGGCTGGAGTCGGATTTACTGGACCTGCTCGACGCCGCCATCGACGGCAAACTGGATGGCGCACACGCGCAATGGAACCCGCAACCGGCCTTGGGGGTGGTGATGGCAGCCAAACCGTATCCCGAAACCCCGATCACCGGCGATGTGATTACCGGCCTTGGCAACGTCCCGGCATCGGCCAAAGTGTTCCACGCCGGCACCGCGCAAGATGCCGCCGGCAACGTGGTCAGCGCGGGTGGCCGCGTGCTCTGCGTGTGCGCGTTGGGTGATACCGTGCACGCCGCGCAACGTGCCGCTTACGCAGGCGTTGCCGCGATCCACTGGGCCAACGAATTCCACCGCAACGACATCGGCTGGCGGGCGATTGCACGCGAGGTGTAATCCTGCCTACACCGCATACGCGGTCATCGACAACGCACCATAGGTGTAGCCATCCACCAGCACGTGCGGCTTGCTGTTGGCGGCCGCAGCCAGACCTGCGATATACAGCAGCGGCAGGAAGTGGTCGGGCGTGGGCACCGCCATGCGGTAGTCGCGATGGCTGGCCAGCGTGGGGCTGTCCTCCGGGCGCGTTTGCAGCAACGCCATCGCATCGGCATTGAACCGCTGCGCCCAATCGAACGCGCCATCGGGGTTGTGCCAATCGACCGCGCGCAAGTTGTGCACCACATTGCCGCTGCCCACGATCAACACGCCACGCTCGCGCAGCGCAGCCAGTTTCGCGCCCAACGCCAGATGCCACTGCAATGGCTTGCGCGCATCCAGCGACAGTTGCACCACCGGGATATCGGCCTTGGGAAAGGCATGCACCAACACCGACCAGGTGCCGTGATCCAGCCCCCAACTTGCATGGTCGGCAGCCGCTACAAAGTCCGGTGCCACCAGATCGGCCACTTCTTCGGCCAGCGCCGGCAACCCCGGCGCGGGGTATTGCACATCGAACAAGGCCTGCGGAAATCCACCGAAATCATGGATCGTGCGCGGCTGCGGCATCGCCGTCAGCGCCAACCCATCCACATACCAATGCGCCGACACCGCCAGGATTGCACGCGGCGCGGGCACCGCTTCCCCGAACGCCCGCCACGCTTCGGTATAGCGGTTGTGTTGCAACGCGTTCATCGGGCTGCCGTGGCCCAAAAATACGGCGGGCATCAGTGCGGGCTTGGCCATGTTGGAACACCTTCGGAATCGGGATTCAGTCGGCCGTGCCAGTAGCGGGCACCAGCAGCGGCGGCAAGCCATGCGGCAACGCGCGCAGGAAGCGCGGCGACGTGCCCACCGTCGCGCCCAACGCGGCAGCGGCGTGCCATGGCCAACGCGGATCGTAGAGCATCGCGCGGGCCAGCGCGATCGCATCGGCCTGCCCCTGCTCCAACGCGGCCTCGGCCTGCTCGGGCGTGGTGATGAGCCCCACGCCGAGCACCGGCATGGCAACCTCGCGGCGGATCGCCGTGGCGAACGGCAACTGGTAGCCCGGCCCCACGGCGATCTTCTGGGCCGGATGCAGGCCGCCGCTGGAGACGTGGATGAAGTGGCAGCCGTGGGCCTCCAGCGCACGCGCCAGCGCGATGCTCTGCGGCAGGTCCCAGCCGCCGTCCACCCAGTCGGTGGCGGAGATGCGCACGCCCACCGCCATCGTGGCCGGCACCGCCGCGCGGACCGCGTCGAACACCTCCAGCAGCAGCCGCATGCGGTGCGCCAGCGGACCGCCGTAACCGTCTTCGCGGCGGTTGCTGAGCGGCGACAGGAACTGGTGCAGCAGGTAGCCGTGCGCGGCGTGGAGCTCGATCGCATCCAAGCCCAGCCGGGCGGCACGCCGCGCCGCGTCAACGAACGCCTGCACCACGCGGGCGATGCCCGCGGCGTCCAGCGCCGCCGGCAGCGGGTCGTGCTCCGCATAGGGCAGCGCGGACGGCGCCACCACCTGCCAGCCGTGCGTCGCCCCCGGCGCGATCGCGCCGCCACCGTGCTCCCACGGCCGATGGGTGGAGGCCTTGCGCCCGGCGTGCGCCAGCTGCACGCCCACCGGCATCGGCGACCAGCGCCGCACGCTGGCCAGCGCCTGCGCGAACGCGGCTTCGCAGGCATCGTCATAGAGACCGAGGTCGGCCCAGCTGATGCGGCCCTCCGGTACCACGGCCGTGGCCTCGGTCAGCAGCAGGCCGGCCCCCGACTGGGACAGCGTGCCCCAGTGCTGCACGTGCCAGTCGTTGGCCCGGCCCTCGCTGCTGGCGTACTGGCACATGGGCGCGACCACGATGCGGTTGGCCAGCGTGAGCGGCCCGAACGAAACAGGGGTGAACAACCGCGCCATGGCAGATCTCCAACAGACAATCGCCGACTATGTATTGCACGGCGGCGATGCATCAAGCACACCCGCAGAACACAGCCTTGCGGGTACCGCTCAGGCGGCGGGTGCCTTGTGCAGCGCGATCAACAGCACCCCGGCGGCCACCAGCGCGATGCCCAGCCATTCCTGCACCGCCGGCCGCTCGCCCAGCAGCGCATACGCGAAGACCGCCACCAGCACCACGCTCAGCTTGTCGATGGGTGCCACCTGCGACGCATGCCCAAGCTGCAGCGCGCGGAAGTAGCACACCCACGACGCGCCCGTGGCCAGCGCCGACAGCGCCAGGAACAGCACCGTTTTGGCGGACAGCGACAGCGGATTGGTCCACTTCCCGGTCAGCCACACGAACGGCGCCAGCACCCCCAGGATGAACACCGTCCGGAGCAGCGTGGCGAAGTCCGAATCCACGCCGCGGATACCCACCTTGGCGAAGATCGCGGTCAACGCCG
>Ga0208825_1000795_pt1 | contig 27451 bp, 20 predicted proteins | sample AD_UKC113_MetaG_FD_184450 | JGI IMG/M metagenome (GOLD analysis project Ga0208825, IMG submission 184450) | Active sludge microbial communities of municipal wastewater-treating anaerobic digesters from Hong Kong - AD_UKC113_MetaG (SPAdes)... | ecosystem: Engineered > Bioreactor > Anaerobic >...
GAACATGGTCAAATGCTTCCGGTTGTGGAAATGAAACGGCTTCCGAACGTGCCATGATGCGGAAATTTATCGTCGAATCAGTCGTTTATTGGGCTACCGAATACCATATCGATGGTTTCAGGTTCGATTTAATGGGTGTTCACGATATTGAAACCATGAATGCCGTACGGTTGGCTCTTGACAAAGTAGATCCTACTATCTGTATTTATGGAGAAGGTTGGACTGCAGGTCCTTCGGTATATCCAGAAGAAAAAAGAGCTCTGAAAAAAAATGCCAAGCAATTGGATAGAATTGCCGTTTTTAGCGACGACATACGCGATGCACTCAAAGGTAGCTGGCAGCATCCCGAAATTCCCGGCTTTGTTTCGGGAGTGGACAGTTTGGAGGAAAGCGTAAAATTTGGAGTAGTCGGTTCCATTCAGCATCCCCAAATTGATTATTCCAGACTGATTTATTCTAAAGAGCCGTATGTAAATGATCCTACCCAGGTAATCAGCTATGTTTCCTGCCACGACGATTTGTGCTTGGCCGACAAGTTGCGTTCCTCCAAACCTTTAGGAGCAACCAATGATGAAATATTGCGATTCGACAAACTGGCTCAAACCATTGTTTTTACTTCTCAAGGCATTCCTTTTATTTATGCCGGAGAAGAATTGTTCCGAACAAAAAAAGGGGTTCACAATTCTTATCAGTCGCCCGATTCCATCAACCAAATCAATTGGGACAACAAGACCGTTTTTCAGGATTTGTATCAATACTATAAAGGATTAATTGCTCTGCGCAAAGCTCATCCTGCTTTCAGACTTGGCACACAAGAGAATGTTCAGCAATATTTGCATTTTTTGGATTGGGGAATTCCCAATGTAGTTGCGTTTACGCTTACCGATAATGCCAAAGGAGATACTTGGCGCAATATTCTGGTTATTTACAATGGCAATCGAAAATCTGTTGTGGTCGAAATTCCCGAAGGAGAATGGAATTTGGTTTGCCACGACGGACAGATTAATTTGACCGGCATTGCTCAGGTAAAAACAACCGCTTTTGTTGTGGCTCCTTCTTCTGCAAGTATTTTGTATCAGCAGTAAAAATAACAGAATTGAGAATTAATTTCAGTTGAAAAAACGAACCTAACGAAACAATTAAATGGAAGAGGACAAAATTACAGGATTACCGGAAAATGCGCACCGGGAATTGAAAGAAGGAGAAGAATACAAACCGATTCTCCCTGCGGAAAAAGTTTTTCCGGAAGTAAATTTTCGCTCCGTTTCAATCGGATTACTAATGGCTGTTCTTTTTTCGGCAGCTGCAGCCTATCTGGGTTTAAAAGTCGGACAGGTTTTTGAAGCAGCTATTCCCATTGCCATTATCGCAGTCGGACTTTCGAGTGCTGCGAAACGTAAAAATGCTTTGGGAGAAAACGTCATTATCCAGTCCATTGGGGCAAGTTCGGGTGTTATTGTGGCAGGCGCTATTTTTACTTTACCCGCTTTATATATTCTCCAAGCCAAATATCCCGATATTTCGGTGAATTTTATGCAGGTTTTTCTCAGTTCGCTATTGGGTGGCGTATTGGGAATACTCTTTCTGATACCATTTCGTAAATATTTTGTTTCGGACATGCACGGCAAGTATCCTTTTCCGGAAGCAACAGCTACTACTCAGGTACTTGTTTCGGGCGAAAAGGGTGGCGATCAGGCCAAACCGTTGATTGTAGCCGGCATAATTGGTGGTTTGTATGATTTTATTGTCGCAACCTTTGGCGCTTGGGCTGAAGTTTTTACTTCGCGGGTTTTGCCTTTTGGCGCTCAAATTGCCGAAAAAGCCAAACTCGTTTTCAAAGTTAATGTCGGAGCTGCCGTATTGGGATTGGGATATATCGTCGGATTAAAATATGCTGCCATCATTTGTGCGGGTTCAGCTCTGATTTGGTTTGTAGTTGTTCCTGTATTGCCTCTTTTGAACGATCAGGTAATTCACCTGCTGAATCCGGCGTTTCAGGGAACTTTAGCTGTCATGAGTCCTGAAATTATTTTTAGAGATTTTGCTCGACATATCGGCATTGGAGGAATTGCGATGGCAGGGATTATCGGCGTGGCAAAATCATGGAAAATTATTATGGATGCGGTTGGTTTGGCTGCAAAAGAACTGAAAGGCGGAGCAAAATCACTCGAGCAGCAAAAAATCAAACGTACCCAGCGCGATATTTCAATGAAAATTATTATCTTTGGAATAATCGGAGCATTGTTGGCTACTTTTCTGTTTTTTTATTTTGGTGTAGTCGGCAATTTGACACATGCTGTGGTTGGCATACTGGTCATCGGTATTATTGCCTTTCTGTTTACTACGGTAGCTGCCAATGCCATTGCTATTGTAGGTACCAATCCAGTTTCGGGCATGACGTTGATGACGCTGATTCTTTCTTCCGTGATTATGGTTGCAGTGGGTTTAAAAGGAACGGCAGGTATGACGGCATCGTTGATTATGGGAGGTGTGGTTTGCACAGCACTGTCTATGGCCGGAGGCTTTATCACCGATTTGAAAATTGGTTATTGGATTGGAACAACGCCGGCCAAACAGGAAAGCTGGAAATTTTTGGGAACGCTTGTTTCGGCTGCTACAGTGGGTGGCGTTATTATGATTCTGAATAAAACTTACGGATTTACAGGTGAAAATGCTTTGGTCGCACCTCAAGCCAATGCGATGGCAGCGGTAATTGAGCCGCTGATGTCGGGAGTTGGTGCGCCGTGGCTCTTGTATGGCATGGGAGCCCTGATTGCTTTGGTACTGAATTTTTTCAATGTTCCTGCGCTGGCTTTTGCACTCGGAATGTTTATTCCGCTGGAATTAAATGTTCCCTTGCTGGTTGGTGGACTTGTTAGCTGGTATGTTTCGGGCCGAAGCAGCAATAAGGAATTAAACCGTTTGCGTCAGGAAAAAGGGACATTAATAGCTTCGGGATTTATAGCCGGAGGTGCATTAATGGGCGTAGTCAGCGCTGCCTTGCGTTTTGGCGGTATTCAACTCACCAATGAAAGTTGGTTGCAACAGCCCGGTTCGGAATGGTTGGCGCTCTTTATGTATGTATTGCTCATTTTGTATTTTGTTTGGGACAGCATGCGAATAAAGGACAATAAATAAAAATTTAAGGAATAAAATTAATTTATAAACGAGGATAATTAAAAATGTTTGAATCACTTTCTGAAAGACTTGAGAGATCTTTTAAAATTTTAAAGGGTGAAGGACGGATAACCGAAATCAATGTGGCAGAAACATTGAAAGACGTTAGAAAAGCTTTACTTGATGCCGATGTTAATTATAAGACAGCCAAAACCTTTACTGATACGGTAAAGGAAAAAGCATTGGGTCAAAATGTATTGACTTCGATAAAGCCCAGCCAGTTGATGATAAAAATTGTTCACGATGAACTGGCTCAACTTATGGGCGGCTCAAGTGTGGACATTAATCTGAAAGGTTCGCCGGCTGTAATCCTGATGGCCGGTTTGCAAGGTTCAGGTAAAACTACTTTTTCGGCCAAACTTGCCAATCTGTTGAAAACAAAACGAGGAAAAAATCCTTTGTTGGTTGCCGGTGACGTATATCGACCTGCAGCTATCGAGCAATTGAAAGTTTTGGGTGAGCAGCTTAAAATTCCTGTGTATTCCGAAGAAGACAATAAAAATCCTGTTTCAATTGCCGAAGCAGCCATAAAATATGCCAAACTTCACGGTTATGATGTGGTCATTGTGGATACTGCTGGGCGTTTGGCAGTTGATGAGACGATGATGAACGAAATTGCAGCCATAAAAAAAGCCATTCAGCCTCAGGAAATTTTATTTGTCGTGGATGCCATGACGGGTCAGGATGCTGTGAATACGGCAAAGGAATTCAACGATCGACTCAATTTTGATGGTGTGGTGCTGACCAAATTGGATGGCGATACACGTGGCGGAGCGGCACTTTCCATTCGCTCGGTTGTCGACAAGCCCATTAAATTTGTTGGAACAGGTGAAAAGATGGATGCTTTGGATGTGTTCCATCCCGAACGAATGGCAGACCGTATTTTGGGTATGGGAGATATTGTATCGTTGGTAGAAAGAGCTCAGGAACAGTATAATGAAGAAGAAGCCCGAAGATTACAGAAAAAAATTGCCAAAAATCAATTTGATTTTAACGATTTTCTGTCCCAAATTTCCCAAATCAAAAAGATGGGAAACATAAAGGATTTGGCTTCTATGATTCCCGGCATGGGAAAAGCCTTGAAAGATGTGGACATTGACGATAGTGCATTTACCGGTATTGAAGCCATAATTTTCTCCATGACACCTGAAGAACGCGAAAACCCAAAGTTACTGAACGGAAGCAGAAAATTGCGCATTGCCAAAGGTAGTGGAAGAAGTATTGTGGAAGTGAACCGATTGTTGAAACAATTCGACCAAGTAGGTAAAATGATGCACATGGCAACAGTAGGGCAGGGAAAATTGAAAATGGGCAAAAGAAAATAAAAAAATTGCAGAAAGACAAAATTCGGTTTTTCTGCAATTTTTTTTACGACTTCATTAAATGAAAAATTTATAAGCTCTTTTAATCTTGCAGGTAATAGGTAATGGTTGAAACTACCCGGATATTTTTAATGTAAGGAGTGTTCTCGTCTCTGTCGGAAATAATAAACTGACCTTGAGTGGCGCTTTTAATTTTTCCTAATTTGCTTCCTGAATCCTTGGCAAATTTTTCGGCTGCTTTCCGGGCGTTTTTTGTTGCCTCTTCTATCATTTGGGGCTTGATTTCATTAAGTTTCGTATATTCGTATCGAACGCTGTAATTGTTGACCGTAACAGCTATTCCTTGCTTGAGAAGTTCTGCCTGACGCGACATTAAAGCAAGTACTTTATCCACATTCGGTGTGCTGATTGTAATGACCGAAGTCAAATTGTAACGATAAGGCGATTTATTTTCTGTATATCTTTCAGCTTCCATGTCCACAATCTCCGGCGCCGAGAGGGATATTTCGTTTTCCTGAATCCCGTTTTCCTTTATGAAAGAAATAATGGCCTGATTCTTTTTATTCATATCTACGTAGAGCTGAGCAAGGTCATTTCCCAAATCCTTGTAAAGAATAGGGCAAATTACCTTATTGGCAGGAACTTCCATTTCTGCAAGTCCTTTTACTTCCACTGCGCGATCTTTTTGCGAGAAAATTTTAATGCCGTTTCGGATGCACAGTCCCAGACAAATTATTCCAACAGCAATAATGGCTGCTTCAACGATTCTGTTTTTCATGGAATTGATTTTTTAATTTGGGAACAATATTTTTGTTTAGGGGAAAAACATTTTTAGAAATCAATCTTAATTCAATTTGCGAATCCTCACTTCAATTTCGGGTCTGTTTTTCAGCAGATTTACCAATTCGTTTGTATCGGTATTACCAAAATGATAGGGATATAAAATTTTTGGCATAAAGCTAAGAGCCGCGTCGGCGGTCATTTTGGGCGTCATTGTGTAGGGCAGGTTCATGGGTAGAAAAGCTACATCAATGTTTTTCAAAGATTTCATTTCAGGTATGTTTTCAGTGTCGCCGGCCACATAAACTTTAAAATTTCCAAATGTTAATATATAACCGTTTCCTTGCCCTTTGGGATGGAAGGGTTGGCCCGTATTTGTCTTGTGCTGAATGTTGTAAGCCGGAACAGCTTGGATATGAATAAATTTCTTCCAATTGTAAGTGTCCCCGTTTTTCATAACTTTTCCTTTTTGCAGTTGATTTTTGCAGGTTTGGGTAAGAATGATTTCGGTTTCCTTTTTACTGATTTTGTCGATGGTAGCCATGTCGAAATGATCGGCATGTTCATGAGTAATAAGTATCAAATCGGCTTTGGGAAGAGTAGAATAATCTGCAAACATGGCAGTTGGGTCAATATGAATAACTTTGTTGTCAATTTCAAACATCAATGTTCCATGTCCGATAAACGTGATTGTTAAATTTCCCGCTGATGTGGGAAATACGTCTTTTTCAAATTTTTGGGATGACGCTTTCATAGAAAATAAAAATAAAATAAGCGGCAATGAAATGATAATTAACTTTTTCATAATATTTTTTAATGGATTTAACAAAAACGAATATAAGTGTTAATTCAATAAATTATTCAGAATATCGGCGTAAATATAAAAAATATTATTGATTTGTATCAATGAATATGTTCAAATCTTGAAGCGTCGAGTCGCAAAAGAATAAAAAGAAGAATCGTAAAGCCCCAAAGTGAAGAGCCACCATAACTGAAAAATGGCAAAGGAATCCCAATAACAGGCATGATGCCGAGTACCATACCAATGTTAACCATAATATGGAAAAAGAAAATACTCACTACACAATATGCATATACCCTGTTGAAAGTTTCCCGCTGCCGTTCGGCAATACTTATAAGTCTCATCAGAAAAAGCCAATATAAAATAAGTACTATGGTGGAACCGACAAAGCCGTGTTCTTCCCCAACGGTACAAAAAATGAAATCGGTATCCTGTTCGGGAACGTATTTCAATTTAGTTTGGGTACCGTTCAAAAAACCTTTTCCCCAGAAACCGCCCGAACCAATCGCAATTTTCGACTGATTGATATTATAACCCGCTCCCATAGGGTCGTTTTCCATATTCAGCAAAACTTTGATACGGGTTTGTTGATGCGGTTCGAGTGTCTTTTCAAAAATATAATCTGACGAAAAACTGAAAAGTGAAAAACCGAGTGAAATCAGCGAAAGATAAAGGAACTTTTTATGGCGAAATTTCAGCTCCATCACCATCCAATATATGCAGGAAGCCAGAACCGTGAAAAAAGCTACCGAATTGAAATTCACTTTAAATTTCAGGCTGAGCAAATAGGCAACCAAAGCAACCAATGAACTTCCACCCAACAAATAAAGTGCTTCTTTTTTGTTTTTGACAAAAAAATAGGAATAAATAAATTGTCCGACAATAATAAATGTCATGGCCAAAACAATACCCAATGTTCCTGTGCCGGCGCCAACAGAAACAATGCTGAACCGAATAACGATAACGAAGAAAAATGCAGCTAAAGCACCCATCAGTAAAATAATTCCATTCATTCCCTCTCGATAGAACATCAGAAAAAACGACAGGAAAACCAGAGCCGATCCGGTTTCATTTTGCAGCATGATGAGAATCAAAGGAATAAATACGATTACCAACAAAGGAATCAAGTTTTTCCACGACCGCAATTTGAATCCATACGTATTCATAAATTTAGCCAAAGCAAGCGATGTGGACATTTTTGCAATTTCGGCTGGCTGAAAGCTAATGGGGCCTATGACAATCCACGAACGCGAACCTTTGATATCGGGAGCAACAAAAATAGTGGCGATAAGCAATAAAATGGTAAATCCGTAAATAACGTAGCTGAAATAGTTGTAAATGCGGTCATCAATTAGCAATAGGATGCCAGCAATGCCGAAAGCCGTCAGTATCCAAATAAATTGTTTCCCTGCACGCTGACTGAAATCCAAAATTCCCGGATGCTCGAAGTCGTAACTTGCGCCATAAATACTAAGCCAACCCATAAAAACCAGCAATACGTAGTAAATGATGGTTGTCCAGTCGTATTTGATATTAGAAGTCCTGGCCATTGATAGAATCTGTAAGATTGATTTTATTTGTTAATCTTGTTGCGGAAGCCGAAAAAGTTGCTGAGGTAATTCGTTCCAGCAAATCGGTACGTTCTATTTTTCCATTGATATATCGCTCAATCATTAAACTGGCAATTGGGAGTGCCCATGTTGCTCCAAATCCTGCATTTTCCACCACAACGGCTATTGCAATTTGTGGATTTTCTCTGGGTGCATATCCAACAAAAATAGAATGGTCTTTCCCCCGACTGTTTTGAACCGTTCCTGTTTTTCCACACATTGTCAGATTGGGAACTTTGTAGTGTCGCGCCGTCCCGAATTCGCATACGCGCCACATTCCTTCATCTACTATGTCAAAATATTTCTTTTCCACGCTGGTACGATGAACTCTATGTAACAACGAGTCGGCTTTGTTGAGATGAGGAGTAACGAAATATCCCTTGTTGGCAATAATCGCCATAGCATTTGACAACTGAAGAGGAGTAACAAGAATTTCTCCTTGACCAATGGCTAATGATCGAATGGTCATCGCTCTCCAGCCGGTTTCCCCAAAATAGCGATTGAAATATTTTTCGGTGGGAATATTTCCTGAAGATTGCTGATAGATGTCGCCATCGGTGAATTTTTTTCCAAAGCCGAAACTTAATACATAACTTCTCCAGATTTGATAATTTCGTTTAAAATTTTTGTTTTTTTCGCCATATCCGTCTTTTTCCAGTGTAGTACGGAAAGCTCCCCAGAAATAAGGATTGCAGCTTTGTTCTATTCCGTTGAGCAAATTTACCGGTGAACCGTGATGGTGAGTACATTTAATGGGATAGGATTCCGGGCCATTGCAGGGGAAAAGCGTTTTGGTATCGATTCCTCCCATTTGCTGACATACCAGCGCCTGAATAGTTTTAAAAGTTGAACCGGGTGAGTATTGAGCTTGTGTAGAGCGGTTCAGCAAAGGCTTAGCCGGATCGGAAACAAGTTGAATGTAATTTTTTGTTCGTTGTCTTCCTACAAGAGAAGAAGGATCAAAAGTAGGACTGGAAACCATGGCCAATATTTCGCCCGTTTTGGGTTCAATGGCAACAATTCCACCTATTTTCCCGTTCAACAACTGTTCTCCCAGCATTTGAAGCTGTATGTCAAGCGTCGTAATAAGATTTTTTCCTGCTTTGGGCGACACATCATGTTTCCCATTTTCGTATTTTCCTTTTATTCGGCCTTTTGCATCACGCAGCAAGACTTCAACTCCTTTTTCTCCTCTGAGATCTTTTTCGTAGGTGTATTCCAACCCATCTCTTCCAACATAATCGCCTTTAACATAATAGTTGTCTTCATCCAATCGCGATTGTGAAATTTCTCCAATACTTCCCAAAACGTGTGCGGCATAAGGATAGGCATATTCGCGCAAAGTTCGGCTTTGGATGTAAAATCCCGGAAATTTGTACATCATTTGCTGAATCGTAGCTATGTCCTGAATATCGAGTTGAGTCAAAAACAATTGCGGGGTATAGGCAGAATAGCCAAGATTTTTTTTCCTGTCCTTGATTTCAGCCATTCGTTTATTGAAAAACGGCTGGTCTATATTCAGAGCACGACAAAATGCCAACGTGTCCAAATCATGAATTTCGCGTATGATGACGGCTATGTCATAGGCAGGTTTGTTGTAAACGAGCAAATTGTTGTTTCTGTCATAAATTAAGCCTCTGGGCGGATAAAGCGTTTTATTCAGAAATGCATTGCTGGCTGCTCCCTGTTTATATTTTGTTTCTATTACCTGAATAGAGAACAAACGAATGATGTACAGGGCAATGACTACAGAAATGATGCCTGTAATTACGTATCTTCTGTTCTGTAAAGAATCGTTTATCATTGATTATTTTTTCTTCAGCGATTGAATGCCCAAAATTAGCAAAATTGATACAACTGAGCTAAAAAGAATTTTTTCGATAACAATGCCAAAGTGAGCCAGTGAAAATGCTTCCAGAAAAAACAGGGCGGTATGATGTATGAAAACAAGCAATACAACATATCTGATATAAATGCCAACGCCAAAAGTATAGAAAGATGGAGTAGGATTTTCATCCTTTTCGAAATCGGTAATCATATTGATGATCCCGTTTCGGGTGAAAGCCATTAAAACAGTGGCAAAAGCGTGTGTTCCCATTGTGTTCATAAAAATATCCACCATGAGTCCGGTTACAAAAGCAAGAATCAAGGTTAACCACTGAGGTGTGCGATAGGGCAACGAAAGAATGAAAAGAATGTAAATATAGGGATTGATGTAGCCACTTAACTGAATGTTGTTCAGCACGAAAATCTGAACCAACATCAGTAAAATGAAACGAATGATATTTTGAAAAACCGTAGTTGCCATCTTATTCTTCGTATGCTGTTTTTTCAAGCTCTTTTAATTCACCGGCATTTTTGAAATCAATCACCTTAACATAGGAAAGGGTACGAAAATTTGTTGCCAGCTTCACTTTGATTTCATAATAGGCATCGCTTTCCTTGAGGTTGAAATTTTCTATGGTGCCTACCGGAATACCTTCGGGGAAAGTAGTCGTCAGTCCGCTGGTAACCAATGTGTCTCCCATTTTTATCGGAACATGTCGCGCTATATCGGTCAACGAGGCAAAGCGATAATCTTTTCCATCCCATACAAGCGAACCAATGTAATTGTTTCGCTTAAATTTGCAATTGATTTGAATTTTGGGATTTAAAACCGGAATTACAACGGAAAAATGCTCAGAAACATTTTTTACAATGCCTACTACGCCTTCGTCGTTGATTACTCCCATATCCGGTTTTACACCATCCAAAGCTCCCTTGTTCAGCGTAATATAATTTTGCAGTTTATTGGTAGAATTGTTGATCACTTTTGCTTCAATAAATCGGTATTGCTTTTCCGGAGGGATTTTGTACGAAAGCGAATCAGTCCCTGACGGTTGCAACGCTTCCAGTTTATTTTGCAAGTCGAGCAACTGATTTTTGAGTTGTGTGTTTTCTTCGGCCAGTTGCTGATTCGATTTGCTTAAATTGAAAAAACCGACGATATAATTGTTCCAATTGTAAAAGGAAGAAACTATGGTGTTGCTGGAAGAAAGAAATACACTTTTTTGATAATCTCTGCTATTGAAAACCAGTATCAGTGAAAGGACTTCCAACAGCAAGAATACAAAAAATCCGCTATGATGAATCAAAAAATTGATGAGATTTTTCATAAGAAGTTTGTAATCTTTGCGGCTTTTTTCTGCAAACACAAAAATATCCGATTCTTTGGAGCAGTAAGAAAATTCATTCTTAGAGTCCGGCAGAATCGAATATTAACAATTTTATCTTAACAAGAAAGAGAATTTATCGACATTTTTCAAAGCTATTCCGGTGCCGCGTGCTACTGCATGAAGCGGGTCATCGGCAATATGAAAAGGAATGTTGATTTTATCCGTGAGTCTTTTGTCCAAACCGCGCAGCAAAGCTCCGCCACCTGAAAGAAAAATGCCATGCTGAACAATGTCGGCATACAATTCGGGAGGAGTCAGTTCCAATGCACTCAATATTGCTGCTTCAATTTTTGAAATCGATTTTTCGAGACAATGTGCAATTTCCTGATAGGAAACCGGCACTTCAATAGGTAAAGCCGTCATTCTGTTTGGTCCGCGAACAATATAGTCTTCCGGAGCATCTTCCAAATCGGTCAATGCAGCTCCAACGTTAATTTTTATCAATTCGGCGGTACGTTCACCAATTTTGATATTGTGCATTCGTCCCATATATTCCACAATATCGTCGGTCAAATCGTCTCCGGCAATGCGAATAGACTTGTTCAAAACAATTCCGCCTAATGAAATTACGGCTATTTCTGTTGTTCCTCCACCAATATCTACCACCATGCAGCCGTCGGGAGCTTCCACGTCGATTCCAATTCCCAAAGCGGCTGCCATTGGTTCGTAAATCATATATATTTCGCGTCCTCCCGCATGTTCCGAAGAATCCCTGACGGCTCTCATTTCTACTTCAGTGCTGCCTGATGGGATACCAATGACCATTTTTAAGGAAGGAGTGAAAAAACGATTTTTTGAAGGAATCATTTTGATAAGTCCCCGAATCATCATTTCGGCAGCATAAAAATCGGCTATTACCCCATCGCGTAAAGGTCGTATGGTACGAATCGACTCGTTTTCCTTTCCCTGCATTTGGCGTGCACGTTCTCCTACGGCTATCAATCGGTCAGTACGTTTGTCCAAAGCCACAACAGACGGTTCGTCCACCACTATCTGATCATTGTAAACGATAATGCTGTTGGCAGTACCTAAATCGATGGCTATTTCCTGTGTAAATGAAAAAAAACCCATTTTTTTGTATGTTTATGTTTTTAAGAAAATTTTTATTTGCAAATTGTCAATGTTTGAAATGCCGATAACCTGTAAATACCATCGAAAGACCATTTTGATTGCAGAAATCGATAGAGTCCTTGTCTTTGATGGAACCACCCGGTTGAATGACGGCAGTGATTCCTGCTTCATGTGCTATTTGAACACAGTCGGGAAACGGGAAAAAGGCATCGGAAGCCATGACGGCACCTTTTAAGTCGAAATCGAAAGAACGCGCCTTGTCAATGGCATGAACCAATGCATCCACTCTCGAAGTTTGTCCGACACCGCTGGCACACAATTGTTTGTTTTTCGCCAGTACAATGGCATTTGATTTTGAATGTTTTACAATTTTATTTGCAAAAAGTAAATCTTCAATTTCGGCTTCTGAAGGCGATTTCTCGGTAACTACCTTTAAGTCGGCAGTTGTTTCGGTATGCAAGTCTCTATCCTGCATCAGCACTCCATTCAGCAAGGAACGGAATTGCTTGGGACGCAGTGTATTGTTTTTCATTATCAAAATAATCCGATTTTTCTTTTGACTTAATATTTCAATGGCTTCCAAATCATAATCGGGAGCAATGATTACTTCAAAAAATATTTTGTTGATTTCCAGAGCTGTTTCTTTGTCAATGATGGCATTGGTGATGAGAATTCCGCCGAAAGCAGAAACCGGATCGCCAGCCAGCGCAGCTTTCCATGCTTCAAGAAGTGAAGGACGTGATGCAATTCCGCAGGCATTGTTGTGCTTGAGAACAGCAAAGGTTATGTCGTCAAATTCATTGATAAGATTTACAGCAGCGTCAATGTCGAGCAGATTATTGTAGGAAATTTCCTTTCCTTGAAGTTGTTCAAACATTTCGCTGAATTTGCCGAAGAAAATTCCGCGTTGGTGCGGATTTTCGCCATAACGTAAAACTTTTGGATGATTTTCATACCAGCGAAAAGCACTTTGATAAGGTTCATCGAAATAGTTGAAAATGGCTGTATCGTACTGAGAGGAAACAGCAAAAGCTTCTTTGGCAAACCAACGGCGTTCCTCGATGGAAGTTTGAGCTCCACTGCTGTTTAAAATTTCCAGAAAAGGTTCGTATTGCTCTTTGGAGGCGATAACAACCACATCCTTGAAATTTTTTGCTGCAGCACGGATAAGCGAAATTCCACCAATATCAATTTTTTCAATGGTTGTTGGTTCATCTGCACCTGCCGCAACAGTGGCTTCGAAGGGATACAAATCTACAATGACCAAATCGATTCCCGAAATTTCATATTCAGACATTTGCTGCACATCCTGAGCATTGTCCCGCCGCGCGAGAATACCTCCAAAGATTTTCGGATGCAGCGTTTTTACTCTTCCTCCAAGAATTGAAGGGTAGCCAGTCAAATCTTCTACTGCTTCACAGGGAATGTCCAGCGATTCAATAAACGATTTTGTGCCTCCGGTAGAAATAAATTCTACTCCAGCCGCATGCAGTTTGGTGATTATTTCTTCCAGATTGTCTTTGTGATAGACCGAGATTAATGCTTTTTTGATTAACTTTTTTTCCATGCCTTTGTTTCTTTGGTTATGGGATGCAAAGTTACATGAAAATTTTCAATTTACACACAGACCAATAAAAATCAATTCCTTGCTTATTTGGAAGGTTAATATTCTTAATTTCAGAAGCAAAATTTCATGAAATAGATAGAGAAAAGTTGTTTTTTTGCAAAAGTTGAGAAAAATCTGAAGAGGAAATTTTTCAAAAAGAGTATTGACCTTTTTCTGGAAATTTTTTAAGAATAAGAACCCGTATTTTTTGTCCGGTTGATTGTTGGTTTAAAAAAAGTTTTGATGTAAATTGCCAATCTCTTACCAGACGACAATACGTTTTGTTTCCGTTTCCTTTTTTGAAACGGCTCTTACCACATAAGCTCCCGTGGGGTAATCGCCAAATACGGTAATGTTATTTGCAAAGAATTTCTCCTGACCCACTTTTCGTCCCGCCATATCGTAAATCAATGCTTCTCCGTTTTCGGAACTCAAGTTGTCGATCACAATATGCCCTTTGGATGAAAATACCTTGATTTGTGTTTCCTCTTCCGGTTCTCCTTTTTCGTAATAACGCGTTACAATACGAAAACGCTGTTGCAAATTTTCTGTTCCTGTAGCCGTGAATGAATAAACTGTTTCATTTTCTATTTTTACCGCTTGGTTTGCTACCTCGTCCAGCAGATAAACGGCCGGATAGCGCTGCTGTAGATTTTTCGGATAAAATGTTAAGGAGTATTCCGTTTCGGTTCCTTTCCGGAATCCAAGTTTGGTCTCGTCCATATCGTTTACCGAGTTCACTTGATACAAACCGTCCTTTTCAATGGCACACAATGCCGGTGTTCCACTTGCCGGAAGCATTTTTGGCCCATCCCAGCCATTATCAAAAGAACGGGTACAGTTTTCTTCGTTGAATATCCACATGCGGTCTACAATTACGGTATCTGTTTTCAAGTCTATGCGCAGATATTGTTTTTTCTCCGAATCGTTTTCTTCAGCAGCCTTTGCCCGTTGAAGGGTTGTATTTTTCACGGCTACGGAAGAATAGGGAATGGAAATGGTATTTCCCGACGAACCGCTCATGGCTTTTACCAGAAATCCCTGCATGGAGGGAATTTGTCCCTGAATGCCTCCCTGACCTGCTTGATTTTGTGGAATGGCTGCATACGTTCCAGTATTGGTATTGCCGGAAGAATAACTTGTTCCTCCACTATTGGTTTCCCAGTTGTAGTATGAGCCCGTATTGTACAGATAAACCGTAGCTTCCATATTGCTTCCAAAATTAATCTTCGTTATATCGATAGCATCCGTATAGGAATTGCCAAAAATGTGTTGACCGGGATATAGGGCGGTAGTGGTGTAAGCCAATTCTCGGGTACTGAAATCCCTGTTTTCCAAAATTCCTTGCAAGGTGTAGGTTTTAGCTGATGGCTGACAAATTTCATAGCCCAAAAACGATTGCAAAATATCGCTGCCTTCCAATTGTAACCAATGATTGAAAATGGTAGACCCAGTTTCATCCCATTTCCTGACAAAAGCGTTATAGAAAGAAGGATCAGCTTGCAGCGAACGGAAAGGTATGCCGAAATATTGCCAGAAATATTTATTGTTGGTGGCACCATTTTGATCAATATGCGATTTGGAATACATTTCTACTGTGCCATAAACCGGATTACTTTCTGCATTGTGGAATACGAGCGAGCCATTGGGTGAACTCCCATCAGTAGAAGCTCTTACAATCAAACAGGATGGATTTGTATTTTGTATGGTTTCCTTGACCGTCAAAAACTGATTGGGTTCGATAGACAAGTAGGCAGTATCGCTGATACCAATAATTTTTTTGCAGATGGCATTTTCAGTAGTAACTTTGCAGCGGGAACGAATGGTAACGACATCGTTTTCAGTAGAAATTCTTCCAATGTTCCAGTGCGAAGCCGTGTTCCAATTGTTGATTCCTTTTTCGTAAATCAAGGAATATTCAATGGCTCCCGCATCAATGGTAGTATCATAAATACGGGGATTTCCGTTTATATCTTTGGCAGGTATTGAACCCGCTTCGCTGTTGGAACCGGCATTTACTATCGTCGCAAGTGGTGACAGGTAAAAAGAAACGGTATCCGCAGGGGCTACTACATCTTTTAATGCTTGAATGCTGCTAATGGTACTGTTCCCTGAAGGAGGCGTTCCCTGAATGAAAGAATAGCTTGCAGAAACGGAGCTGGAAAGTTCCAAAAAATTTTTATCATTCAAAACAATACAATTTTTGATCTGCAAAGAACCACCCACAGCAGCCGACTTTTCAGCAGCAGATAGTGACAATACCATACTGCTAGCTAATAATATTCCTATGTTTTTGAAAAATACCATGTTTATGCTTTATTATTGAGGCAATGGTAATTCCGTCATGGGACGAACTTTGAAGCTGTACTTTTTATCTTGAGAAGCAGGTTGATTAGTAGAAGTTGGAAAATAAAATTTCCATGCTCCCCATCCGGCTACTTCTGTAGAAGTCCAATACCAATCATTGGATATCGGTGTTTTATTTAATTTATTAAGCACCTCATTGACTTTCGTTAAATTTTTTTGCAATTGATACATTTGCCCTAAAGAAGGCAAATACCATTGAAGTCCTCCTTTTTTATATTCTGTACAATATTTGGCGGCACAATTGGAAGTATTTAATGTGTCCGATTCTCCATTTGGGCGAGAAATGAAGTATGTACAATTTACTATGGTTTGTGTGTTTGATTTTCCATTTTCATCTACCAAAGCTGCGCCAGGATCACCATAGTTAAACAAATTGGGTATATCGGGAGGATTCCAACCCCCTCCATTTACGTAACCATTAGGACACCACCATCTTTGTACCTCATCAACAGCAATAAACCAATTTCTGCTATTTTCGTACCGGTTAAGTTTATTTCGCCAGCAGCAAACCCCTACTACCCGCGAAGCGTTATAACCATTTGGGAATAAAATATTGCCTCCTGTATCATATTGAATATGATACATTAAACCATCATCAAACAACAAATCACCTTCTTCCATAATATCATCTGGTAAGTATTGGTTAAACACAATATTACAATTTATTACCTCTCCACTGGTTCCTGACAGTCCAAAACCTTGTCTGGCAGAATTATGAATAACGATACTGTTGTATAATTTTCCATCGTTTTGCAAATAAGCGCCACCACCTTCACCATTCTGGGAAAAGCTGAAAAAAGGTAACAAACTGATACTTGCCAAAAGTAGATTTATCTTTTTCATTTTATTACATAACAAAAATTGAAACATTTGTTTTATATATCTATAAAATAGTACATATACGCCAAGCTCTTCGGGTTGACCTTGTCCGGTGAGCCGAAAAACAAGTGAGGGAAGCGTTTAAAAATCGTCCTTGTTTGAGCTCCGACGTATTTCGTCGGAGTGAGTTTGGACGATTTTAGCTTTTCGAGCGTAAGTTTTTCGAGTGAAGTGGGCATAGTCTTGAATTTTTTTGCTTACTTTTTTGTTTCAAGACAAAAAAGTAAGTGAGGTTTGGGGCAAAGCCACATTATTAAATGTCTGAAAATAAAGAATATAAATATTTATACAATTTTTTTGTCATGTATTAAGTCTTTTCATTTAATATTCCCTTGTATTCAAAGTTGAAATAAAATTGCACTATCTAAAAAATTATTCCGTCAAAGATTTTTTAGCCACTGGGACAGTATACCCACCTCCTGTTTTATTTTGTTCTGTGTTATTCAATCCCCAAACACCCCAAGGATAACTACTTGTCGAAAGCCCCCAAACGTAATTTGCATCATATTCTGTAGAAGACCAATAATAACCTTTCGTAAACATGGTTTGTCCAGATGAAATCCATCCCAGATAAACAGCTCCTGCATCCATCTGATCATGTACTTCCCAAAGTTTATATATTTCACCGGCAGCCGGCAGATACCACTGTCCTTTTGTACCGGACGGAGTATCATAATTTAAACAATAAGGCACAGGATTATCATCATCCCAACCTTCATACCAAGTACCGGGATTTTGTTCGTGCCATTTTTTAAAAGACTGGTCGAGTGCAATAGAATTATTATATCCATTAAAATCATTCATGGCTGCATCCATCGTCGTAACATTCGCTAAATCGAAATCCAAAGAAGGGTTGAACCATGGTTGTTTATTTACAGGTTTTGCCATGATATAAAAATCGGTTTTATTGGGTTGAGGGTCAACATAAAAAACAATACCCTGCACCGTTTTACCACTTGGTATTCCACCGTTTAAAGAAACTGTAATTTTCCCTGTAGAGTTGTCCAATTGGTAAGTAGGATGCAAAATAGTGCCATCGGTACAATAAAAATCCCCAATGGCAACGTCATAATAGTAAGAACTTTTCACATCAGCTTGATTATTTCGGATAATGCAATTCTGCACTATTCCGCCATCAATCAAAGCTCCAGCTCCGGCACCATTGATAGGAGTATTGCCTGTTGGATCATAAGCAAATCCATTGCAGATCACAAAACCATCCACTGTGCCATATACGGTAACCACACGATGACTATTACTGCCATCCAGAATAGATTGTTGAGAAGAAGAAGCATTTCCGGGATAAATTCTTTGTTGTAAGGAAGTAGCATTGACAGGGAATCCGCCAATCAGCGTAACACCGGATGGAACAACCAGCTCATTTTCCTGATAGGTGCCCGCAGCTACCCAAATCACAGTACCCGACGTAGCACCATTCAGGGCTTCGGTAATGGTATTATAGTTTGCGACACCATCAATTGCTGGGCTGAATTTTACTGTTCGGGTGGGCTGGGCAAATAATTGTACAGTAAAGAAACAAAACCAAAAAACAAATAAATTTTTCACAATTGAATTTAAAATTGCAAAACTACAAAAAAATAAAGCATAGTCAAGTCAAAAAAGGTTAAAAATTCAAAAACTTTTTATCGAGTAAATATTAATATTGATATTTGCAAAAACGTCCAGAAAATTTTTTAATCAAAGTGTAAAATTATTGCAATTTTTTTACATCTATTTGCCAAACAATTATTTGTATGTTTAAATTCTATTTTCTCCTGCAATTTTTAAAAACCTAAATCAATCATTTTCGAGGTTGAATATAAAAGTATTGCTTTGAAAGTGATTTTTAACGAAAAATTTTATTTTTTCAATAAATGAACCTTAATTTAAAATATAACTTTCGTAGCAATAATCAACAAAAAATCCTTTTTTAACTGATTAATTATCAATTTTTTATATGATTAATACATGGAATCGTCATATGGATTCCACGTTGTATTCATTCAATTGGAAAGAAAATTAAATTTTTTCCAAAGAATTTTTCTATTTTTGAAGTTGATTTTAAAAATAAATTCAATTTATGACCCAGACTTCGCTCAAAAAATTTATGTATTTGTCCATTGCAGCAGCCATAGCAACCATTCTGCTGAAATTTTACGCATTTTGGTTGACCGGTTCAATGGGATTTTTCTCGGATGCTTTGGAATCATTTGTCAATCTTGCCGGTGCTGTGGTGGCATTGATCATGCTGATTGTATCTGCCAAACCGGCCGATAAGGAACATGAATTTGGACACGGCAAAGCCGAATATTTTTCGAGCGCTATAGAAGGGACGCTGATTTTGTTGGCTGCCCTGAGCATTATATGGTCTGCTTTTCCTCGATTGCTCCACCCCAAACCACTCGATAATTTGAATGTTGGCTTGCTGTTTTCGGTAGGTGCTTCCTTGATAAACCTTGTTGTTGCCATTGTCCTTATTAAAAACGGGAAAAAAAGAAATTCCATTGTGCTCGAAGCAGACGGAAAACATTTAATGACTGATGTGTGGACTTCTGCAGGCGTAATTGTAGCCATTTTAATAGTAAAAATTACGGGTATCAATATTTTAGATCCCATTATTGCTATTCTGGTTGCTATCAATATCATTTATACAGGCTATCAGCTGATCAGTCGTTCAGCCAATGGATTGATGGACGTTTCCATTTCCGAGGATGCATTAAAAAGAATATCTGCTTATCTGGATTCTTTCAAGGAAGAAAACATTGAATATCACTCTCTGATGACCCGTCAGGCCGGACAGCGCATGTTCATATCGGTTCATTTGCTGGTTCCGGGAAACTGGACAGTGCAAAAAGGACACGACTACGCCGATAAAATTGAACAATTTATTGAAAATATGTTTGACGTTCCGGTAACGGTTTCTACACATATCGAACCAATAGAAGACCCGACTTCCATGAACGATATTGGCATTTACAGAAAAAAATAAAATTTCCCCCATTCAGGGGGTTCAAAAAATTTTTTCCTGTTACAAAAAAGGCTGTCCTTCCTTTTATAGAAAGACAGCCTTTAATAAAGTGTGACCCCGACAGGATTCAAACCTGTAACCTTCTGATCCGTAGTCAGATGCTCTATTCAGTTGAGCCACGGGGCCTTTTTCGAAGTGCAAAGATAGAGTTTATTTTTAAAATGAGCAAAGAAAAATTTTAAAAAATTTTTCTTTGCAGAGCTTTTCTTCTTTTCGGTTATTTTCCGGAGGTGTCGGCCAATGCAAAATCGAGCTCTCTTTTGTCGAGATTGGCTTTGGCAACTCGAATTTTAATTCCGTCTCCCAACCGGTAGCGTTTATGGTGTTTTTTACCGGTAAGACAGTAGTTTTTTTCGTCAAAAATGTAATAATCATCATCCAAATCGCGAATAGGAATCATTCCTTCACATTTGTTTTCAATTATTTCTACGTAAATTCCCCATTCGGTTATGCCGGAAATGACCCCGTCGTAGATTTGTCCAATTCTTTCAGACATAAATTCCACCTGTTTGTATTTGATGGAAGTGCGTTCGGCTTTGGCTGCCAACTGCTCCATGTCTGAGCTGTGGCGGCAATATTCTTCCCATTCTTCAGCATTGACACTTTTTCCGTTGGCCAAATATCTATCGAGCAGACGATGCACCATCATGTCGGGATAACGGCGAATGGGAGAAGTGAAATGCGTGTAGTAATCGAAAGCAAGGCCATAATGACCGACATTGTTGGTTGAATAAACCGCTTTGGACATGGAGCGGATAGCCAGCGTTTCTATCAGATTTTGTTCTTTTTTTCCCTGAACTTCATCCAACAGTTTGTTGATTCCCTTTGAAACTGAGGTTTGTTTACCGGAAGTTTTGAAATGATAGCCAAATTTTTTAACAAAAGCAGACAAATCGCGTAATTTGTCAGGGCTTGGAACCTCATGGACACGATAGACAAAAGTTTTAGCTTTTCTACCTTTTGCCGGCTTGCCAATGTGTGTGGCTACAGTATGGTTGGCCAGCAGCATAAATTCTTCGATCAATTGATGGGATTCCTTTTGCTCTTTAAAATAAACCGAAATGGGTCGCCCTTTTTTGTCGATTTCAAATTGAACTTCGGTACGTTCAAAAGCAATGGCTCCGTTCTCGAAACGTCTTTTACGGAGAATTTGTGCCATTTTGTTCAACTGAAGAATTTCTGCTGAATAATCACCTTTTCCACTTTCGATGATTTCCTGAACTTCCTCGTAGGTAAATCGGCGATTACTATTGATTACGGTATGAACAATTTCGTAGTTTTTTACATCTGCATTTTCATCAATTTGAAAAACAACGGAAAAAGTCAGTTTGTCTTCATTGGGCCGAAGCGAACAAATTCCATTAGACAAGTGTTCGGGTAACATGGGTATCGTTCTGTCCACCAAATAGATAGAAGTGGCTCTTTTTTCTGCTTCACGGTCAATAATGGTTCTGGGCTGAACGTAATGAGTTACATCGGCGATGTGAACGCCAATTTCCCAAAGTCCATTATCAAGTTTTCTGATGGAAAGTGCATCATCAAAGTCTTTGGCATTGCACGGATCGATGGTAAAAGTGGTTACCTTTCTCATGTCGCGTCTTTTTGCTATTTCTTCGGGTGTAATTCCGTCGTCAATTTTTTCGGCTGCTTTTTCTTCTTCAACCGGATATCTGTACGGCAACCCAAATTCGGCCAGAATGGCGTGCATTTCGGTATTATTGTTGCCTTTATCTCCCAAGACATCTATCACTTCGCCTACGGGACTTTTCAGATCAGGTTGCCATTCCATCAATTTTACCACAGCTTTTTGACCGTTTTTTCCACCATTGAGTTTGTTTCTGGGGATAAAAATATCACTCGTCATGATGCGGTTGTCCACCACAAGGAAGGCAAAATTTTCAGAAACCTGTAAAGTACCGACGAACGTATCCTGTGCGCGTTGCAAAACTTCCACCACTTCTCCTTCCTGCTGTTGGCCTTTTCGCCGAGCATACAGAAAAACTTTTACCTTATCGTTGAGCAGGGCATGGTTGGTTTTACGTTCGGGTATAAAAATCATTTCTCCGCCATCGTCGGGAATCACATAAGTTTTAACGCCTTGCCGGTCGATGGTTCCGGTTATGCTGTTTCCATTCGGGAAATTGGCTTTGAAACGTCCTTTCGAAATTTCCGTAACAAATTCTTCATCTGCCAATTCCTCGAGCAGTTGTCGGATGTATTGTTGCTGCGATTGATTTTCAATATTCAGCATTTTGGCTATTTGTCGGTAATTGTATGTTTCGCGCGGATGCTGGTTGAAAATATCGCTGATGGCGTTTATCAATTGTTTACGCGGAATTCGCGTGCTGGTATTTCTATTTGTTTTTTTCGACATGTTTATTTGTTTTTTGAATGGAAGATTTTAAAAATTTTCCATTATTTTTTTTGAGTTAATGTTTGATTATCAATAAATTTTTGCTGTATTAAAAAGTCTCCGGATAGTATTTTTGTGGTCAGGAGAAATGGAAATGCAAAGTTACGACTTTTTCACCAAAAAAATTTTTGTATTGAATAATTATTGATGAATTTTGCAGTTTAATAGTTTTTTGTAACTTCGCAGCCGTTTTTTGAACGCAAATTTTCAGTTATGAAAAAGAAAATTGCTTTCATTATCAATCCTATGGCCGGAGTAAGGACAAAGTCCTTTATTCCGCAACACATAAACAACGAATTAAACAAAGATTTGTTTGAAGCTACTGTTACGTTTACCGACTATCGCGGTCATGGAAGCGTATTGGCCAGAGATTTTGCTGCGAAAGGTTTCGATAGCGTAGTGGCAGTTGGTGGTGATGGAACGATTAACGAAGTTGCCCGGGGACTGGTTCAAACATCGGTTTCGTTAGGAATTTTACCCATTGGTTCGGGAAATGGTTTGGCGCGACATTTGGAAATCCCAATGAATATGCGAAAAGCCATTCAAATGCTCAATTTTTCGGAGGAAATTTTCATCGATTACGGATTGGTAAATCAACGACCTTTTTTCTGCACATGCGGAACCGGTTTCGACGCTTACATTGCTGCCGAATTTGCCAAAGGCCATCGCAGAGGGATTGTGGCTTATCTGGAAAAAATTGTGAAAGGTTATTTTGCCTATCATTCTGAAAATTATCGTATTATTGGAAAAAATATCGATTTTACCACCAAAACTTTTCTTATGACCGTCGCTAATGCTTCTCAATGGGGAAATAATGTGTACATTGCCCCAAAAGCCAGCGTTCAGGATGGACGGCTCGATGTTTCCATTATGAGTAATTTTCCCATTATTGCTCTTCCTACTCTTGCACTGCAACTTTTTACCAAGACTATAAGCAACGACTTGTTTATCAATACTTTCCGAATGAGTGAAATTACGGTTTTTCGACCTGCGCCCGGCCCTTTTCATTATGATGGCGAACCCTATGAAGAAGGTAAGGAAATAAATATCCGGGTTGTACCTGCCGGTTTGAAAGTATTGGTAAAGAAAAGATTCTGAATACCAAATTTTTTCAGGATGCGTTTTTGCTCAAAGGAAATGATTAATTTTGCATCCGAATTTCTTCTCGATTTTTACTGAAGAATCTTCTGTAACATGCGTAACATAATTCAACACAAGCAATTATTTTTTTGGGGAGTTTTTTTGCTGTTGTCGCTGGTGCTTTCCTTCGTTCATTACAGAGTAGATCTGACGTCCGAAAAGCGCTACAGTTTGTCGGAACCATCCAAAAAACTGATGAAAAAGCTCGACTCTCCGCTGAAAGTAAAAATTTATCTCGATGGCAGTCTCAATTCCGGCTTTTTAAGGTTGAAAAAATCTACGGTCGAAATGTTGGAAGAACTGAAAGTTTACAGTTCCAAGCCCATAGCAATTGAATTTGAAGATCCTTCATCTGTTGTCAAGCCTGAAGAAAGAGAAAAGCATTATGCCGAATTGGAATCGCGCGGATTGACACCAACCAATGTATATGAACGCGATAACGACGGCAAAATAATCAGGAAAACAATTTTTCCGTGGTTGGAAATGGAATACAAGGGACGCAAGGTTTTGGTAAATCTGTTGAAAAACATTCCTGGCAATTCGGGCGACGAGAATCTGAATATTTCCATTATCGAACTGGAGTATGAAATTACGGATGCTGTCCGTCGTTTGGTTAACACGTCAGTTGATAAAATTGCTTTTCTGGAAGGACATGACGAACTGTCCGAAGCCGCAACTTATGACATTAGCAAATCGTTGAGCCGTTATTTCCAAATCGATCGTGGTCGTATTGGAAATGATGCGGCCATTCTTCATCCCTATAAAGTGGTAATTGTTGCCAAACCTCAACTTCCTTTCAGTGAAAAAGAAAAGCTGATTATTGATCAATACATTATGAATGGAGGAAAAGTTCTTTGGTTGATTGATGGGGTGCGCGTGGCAGAAGAAAATCTTTCTGTTACCGGCACATCACCGGCTATTCCGCTCGATTTGAATCTTTCCGACCAGCTTTTTCGATATGGAATTCGCATCAATCCGGTTATTTTGCAAGATGTTCAGTGTGCACAAATGCCTGTTAATGTGGCAAAACCCGGAGAAGCACCGCATTTCGAACCTGTTCCCTGGTTTTTTGCTCCACTTTTGCTCACTTCTTATGCCCATCCCGTTACCCGCAACATTGCGCCGGTTCGCTCCGAATTTTGCTCGGATCTCGATTTGGTAGGTGAAAATAAAAATGTTTCGGCCGTGTTGCTGCTGGCAACTTCCGACAATACCCACATTATTGGAACACCGGCCAATATTGATCTTCGGGAAATGCCATCGACAAACGACAAAAATTATTTCAACACCGGTTATGTGCCTGTAGGAGCTCTTTTGGAAGGCAATTTTGAATCGGTTTTTACCAACAGAATGTTGCCCGATAGTGTGGTGAACATTTCGAGCATTCGTCCTGTAAGTGTAAAAACCAAACAAATTTTTGTGGCTGATGGAGATGTTATAAAAAATGAAATTTCTACGGCTCCGGGTGACAGTACAGCTTTACCTTTGGGTTTCGACAGGTTGACGGGCATGCAATACGGGAATAGGGATTTTATTGAAAATGCGGTTCTTTATCTGGCTGACGACGAAGGATGGATGCAGCTGAAAAACAAAACCTTTAAACTTCGTTTGCTCAATAAACAGGTGGTTTACAACCAGAAAGTAAAATGGCAACTTGTCAACGTGTTGCTACCGCTTGTTATTCTTGCAATTTTTGGCTTAATTTTTCAGTTTGTAAGGAGAAGAAAATTTACGAAATGATGTTTTAAGCAATTCGGAATTTTATTAAATAAACTCGTTCCTATACAAAGTTTAACGATGTTTTTTTTGGAATGAATTAATAAACGCTTTGCAATATTCTGCCTCTAAAATTATACTACCATAGAAAAACCTGTTTCCCAAGTTGAATAAATTTGGAGAAAATTATTATTCGTTCAATAATTTAAGGGAATTTTATCTCGATGTTTGTTATATACATAACATTAATATTTTGTTCTCACTATAAAAATCAAAAAAACGCAGGTCTATGAAAAAAAAGAAAGTTATCATTGTGGGTGGTGGGTTTGCCGGTATCCAAATGATTAGAAAACTGGATGAAAAACTTTTTGATATTTTATTGATTGACAGGCTGAATCATCATCAATTTCAACCTTTGTTTTATCAGGTGGCTACTTCGCAAATTGAGCCTTCCAGCATTTCATTTCCGCTCAGGAATGTTTTTAGTGAGAGGAAAAATGTACAAATACGTATGACGGAAGTAACAGCGGTATATCCTGAACAAAACAAAATAAAAACCGATATCGGAGATTTTGATTACGATTTTCTGATTTTGGCCATCGGTTGTACCACCAATTTTTATGGTAATCAGAATATTTGCCGAAACTCTTTCACTCTCAAAACCACTTACGATGCCATTACCATAAGAAATCATATTATTACTACTTTTGAAAAAATAGTTTCGGCTTCCGCAGAGGAGCGTGAAGCATTGAATAATTTGGTTATTGTCGGCGGTGGACCGACAGGTGTTGAACTTGCCGGAGCTTTTGCCGAAATCAAGCGCAACATTTTACCAAAAGATTATAAAGATGTCGATTTTTCAAAGTTTAACGTGATATTGGTTGAAGGCACCAAAAACACGCTTGGCAATATGACCGATGCCTCCAAAGTTGAGTCAAAAAACTATCTTGAACGTTTGGGCGTGGATATTCGTACAGAAGTGTTTGTAAAAGATTATGACGGTAATATTCTTCAGTTGAGCAACGGAGAATTTATCAAGACAAGAACCGTTATTTGGGTGGCCGGCGTAACAGGCAATACTGTCGATGGTTTACCGCAAGAAGTTATCACTCGGGGTAACAGAATAAAAGTTGATCGTTACAACAAGGTATTGGGTTGTGAAAATATCTTTGCTATTGGCGATATAGCTTGCATGTCCACGCCAAAATATCCAAATGGCCATCCACAGGTTGCCAATGTGGCTATCAATCAGGCCAAGTTGCTGGCAAAAAATATAAAATTACTCATGTCGGGGAAGAAGCCAAAAGAGTATGAATACAAGGATTTGGGCTCAATGGCTACTATTGGAAGGAACAAGGCTGTGGTCGATTTGCCTTTTATTCATTTCAAAGGTTATTTTGCATGGGTAGTTTGGATGTTCCTTCATTTAATGTTGATACTGAGCGTTAGAAACAAGCTGATTATCTTTATCAATTGGGCTTGGGCTTACGTAAAAAAGGACACGTCGCTTCGCCTTATCCTCAAGGAAGACAAGAAAAAATGTACCCACTTGAAATAAAATGTTAATGCAATCACATATATGTGTGTAGCCATGTGAAATACTCAAACGAATGGAAGGGCGAACGGGAAAAATAACCGAATATGCACGTCAGGTGGGGCAAACCGGAAAAACCGTACGTTTAAAACTTTACATAGCCATTGGCATTTCGGGTGCGGTGCAACATATTGCAGGAATGAAGGAATCTGAAAAAATCATTGCTATCGATCACAATCCGAAAGCTTCCATCTTCAATTTTGCCGATTTCGGAATTGTCGGGGAATACGAAGACGTCGTTCCTGAACTGATCGAACGCGTAAATGCCGGATATACTTTTGGAATTGAAGCAAAGAAATAACGAAGAATTTTTTACGGAAAAATAAAAGGCGGGAATGAACTTCTCGCCTTTTTTGGTATGTCGGGCATGGTATTAAGCTTGCAGGATGGGAGTTCCTGTATGTGCCGAGTTGATAGGAAACATTAGCGAATGGCAAGGGTGTTGCGGGTGACTGCAAATCTGAAAGAAGCCATCAGCAAAGCTGACGTTTTGACGAACAGAAATCTGATACAAGGCTCAATTTGAGGGGCAACCGAGCCATGGATTGGGAACGCCCGAAATTCAACCGTAACTCAAGAAGAGTAAATCAGGCAAGACGCAGCGAAAGTTTAATACCTTATCCCGAGAGGTCTTGTATGGTACACCAGCAGTGTAAGGAATTCAGCGATGTATTTTAGGCCATACAAGAAGTCAGCAGAGGACATAGTATTCTGTTCAGGAACAGAACAGG
>Ga0208825_1000796_pt1 | contig 27445 bp, 33 predicted proteins | sample AD_UKC113_MetaG_FD_184450 | JGI IMG/M metagenome (GOLD analysis project Ga0208825, IMG submission 184450) | Active sludge microbial communities of municipal wastewater-treating anaerobic digesters from Hong Kong - AD_UKC113_MetaG (SPAdes)... | ecosystem: Engineered > Bioreactor > Anaerobic >...
GTGACCGGGCAGGCTTTGAAGTCCGTGATGTTCACTATACGCATTACGGCCGCATGTGCCCCATCGAGACGCCAGAAGGACCGAATATTGGACTTATTGTGTCGCTGGCCACCTATACTACCGTCAACGACTACGGCTTCCTGGAAACGCCTTACCGCAAGGTAAAGAACGGCGTTGTCACCAACGAGGTCGAGTACTTGTCTGCAATAGACGAGGACCGATACTACGTAGCTCAAGCTTCCGCCAGAATCGACAAGGAAGGGCACTTTTTGGACAGCTCCGTGTCTTGCCGACATCAAGGCGATTATACTACCCGGAGCCCAAACGAGATCCAGTACATGGATGTGTCGCCCAAGCAGATCATCTCTGTTTCGGCCTCGCTCGTTCCGTTCCTTGAGCACGACGATGCAAACCGCGCACTTATGGGTTCGAACATGCAACGTCAGGCCGTCCCACTCGTATTCCCGGAGCCAGCCCGTATTGGAACAGGCATGGAATGGAAGACAGCCTACGATTCGGGCGTACTGCTTAAGGCAAAGCGGGCAGGTACAGTCGTGGAAGTGGATGCAGCGCACGTCGTCATACAGCCGGACTCACTCGATCCAACCGACCGCGACGTTTATCAGCTTTCAAAATATCAGCGCACAAACCAGGACACCTGCTACAATCACAGACCCATCGTCAAGCGCGGTGAGAAAGTGCTTAAAGGTCAGGTCATCGCCGATGGCCCTGCTACCTACAACGGGGAGCTTTCCCTCGGACGCAACATTTTGGCCGGCTTTGTCCCGTGGAATGGCTACAACTATGAGGATGCAATCCTTATTTCCGAACGTGTTGTGCGCGAGGATATGTTCACATCCATCCATATTAAGGAGTTCCAGACCGAAGTTCGGGAAACCAAGCTTGGTCCGGAGAGGATTACCCGCGATATCCCCAACACGAGCGAGAAGGTCTTGGACAACCTCGACGCCGAGGGCATTATTCGAGTCGGTGCCAAGGTGCGCTCTGGTGATATTCTGGTCGGCAAGGTCACTCCCAAGAGCGATACTGACACAACTCCAGAGTTCAAGCTCCTCAACTCTATTTTCGGGGAAAAGGCCAAGGATGTTCGCGATTCCAGCCTGCGCGTGCCGCATGGCATCGAAGGCACCATCATCGACGTACAGCGCATGAAGCGCTCTTCCAATGACGACCTGTCGCCAGGTGTCGAAGAGGTTGTCAAGGTGCTTATCGCTGCAAAGCGAAAGCTCAAAGAGGGCGACAAGATGGCTGGAAGGCACGGCAACAAGGGCGTTGTGGCCCGTGTGCTGCCCATCGAGGATATGCCATATTTGGAGGACGGGACTCCGCTTGATATCTGTCTGAATCCTCTGGGTGTGCCGTCCCGAATGAATATCGGCCAGATTATGGAAACCGAGCTCGGCTGGGCTGCAAGTACTCTGGACGAATGGTATTCCTGTCACGTTTTCCAGTCGCCATCCCAGGAGCAGATCGAAGCCAAGCTTGTGGAAGCAGGGCTTCCGGCCAGCTCAAAAATGAACGTGCACGATGGTAGGACAGGCGAGGTCTTTAAAAATCCCATCACGGTCGGTGTTGTCTATTTTATGAAACTGCACCACCTTGTGGACGATAAGATGCATGCGCGGTCTACAGGGCCTTACTCGCTCGTAACGCAGCAGCCTCTGGGCGGAAAGGCTCAGTTTGGTGGTCAGCGCTTGGGAGAAATGGAAGTCTGGGCACTTGAGGCGTATGGCGCTGCCAACACCTTGCAGGAGCTCCTCACCATCAAGTCGGATGATATGACGGGGCGCGCCAAGGTGTACGAAGCCATTGTCAAAGGCGAGCCGCACACTGCAGCAGGTATTCCGGAGGCCTTCAATGTTATGGTGCAGGAACTGCGCGGGCTTGCGCTCGATATTCGCGTGTACGACGCCAAAGGTAAACAGATTGCACTCACTGAGCGTGACGAAGACATTATCAACAAAACGAGTGGCGCTAATTTCTAGGTACATGATACGGACCCTGCCGGGGGCAGGGTCTTTTGTCGTTTTTGCGGTTGGACAGCGAGAAGCCATCCAGCCAAATGTCCTTAAGGGGGCAGCATGAGAGATATCCAGGATTTTGACAGCATTTCCATCAAATTGGCCAGTCCCGACATGATCAGAGCATGGTCATACGGGGAAGTCAAGAAACCTGAAACCATCAATTACCGGACACTCAGACCTGAGCGCGACGGGCTTTTCTGCGAACGGATTTTCGGGACGACTAAAGAGTGGGAGTGCTATTGTGGAAAATTCAAATCTATACGCTACAAGGGTGTCATTTGTGACCGCTGCGGCGTAGAAGTCACTAATACCAGAGTACGCCGTGAGCGCATGGGCCACATTGAGCTGGCATGCCCGGTCTCGCACATCTGGTTCTATAGGTCCGTGCCAAGCCGCATGGGTTTGCTCCTCGACCTGCCCGTCGCTGCATTGCGCTCGATCCTCTATTACGAGAAATACATCGTCATAGACCCGGGCGAAACCGAACTGAAGAAAATGCAACTCCTCACTGAGGAAGAATACAATGCAGCCCAGGACCGCTACGGTGGAGCCTTTACTGCAGGCATGGGAGCCGAGGCTATCCGCTCGCTCCTGGAGCAGATCGACCTGGATGAACTCGCTGCCGAATTGCGTGAAAAAATGATTGCCAAGGGCCCCAAGGCAGATAAGCGCCTCCTCAAGCGTATCGAGATTGTCGAATCCTTCAGGAATTCTGGCAACCGCCCCGAATGGATGATCTTGAGTGTCATCCCCGTCATTCCACCTGAACTGCGCCCAATGGTTCAGCTCGATGGTGGCAGATTTGCGACGAGCGACCTCAACGACCTCTATCGCAGGGTCATCAACCGCAATAACAGGCTCAAAAGGCTGCAGAACCTCAACGCGCCCGAGATCATTATCCGCAACGAGAAGCGCATGTTACAGGAAGCCGTAGACGCCCTGTTCGACAACACCAAGAAAAAGCGCGTGGTTAAGGGCGCTTCCAATAGGCCGCTCAAGTCCTTGTCCGACATGCTCAAAGGCAAACAGGGCCGCTTCCGCCAGAACCTCTTGGGCAAGCGTGTCGACTATTCCGGCCGCTCCGTCATTGTTGTCGGACCTGAGCTTAAAATGTGGCAGTGCGGTCTTCCTACCAAGATGGCACTAGAGCTTTTTAAGCCCTTCATTATGAAAAAACTCGTTGAAAAAGACGTGGTTTACAATATAAAGAAGGCCAAAATGCTCGTGGAATCCGAGACGCCGGAAGTCTTCGCCGTCTTGGATGAGGTTGTAAAAGAGCACCCTGTCATGCTCAACCGCGCGCCTACCCTGCACCGCCTTGGTATTCAGGCGTTTGAGCCGGTTCTTGTCGAAGGCAAAGCGATTAAGCTGCACCCACTCGTGTGCAAAGCCTTTAACGCCGACTTCGATGGTGACCAGATGGCAGTCCATGTGCCACTTACCAACGCAGCGCAGGCCGAGTGTTGGTCGCTTATGCTCTCGTCAAGAAACCTCTTGGACCCAGCCAACGGTAAGACCATCGTGTACCCGTCCCAGGACATGGTCTTGGGAATCAACTACCTTTCCAGGCCTCGACATGGCGTAAAGGGCGAGGGCAAGCGTTTCTCGTCTGCCACCGAGCTTCTCTTGGCGTGCGAAGCGGATGCCTGCGATTATCAGGCCGAAGTTTGGGTTCCAGCCCCCGCCAGCAAGCCGACCGTCTGGGAAAATGTGGAAAAACCGACACAGTTGCCTGCAAATAGACTCATTCGTACCACCGCTGGACGAATCCTTTTGAATGAGGCGTTGCCCGCAGAGATTCCATTTGTAAATTATTCTTTGACAGATAAAGACATACGTAAGTTAATTGAGTATGTCTATAAGTTCGATGGACCTTTTATCACCGTAAAAATGCTCGACGCTATCAAGGAGATGGGCTTTAGGTATGCCACCTTCTTTGGTGCGACTATTGGCATGGACGACATCATCATCCCGGAAGAAAAGGGCAAGATGATCGAAGAGGCCAATAAAGAAGTCGAGTCCATCCAAAATCAGTATTTGGCCGGTCATATCACTCAGGATGAGCGATACAACCGCGTCGTCGAGGTGTGGTCCAAAACGAACGAAGAACTCACTAATGTCATGATGAAGACACTAGAAAAGGACCGCGATGGTTTTAACAACATCTACATGATGGCGTATTCCGGTGCCCGTGGTAGCCGTAACCAGATCAGACAGCTGGCTGGTATGCGCGGACTGATGGCAAAGCCATCTGGTGACATCATTGAATTGCCGATACGGTCGAACTTTAAGGAAGGTCTGTCGGTTATCGAGTTCTTTATCTCGACCAACGGTGCACGAAAGGGTTTGGCCGATACCGCCCTTAAAACGGCAGATGCAGGCTATTTAACGCGGCGACTTGTCGATATCGCTCAGGACATGGTTGTCAACGAAGACGACTGTGGCACAATCAATGGCGCCATCAACACTGCAATCAAAGACGGCGAGGAGATTATCGAGCCTTTGCATGAACGGATTATCGGCCGATTTACCCTGGATCCTATTCGACATCCCATTACCGGCGAAATCATTATCGATGCAAACGAAGAGATAACCGAAGAGATTGCCAACCAAATCGAGGAAGCTGGCATCGAGGAAGTGACGGTAAGAACAGTGCTTACCTGCGAGGCACGTTATGGCGTGTGCCGCAAGTGCTATGGTCGTAACCTTGCTACAGGTAGAACGGTCGATATTGGTGAGGCTGTCGGTATTATTGCCGCCCAATCCATTGGGCAGCCCGGTACCCAGCTGACGATGCGGACGTTCCATATCGGAGGTGCAGCCACCAAGGCTTCGGAAGAGAACCGCGTGTACCTTAAGTATCCGGTGCTTGTTACAAGGATTGTGGGAACGCATGTCCCGACCAAAGAGGGTCATCTGCTTTTCACTCGTAAGGGATATCTCTTTGTTTGCAAAGTGTTTGCGTCTTATGACATAAGCAAGGACGATACGCTGCTTATTGGTGATGGCCAGCGGATTCTCAAAGGCTCGGCAATTGTCAGGAAGGCCGACGGTTCTGAGATTGTTGCCAAAGACATCTCATATGCCAAGCTGATAGGCACCAAGCTCTTGTTGGTTGCGCAGGAACAGAAGCTGGAGATCCGCAACGGTTCCGAACTCATGGTTACCGAAGGGCAGATTGTGCTGGCCAACGAGACTTTGGCTACCTTCGACCCCTTCTCCGACCCGATTATTTCCGAGTACGACGGCTATGCGAGATTCGAAGATATCATCCCTGGCTCGACACTCAAAGAAGAGATCAACGAAGAGACTGGCAACATTGACAAAAAGATTAGCGAGTTTACGACTGAGCGCGATTCCAAACAGCCACGTATCATCATCACTGATGAGGCCGGGAACGAGATCTTTGCGTACCTCCTGCCAGGCGGCGCCTACCTCAATGTCGAGGATGGCGAACAGATCAAGGCAGGAAAGACGCTGGCCAAGACCCTCAAGGAGAGTGCCAAGGCCATGGACATCACGGGCGGCTTACCTCGGGTCAGCGAACTTTTTGAAGCACGCAAACCCAAGAACCCGGCTGTACTTGCCATGGTGTCCGGCAAAGTCTCGATTCGTGGCAACGTAAAGAACAAGCGGGTCGTCGTGATTACGGACCGTTTTGGCAAAGAGTACAAGCACCTCGTGCCGATTGGCAGACGACTCCTTGTGCGGGACAATGACCAGGTTGAGGCAGGCGAACTTCTGTGTGATGGCAACAAAAACCCGCATGATATCCTCAATATCCTTGGCGAGCAGGCTTGCCAGAACTTCCTTATGGATGAGGTTCAGCAAGTGTATAGGCTGCAAGGCGTAACCATCAACGACAAACACATTGGCGTTATCATTCGCCAGATGATGAAAAAGGTCGAAATTGTGAGTCCTGGCGACACACGTTTTATCTACGGACAACAGGTCGATAAGTACAAGTTCCATGAGGAAAACGACCGTGTCATGAAGGAAGGTGGCCAGCCGGCTGTTGCGCGACCAATGCTCTTGGGCATCACACGGGCATCGCTCAAAATCGATTCCTTCTTCTCGGCTGCTTCGTTCCAGGAGACCACAAAGGTACTTACTGATGCCGCGATTTCCGGTGCTGTAGACAGTCTGCGAGGCCTTAAGGAAAACGTTATTATCGGTCATCTTATTCCGGCCGGTACTGGCATGAAATTGTACAAGAACATCAAGATTGCCGATGGCGAGCACGAGGATGTGGATGCATTTGTCGACGAAATCCTCGAGAAGCGAAAGCAGGAACAGGCCATGGCACCGATTCCAGCGCTTGAAGATCGGGCGGACAGTGGCAATGGTTTTGAAGAAGAAACCGTGTTCGACAACGATGTGGGTTTTGAAGCGGTAAATGGCGAAGAAGACGAGGAATAAGCTCAAGCTTTTGAGTCTTGACACGTTTCAATTTTGAGAAGTATTGTGTATCGCCCCTATGGTGAGTCACCGCCACCTAAGGGAGCGATGCATCAGTTTTAAATGGCCCAAGGTGATGCTGACACCGGCTGGCCTTATAAGGGAGTCTAGAGTAGATATGCCGACGATCAACCAGTTAATCCGTCTTGGTAGAAAACCAAACGTATGGCGGACCAAGGCACCAGCACTGATGGAGTGTCCGCAGCGCCGCGGTGTCTGCACGCGTGTAATGACAGTCACGCCCAAGAAGCCAAACTCGGCCTTGCGTAAGGTCGCCCGTGTGCGCCTTACCAATGGTATTGAAGTAACTGCTTATATTCCGGGTATTGGACACAATCTTCAGGAGCACTCGGTCGTGCTCGTCAGGGGCGGCCGTGTTAAGGACCTCCCAGGCGTTCGTTATCACATCATTCGTGGCGCAAAAGATACGCTTGGAGTAGAAGATCGCAAGCAGGGCCGTTCCAAGTACGGTGCCAAGAAGCCCAAGGCTTAAAACATAAGGAAGTAGAGGAAGAACCATGGGCAGAAAAAAGAAATCGATCGATAGAGGCCATGCGCCCGATAGCAAGTACAATTCGGTAGTAGTAACCAAGTTCATCTGCAGGATGATGCTTCAGGGGAAAAAGTCCGTTTGTACGCACATTATGTATGAAGCGCTGGATACCATGCAGCAAAAGGCAGGAGTTCCTGCTCTCGACGTGTTCACTAAGGCGCTCGAAAATGCAAAGCCTGTCGTTGAGGTCAAATCCCGACGCGTTGGCGGCGCTACCTATCAAGTGCCAGTCGAGATCCGCGAAACCCGTAGGGAAGCGCTCGCAATGCGCTGGATTATCAATGCGAGCCGGTCGCGCAGCGGCAAGTCCATGGCGGACAAGCTCGCTGACGAGTTGATGGATGCTTATAATGGTACGGGTACCGCCATCAAGAAGAAAGAAGACATGCACAAAATGGCGGAGGCTAATAAGGCATTTGCGCATTATCGCTGGTAAAGCACAAGAGGCTATTGCCAGGAGTGTAGTGAAGCGCTTTTAGCGCTGTCGCTTTTGTACATTGATAAAAGGCCGCCTATCAAGGCGGCTTTTTTATTGCCCAAAATCACGTTATACTTTTATCTATGGCCGAACAGCAAGGAAAAGAAGACGTGACAAACCTGGAAGGTAAACGTGCACGTCAGCTTAAGAATATTGGAATACTCGCCCATGTGGATGCCGGTAAGACATCCATCACGGAGAGAATTCTGCTGTTGGCGGGAGTGACAAAGAGCGCCGGAAATGTGGACGAAGGGACAACCGTGACCGATTATCTTTCCGTCGAGCGCCAGCATGGCATCACGGTCAAGTCGGCGGCAGTGCGGTTCCATTGGGCCGATAGTGAAGTGCATTTGATCGATACACCTGGCCATGTAGATTTTGGGATGGAAGTGGATCGCGTCATTCGAATCCTGGATGGTGCGGTAATAGCACTTTGCGGTGTCTCGGGTGTTCAGGCCAGAACGGAAATAATCGCAAAAGCGTGCCAGAAGCGCGCCATTTCCCGGCTTTACTTTATAAATAAGATGGATAGGACTGGTGCCGACTTTTTTGGCGTGGTTGAAACTTTGGCTAAAGACTTAGAGCCAAACGCCATTGCCTTGCAGGTTCCTGTTTATGAGGCCAATGAATGGGTCGGAATTGTCGATCTGATTTCTTTGCAGACATATTGGGAAGATGCGTCCAGACCACATGCGCTTTCTGCTGAACAGCAGCTGGCCTGCGAAAGGGCACGCTCGGCACTAATAGAGCGCCTGGCGGAAAACGATGAGCGCGTCCTCACGCTATTTGCTACTGACAAAGAAATCACTCAAAACTTGCTAAAGGAAAGCCTTGCGGCTTGTGTACGAAAAGGCAGTATCGTCCCCGTGCTTTGCGGTTCTGCATTTGTCGACTATTCGATTCGTCTTTTGCTCGACGTGTCTGTCCAGTATCTCCCTTCTTACAATGAAGCGCCTACCCCAGAAGGGATCGACCCAAGCACAGGAGCAAGTTTCGCCTTTGAGCCTTCTCCGGATGCGCCCTTTTCTGCTTTTGTCTTCAAGACGACCGTGGCGGCCAGTGGGGAACACTATGCCTGGGCCCGCATCTGGTCTGGACGGCTTCATTCGGGCAAAAAAGTATTTGAAGCAAGAAGTGGCAAGGATGTCCAGATCAGGAAAATGTACGGTATCTTTGCTGATGAGATGGAGTCTGTGCCCAATGCCGAAGCCGGTGACATCGTCGCAATAGAGACAAGCAGTTTGGAAGGGGGTGCGAGCCTTTGTGAAAAGTCCCACGCAATCATTTACGAAAAACTCGTTATCCCTGAACCTGTCGTGAGCCTCGTTGTGGAGCCCGCTGCTGCGTCTGAGCTTGCTGCTCTGCGCGACGTACTCGCCGCTCTTGCCACTGAAGACTCCTCGCTTGTGGTAAAAGAAGAGCGGGAGACAGGGCGATTTATAGTAAGTGGGCAAGGAGAGCTTCACCTTGACATCGTAGTCGAGCGACTGCGCAAGGAACATGGGCTCAAAGTACACGTCGGAAAGCCTCAGGTAAACTGCAGAGAGCGGCTGCGTCGCAGTGCAAGGGTCTCTGAGGTTTTCGACCATGACTTTGGCGGCGAGCGCCTTAAGGTCACTATCGAACTCGAAGTCCGGCCAGAGGGGCCGGAATCTAATAGTGTGGATTTTGCGGAAGGCCTCAAACCTGCTCCTCATTTTGCGGAGGCTATTCGCAAGGGAGTAGAGTCTGCTCTGTCCGTGGGGCCCTTGGCGGGCTGGCCGATGCAAGAAGTTGCGACGCATATACTATCGTTCCAGCCTCCTGTTCAGGGACGAAGCGCCGATGTAGCAGTTGAAGCCGCCGCGGCGCAGGCCATCCGCCACGCCGTCCAGGACGCGGGCGCCGTCCTCCTCGAACCGGTCATGCAGCTGGACATCGAGTGCCCGGAAGAGTATTTTGGCGCCGTTCTGGGCGCAATCGGTGCCCGCGCCGGACACATCGAAGCGGTGGAGGATGGGCCCTGGGGCAAAAACATCAGCGCCGCGGCACCCATGCGTCAATTGTTCGGTTTTGCAACCGAACTCCGCTCGCTCAGCAAGGGCAGGGTTCAGTTCCAGGCACGCTTCAAAAGCAACAGCGTAGTTCCATCGCCGTGATACATGGCCATTGACAAGCAGAGTATTCTATGGTCAAATACCTCTACTAAAGCCTTCAGCTACGAAAACATAAAAACGTGGCCAAAAGGGCAGAATTCACACCTATGAGCACTTGAACAGGATTAGAAGTTTCTTTATAATCCGAAAGCCCTTATAAAGAATATTCATGGCGGTACGAACCGACGGCAGTTTGCCGGCGGACGGTGTTTTTGCCTGCCCTGTGGTGTGGCAAAAAATCGCCGGTAACGAAGCCAAGGAGGAGAGAAATATGGCCAAAGAGAAATTCGAGCGTACCAAACCTCACATGAACGTCGGTACGATCGGACACATTGACCACGGAAAGACGACGCTCAGCGCCGCCATCACCATGTACTGCGGACGCAAGTTTGGTGACAAGGTCATGAAGTATGATGAAATCGATAACGCGCCAGAAGAGAAAGCGCGCGGTGTTACGATCAACACCCGTCACCTTGAGTATCAGTCCGCAAAGCGTCACTATGCGCACATCGACTGCCCGGGACACGCTGACTACATCAAGAACATGATCACCGGTGCTGCTCAGATGGATGGCGCCATTCTAGTAGTCTCTGCTCCTGACTCGGTCATGCCCCAGACCCGTGAGCACGTTCTGCTCGCCCGCCAGGTTGGCGTGCCGTCCGTCCTTGTTTTTCTTAACAAGGTCGACCTCGTCGACGATCCTGAACTTATTGAGCTCGTCGAAGAGGAAGTCCGCGACCTTTTGAACTTCTATGGTTTCCCTGGAGACAAGACCCCGATTATTAAAGGTTCTGCTTTCAAGGCCATGACTGAGCCTGACAATCCTGAAGCTACCAAATGCATTCAGGACCTGCTCGACGCCATGGATAGCTGGTTCCCTGATCCAGTCCGTGCCGTCGATAAGCCGTTCCTTATGCCAATTGAGGATGTATTCTCCATCTCTGGCCGCGGTACTGTAGTTACGGGCCGTGTGGAGCGTGGTGTTGTCAAGGTTAACGACCAGGTCGAAATCGTCGGAATTAAACCGACGCGCACCACAGTAGTTACCGGTGTCGAAATGTTCAACAAGATTCTGGACGAGGGCGAAGCTGGTGATAACATCGGCACGCTTCTCCGTGGTGTTGACAAGAAGGAAGTTGAGCGTGGGCAGGTTCTTGCTAAACCCGGTACCATTACTCCGCATACCAAGTTCAAGGGCCAAATTGTTTGCTTGACCAAGGAAGAAGGTGGACGTCACAGCCCGTTCTTTAGTGGTTATCGACCTCAGTTCTATTTTAGAACGACCGATATCACTGGAACCGTAACCCTGCCTGAGGGCAAGGAAATGGTCATGCCTGGTGACAACACCGAGATTATTGGCGAGCTGATTTATCCTATCGCTATGGAGAAGGGGCTTAAGTTTGCTATCCGTGAGGGTGGTCGTACTGTAGCTTCCGGTCAGGTAACCGAAATTATTCAGTAAAGCAAAAAAAGGCTGTCCGACCTGGTCGTAAGGGCTGGACAGCCTTTGTTTTTTTTGTAATAATACTTTGCCCGCCCGGAATGTGGGTGGGATCTTGGTGTGGCTCTGCCGACACCAAAACCAGGGCTCTTGTGCCTTGGCGCACATGAGGTTTAGCGCGCCCGCCTGGGTACGGCTAAGCGGACTCTTGTGCAAGCGATCTTTGGAGGACACATGAAAGACAGGATTCGTGTCAAGCTTAGAGGATTTGATGTACGTTTGGTCGATGACAGTGCGAGCAGTATTGTAAAGACTGTTCAGCATGCGGGTGCCAAGGTTTCTGGCCCTATTCCGCTGCCAACGACCATCAATAAGTTCACCGTCCTTCGTTCGCCCCATGTTCATAAGAAGAGCAGGGAACAGTTTGAGATGAGGACGCATAAGCGTCTTATCGATATTATGGATCCGACGCCGGAAGTTATGGATGCCCTTATGAAGCTCGAGCTTCCAGCTGGAATCGATGTCGAGATTAAACAGTAAGCCTTGGGCTTACGTAGAATGCTGAAACGCCCGGCTTAGTGCTGGTAGCGTTCAACGCAGGAGAGCCGAATGATCGGACTAATTGGCAAAAAAATTGGGATGACGCAAGTTTTCGACGATACGGGGAAATTGATTCCTGTAACTGTCGTGCAGATCGTTCCCAATGTAGTCGTTGGCAAAAAGACTACGGACGCCGATGGATACGATGCTGTCTTGGTGGGTGCTTACGAACAGAAGAAGTCGAGAGTTACCAAGCCCTATGCGGGTCAGTTTCCGGAAGGAATTGCCCCTACGCGTATCCTTCGTGAAATGAAAGGCTTTGAAAAAGAAGTGCAGGTCGGCGACAAGCTCGATGCTTCTCTTTTCAATGGCGTTCGGTATGTAGACGTTACTGCTACTTCTAAAGGCAAGGGCTTCCAGGGTGTTCAGAAGCGCTGGGGTTTTGGAGGTGGTCGTAACACGCATGGATCGAAATTCCACCGAGAACCAGGATCGACTGGCCAATGCACGTGGCCGCACAAGAGCTTTAAGAATGTCAAGCTGCCGGGTCGCATGGGTCGAGAGCAGGTAACGGTTCAAAACCTCAAGGTGGTTAGAGTGGACACTACAAAAAGCGTCGTTCTTGTGAGGGGCGCTCTTCCCGGACCAAGAAATTGTGATGTGCTTGTTCGTAAAGCCATCAAGAAGAACTGAAGGTGGAGGGCCCAATGGAAAGTAAAGTTGTTTCCACCAATGGGAAGGAGCTCAGGAGCGTTGAGCTGTCCGAGGCTGTTTTCGGGCTTCCTATTAACGACGATGTCGTTTGGTATGCAATCAATAATGAACTTGCCAATGCGCGGGTTGGTACGGCGTGCACCAAAGACCGTGGCGAGGTTCATGGTACAAACAGAAAGCCCTATGGGCAGAAAGGTACGGGCCATGCTCGCCATGGTGACACCAAGTCCAATATCTATGTAGGTGGTGGTGTCTCGTTCGGACCTAAACCCAGGGACTTTTCGTATAAGATGCCACGGAAGGCCAAGCAGTTGGCACTCAAGACGATTTTGAGCCAGAAAGCTCAAGATGGAACCTTGACTGTGGTCGAGGATTTTACGGTGGCAAGCGGGAAGACAAAGGACCTTGTGGCCCTTCTTAGGCAATTCGTCGATCTTAAGAAGCCGGAGCGAACAATAATAGTGCTTAAGGATGACGATCCTATGCTGAAGCGTGCCGCCCGGAATATTCCCTGGCTGAGTTATTTGTCGTACAACAGGCTTAGAGCACATGATCTTTTTTATGCGAGAAGGGTCTTGATGCTTGAGTCCGCGGCAAAGCTGCTCAATGAATTTTACGCTGAGTAAGAAGGAGCGCCGAGATGGAGTATGAGTCGATTTTGATCGAGCCGGTGCTCTCGGAAAAGAGCAATGTCATGCGCGAATCTGGCCAGTACGTTTTCAAGGTCGATCCACGCGCAGACAAGATCATGGTTATGGAAGCGGTAAGGGCGCTTTTTAAAGTTACGCCTGTAAGCTGCAGAATAATCAATGTCAAATCTAAGCCCAAGCGTCTCAGAGGCAAACCTGGCCGGACCGCTGAGTGGAAAAAGGCGATTGTTCGCATCCAGAAGGGTGAGACGATCAGCGTTTTTGAAGGCGCATAAAGGAAGTAGGGGAAAATTATGGGTATTAGAACTTTTAGGCCGATTACACCAGGTTTGCGCCATCGAGTTCAGGTAGTGAACGATGAGATCACGACGAACAAAAGCAATCCCGAAAAATCCCTTACCAAGGGCAAGCGGAGTACCGGTGGTCGAGCCTCTAATGGACGAATTTCTGTTCGGCACCATGGTGGCGGACACAAGAAACTCTATAGAGAGATTGATTTTAAACGGGATAAATTCGATATTCCCGCTGTTGTTTCCAGTATTGAGTACGATCCAAACCGAAGCGCTAATATTGCACTTTTGAAGTATGCTGATGGCGAAAAGCGCTATATTATTGCACCTAAAGGCCTCAAGGTTGGCCAAAAGGTTATGTCAGGACCTAAGGCTACCCCTGAAGTGGGCAATGCGCTTCCTTTGGAGAATATTCCGCTTGGTTTTACTGTTCATAATATTGAGTTGACCCTGGGCCGAGGCGGACAGCTTGCTCGTTCCGCTGGAGCTGGTGCGTTGCTTGCTGGTGTTGAGGGTGACTATGTAGTTATCAAATTGCCTTCCGGCGAGCTTCGGATGGTCTTTAAGAAATGCATGGCGACGGTTGGTTCGGTTGGCAACGACGAACACATGAATGAGCGAATTGGAAAAGCGGGCCGAACACGATGGCTCGGAATTCGGCCAACCGTTCGTGGTACTGTCATGAACCCTGTCGATCACCCACATGGTGGTGGTGAAGGGCGTGGAAAAGGTTACAAGCAGCCTGTGTCTCCATGGGGTCAGCCAGCCAAAGGCTATAAGACGCGTGATCCGCACAAGCCTTCCAGTCGCTTTATAACTAAGCGCCGAAAGTGATAGAGGAGCAAACTCGTGTCAAGGTCCATAAAGAAGGGGCCCTTCATTGAGAAGAGCCTGTACAAGAAGGTAACTGAAGCGAAAAAGTCTGGAGACAAGAAACTCATTAAGACCTACTCCAGAACTTCAACAATTATTCCGGAAATGGTCGGTCTGACTATTTCTGTGTATAACGGCAAAACCTGGGTTCCTGTTTATGTGACAGAGAACTTGGTTGGTCATAAACTCGGTGAGTTCGCTCCTACCCGTATTTTCCGCGGGCATGCAGGCAGCGACAAAAAAGCCGAGAAAGTCTAGGGGACGGCCATGGCTGAAAAGAAATCAGGGTATAGCGCAACGGCGAAATGGCTTGTCGCCTCGCCTTTTAAGGTTCGTCCCGTTGCGGACCTTATCAGGAAGAAGCCCTACACTGAGGCGATAGCGATTTTAGACAGTATGCCTCACAAGGGTGCGCAATTGATCAAAAAGGTGTTGGTTTCGGCAGCGTCCAACGCACTCAATCAGAACCGCAAACTCGATGAAGATATGCTCTACATCAAGGAGTTGCGGGTGGACGAGGGCCCGAGGATGCGCAGGGTTTGGTTTCGTGCCCGTGGAAGGGCTGATATGCTTGTCAAACGAATGTGCCGCATTTCTTGTGTCGTAGACGAGATCGGTAAGAAGTCGGAGGCGTAACGTGGGTCAAAAAGTTAATCCGATTGGACTTCGTATTGGAATCAATAAGGATTGGAGCTCTCATTGGTATGTGGAGCCACGCGATTACGCTAAGACTCTCCACGAGGATATTGCAATCAGGAAGCGAATCTATGAGCTCCCTGAGGTAAAAGGCGCCGACGTTGCTGACATCGAGATCATTCGACATCCGCAGCGAATTACTGTGATTATCCATACGGCTCGACCTGGTGTCCTTATTGGTGTAAAGGGCGCGAATATCGAGAAAATCGGCATGGAGATTCAGAAGGTTGCGAGCAAAAAGGTACAGATCAAGATCAAAGAGATCAAGAAAACCGATACCAATGCTCAGCTTGTTGCCCAGAACATTGCCCGTCAGCTTGAGGGCCGTGGGTCTTTCCGCAAGGCCATGAAGACGTCCATTTCTAACGCCATCAAGGGTGGCGCTCAGGGCTGTAAGGTTCGTCTGTCTGGCCGTTTGGGTGGCTCCGATATGTCTCGAACCGAAGAGCTTAAGGAAGGCCGTATTCCTTTGCATACTTTGCGCGCTGACATAGATTATGGATTTGCTGAAGCCAATACGACTTTTGGTAAGATTGGCGTTAAGGTCTGGATTTATCAGGGCATGGTGTACAGCACTGATAAGGCCGAGGATGCAGGTATGCTGGCGCGTAAGGCGCCGCGACATGAGGCCGGAATGGCACCTGGTCGCGAACCGAGGCAAGATCGACGTCCTCGCAGGGAGTACCACGGGACTTCTGATGCAGAAGAGGTTAGGAGCTAATATATGCTTATCCCGAAGAGAGTTAAATATAGAAAGCAGCAACGTGGTACGATTCGCGGTGTTGCTCAGAGCGGCAACTCGATTGCCTTCGGCGAGTATGGTTTGGTGTGCATGGAGCCAAAGTGGCTTACAAATAGGCAGATCGAAGCTGCGCGTGTCGCACTTAACCGCTATATTAAGCGTGGTGGAAAGCTTTGGATTCGGATTTTCCCGGATAAGCCCTATTCAAAGAAGCCTTTGGAAACCCGTATGGGAAAAGGCAAGCCGGGCCCAGAGTATTGGGTCGCCGTAGTCAAGCCAGGTCAGGTGCTGTTTGAGCTTTCTGGAGTTGAGCCGAAGGTAGCGGAAGAAGCCATGCGGCTTGCAGGATCCAAGTTGCCGGTAAAGACCAAGTTTGCTCTGCGCGAAGAGACGGAGTAAGACGATGAAGAATTCATTCAAAGATTTAAAGCTAGAAGAGCTTAGGGTCAAACGCGACGAACTTCGCAAGAAGTATTTCGATCTTCGCTTCCAGATGGTTATGGGGCATGTGGAGAATCCTGTTGAAAAGCGGACTCTCCGCCGTCAGATAGCGCGGGTCGAAACCCTCATTTGCCAGGCCGAAAAAAAGGCCGGCAATGCAGAACAGGCGTAAGGGCTCGAGGAGAATATCGTGGAAACCGACGTTCAGAAACAAAAGAAGGGGAAGCTGGTTCTGCAGGGCATAGTTGCTTCCGACAAGATGGATAAAACCATCGTGGTGGAAGTCATTCAGCGAAAGCTTCATCCGCTTTATAAGAAGTACGTAACGAAGTCCAAGAGAATCAAGGCGCACGATGAATCCAACGAGGCACATGTTGGTGATACAGTACGCATAGAAGAATGCAGGCCACTCTCTGCAGAGAAGCATTGGCGGCTTGTGCAGATCGTCGAACGGGCGAAATAGGCGAACGGGAGAAGAAAATGATTCAGGTTGAAAGTATGCTCACGGTCGCTGACAACTCCGGTGCAAAAACCGTCCAATGCATTAAGGTTTTGGGTGGTACCAGGCGAAGATATGCTTCTGTGGGCGACGTCATCGTGGTGGCTGTAAAATCCGCGCTTCCAAACTCTTCAATTAAGAAGGGGACTATTGAAAAGGCGGTTATCGTGCGGACGCACAAGGAATACAGGCGGCCTGACGGTACATATATTCGTTTTGACGACAATGCATGCGTCATTATCGATGCTAACAAAAACCCGAAGGGCAAGCGCATCTTCGGGCCGGTTGCTCGAGAGCTGCGTGAGAAAGATTATATGAAAATCGTTTCTCTCGCACCCGAGGTCCTTTAAGGAGAGGGTATGGCCAGTACTAAGTACAAGCTCCGCAAGGAAGACCTTGTCCAGGTCATAGCCGGCAAGGATAAGGGAAAGCAGGGAAAGGTGTTAAAGATCGACCGCGAGAATGGTCGCGTGATCGTTGCTGGTGTCAACATGGTCAAGAAGGCTATGAAGAAGAAAAACCAGCAAGATCGAGGCGGCATTATCGAGATTGAAGCGCCTTTAAGTGTTTCCAATGTGATGATTGTTTGCAAGAAATGTGGGCCAGTAAAGATAGGCTATAAACTCGACGGTAACACCAAGAAGCGTGTATGCCGAAAGTGCGGGGAGGTTCTCTGATGGCAGAGGCGAAAACAGAGGCGAAGGTTTACGTACCCCGGCTTAAGACGGCCTATAAAGAAAGGATTGCTCCGGAGCTTTTTAAGGAGATGGGGTATAGTTCATTTATGCAAGTACCTCGTCTTGTAAAAGTGATTGTGTCCATGGGCGTTGGCGAAGCAAAGGAGAATAAGAAGCTCCTCGACGCAGCGGTCAATGATTTGGAGATTATTACCGGACAACATGCCGTTAAGACTAAGGCTAGAAAGTCCATTGCTACGTTCAAGATCAGGCAGGGCCAGGAAATTGGTGCGCGTGTTACCTTGAGGGGCAATTATATGTGGGAGTTCCTCGATCGTTTGATGAACGTCGCACTTCCCCGTGTTAAAGACTTTAGAGGTGTTAACCCCAATGCTTTTGATGGGCATGGGAATTTCTCGCTTGGTCTGACGGAGCAGATTATTTTCCCGGAAATCGACTTTGATAAAATTGAGAAGGTGATGGGGCTCAATATTGCGGTCGTGACGACCGCAAAAACGGACAAGGAAGCTAGGGCGCTCCTTGCCAAATTGGGCATGCCCTTCAGAAAGTAAGGAAGGCATACATGGCTCGAAAGGCGATGATTCTAAAGGCTGAAAAGAAGCCAAAGTACATGACTCGGAAAGTTCGCCGCTGCCATATCTGCGGCAGGTCCAGAGGGTACATGAGAGAGTTCGATATGTGCCGAATTTGCTTCCGGAAGCTTGCTTCTGAAGGCAAACTTCCTGGCGTGACGAAATCGAGCTGGTAGGAGGTTGCGATGAGCGTTTCTGATCCCATCGCGGATATGTTGACAAAGATCCGCAACGCAAGTGCGGCCCGTCACGAGAAGGTTGATATCATGGCCTCCAGACTCAAGCTTGAGATTGTCAAGATTCTCAAGACTGAAGGATATATCAAGAACTTCAAGAAGATTCAGTCGGACGGCGTAAACGTAATCAGGATTTTTCTAAAGTACGACGAAGGCAATAATCCTGTTTTGCATGGTCTAGATAAGGTGTCCAAACCTGGCAGGCGAGTTTATTCCGGCTACAAGGAAATTCCCCGCGTGCTTAACGGCTATGGTACGTTAATTATCTCGACTTCAGAAGGGATTATTACAGGCAAGAAGGCCGTTGAAAAGCAGGTGGGTGGCGAACTCATCTGTACGGTCTGGTAAGGCAAGGGGAAGGCGATGTCAAGAATCGGAATACGGCCGGTCCAGATACCACAGGGTGTAAAGGTCACAGTTGAACCCACCCGAGTCGTAGTCGAAGGGCCAAAAGGGAAACTTGAGCAGGATTATCTTCCTGAAGTCGGAATAGAAGTTAAGGATTCCAATGTCTATGTCACCAGGAAAGGTGAGGATAAGCAATCGGGAGCCTATCACGGGCTGTATCGAAACCTTATCAACAGTATGGTCATTGGTGTGTCCGAAGGCTTCAAAAAGTCGTTGATCATCAACGGCGTCGGCTACCGTGCCGAGTTGCAAGGCAACCTCCTTGTTATGAGCCTCGGGTTCTCAAGCGATTTTGTTGTTATGGTGCCTAAGGGAATTTCCGTAGCCATAGAGGCTAACGGTCAGAAGTTGGTTATTAGCGGCGCCGATAAGGCGCTTGTCGGCAAGTTCGCGAGCGAAATTCGTTCCATAAGGAAGCCAGAGCCCTATAAGGGCAAAGGCATCCGCTACGAGGACGAGAAGATTCGTCGAAAAGTTGGCAAGACCGGTATAAAGTGAGGCGGATGACATGAGCGTAAGGGAACTTGAAGATAAACTAAGAAAGCGCAACAAACGAAAGCATTCAGTCCGCAAATTGATCACTGGTACGGCTGAGCGTCCTCGAATGACTGTTTATAGGTCTAATTTGAATTTTTATGTTCAAATTATTGACGATAGCGTAGGGCACACGTTGGTGAGCGCTTCCACGCTTGAAAAATCACTAAATGACCTTGGACACAATGTGGAAGGTGCCGGTAAGCTTGGCGAAGAGATCGGAAAACGGGCGATTGAAAAAGGAATAACTACGGTTGTTTTTGATAGAAATGGCTATCAGTATCACGGCGTAGTCAAGGCAATTGCCGATGGAGCCCGCAAAGCCGGGCTGAAATTCTAGGGGGTAGCTGTGGATAGGAATCGAAAAGAAGACACCCAGCCTCACGATAACTTTACTGAGAAGTTAGTTCAACTGAATAGAACTGCGAAGGTAGTAAAAGGTGGTCGCCGCTTCTCCTTCTCCGCTCTTACAGTGGTGGGAGACCATCAGGGCAATGTCGGATTTGGCTTTGGAAAGGCAAATGACGTCACCGAAGCAATTCGCAAATCAGTAGAAAAGGCTAAGAGGGCGGTGGTTCATGTTCCTGTAAAGAACGGGACACTTCCTCATGAGATTGTTGGAAAATACAAGGCAACTACGGTAATGATTAAGCCGGCTGTATCTGGTTCGGGTGTTATTGCCGGAGGGCCTGTGCGTGCAATAATGGAATCTGCAGGTTATACCGATGTCATTTCCAAGTGCATAGGTTCACGCAATTCCATGAACATAGTCCGCGCTGTTTTTAATGGAGCGGAGCAGCTTCTGGACGCCAAGACCGTGGCCAAGAACCGCGGGAAGACGCTCAAAGATTTGTGGGGTTGATCATGGCTAAGATTGAAATAACGCTTAAGAAGAGCCTTATCCATCAAAAGCCGGTCATGAAGGCGACGGTTCGTTCGCTAGGGCTGCGCAAGATTGGTTCTTCGACAGTAAAGGAAGCCACACCTTCTATTCTGGGTATGGTGAACACCGTGCAGCACCTCGTTTCGACCAAGGAGGTCGAGTGATGTCCGACTATTTGCTTCATGCGCCCGAGGGTGCTACCAGGAAAAAGAGAATTGTTGGCCGCGGACAGGGTTCCGGCCTTGGCACGACAGCAGGACGTGGTAATAAGGGTCAGCAGTCGCGTTCTGGCGGCAAGACATATCCGGGCTTTGAGGGCGGACAGATGCCGCTGTATAGGCGTTTGCCGCGCCGCGGTTTCTCGAATGCAGTGTTCAAGAAAGAATGGCAAATTGTCAATCTTTGCGACCTGGAAGGGAGATTTTCTGCCGGCGATGTCGTGGATACAGCCTCGCTGTTGCTTAAGGGGCTTATACGCAAACCTGAAGTCCCTGTAAAGGTGTTGGGGAATGGCACCATTTCGGTTGCGCTCAATGTTAGTGTTGATGCTGTTTCCGCAGGAGCCAAGGCCAAGATTGAAGCCGCGGGCGGAAAAGTGGAAATTCCCACAGCAATGGGAAAAGCACAGGACGCGTCGTAACGCGCAAGTAAAAGGCAGGAATGCATGGCAGGGAACGCGCTTTCAGACATGTTTCGCATTAAGGAACTCAGGCAGAGAATTTTCTACACCATATTCTGGCTAATGATATTCAGGCTCGGTACCTACCTGCCTTTGCCAGGAATCAACGCAAGCGCTTTGCAGTCGTATTTCGCAAGTCAGGCTGGTTCTGGAAACGGAATAACGGATTACCTGGACTTCTTTGCTGGCGGTGCCTTTAAGAACTTCTCATTGTTTATGCTTGGTGTGATGCCCTACATCAGCATGCAGATCATTATGGAACTGCTGATGATCATCTTCCCCAAGCTCAAGGAAACTGCCGAGGACGACGGTGGCAGAAAGAAAATTGCAAGGTGGAGCCGAATTGGAACGATTGCGATTTGCATTATCCAGGGCTATTCCACCACGGTGTGGGCAGACAGAATCCCGAACGCCATCATCATGCCAAATCGGCTGCAGTACACGTTGATTTCGATATTGACGGTCACGACTGGGACAATGTTCCTGATTTGGATCGGCGAGCAGATAACGCAAAAAGGTGTAGGCAACGGTGTTTCTATGTTGATCTTTGCCGGAATCGTTGCGCGTTTGCCCAATGCAGTGTATGAGCTCATTAAGAAGATCCAGACCGGTGACATCAATGCAGTCTATGCAATTGTTGTTCTTGTCATGTTCGTTGCGATTGTTGCACTCGTTGTGCTGGAGGAAAAGGGGCAGAGAAAGATACCGGTCAACTATGCCAAGCGTGTTGTTGGAAGAAAGATGTACGGTGCGCAAAACACTTACATACCCTTTAAGATCAACCCATCTGGTGTAGTACCTGTGATTTTTGCATCCAGTATCTTGAGCTTCCCGCTTCAGATTGCTCAGAGTTTTGGAGTTAACGCCAAGTGGCTGCGCGATTTTGCAAGTTTCCTTAATCCGGCAGGGTTCTGGTACAACTTCTTCTATATCGTGTTGATCGTCTTCTTTGCTTACTTCTACACCCAGGTTACGCTCAATCCGCAGGAGATTTCCAAGAATATTAGGGAGAACGGCGGATCGATTCCGGGCATTCGAAGTGACAAGATGGAAGAATACTTGAATAGGATTCTGAACAGGATCATCCTGCCAGGCGCAATTTTCTTGGCTTTGATTGCGTTTATACCGAGTTTGATGCAGCGGCTATTCAACTTCCCAAGTGAGCTTTCGTATTTGTTGGGAGGTACTTCCTTGTTGATCATCGTCGGTGTTGACTTGGATACGATGTCGCAGATTGAGGGCATTATGAAGATGCACCATCACGACGGGCTAATTCGAAAGGGCCACAACAAGTCCAAGAGCCTGTAGAATATTTTTTGATTATAGTATTTAATTGCGTGTTCACGCATAAGGGGAACTTATGAAGGTCAGGACGAGCGTTAAAAAGATATGTGACAAGTGCAAAGTAGTTCGTCGTAACGGCGTTGTCAGAATTGTTTGTGAAAACCCGAAGCACAAACAGAAACAAGGCTGAAGGGCAGGAGGAATTCCATGGCGCGTATTGCGGGAGTTGACCTCCCCAACAAACATGTAGAGATCGCTCTTACGTATATCTATGGCTTGGGAAGAGCGAGTGCAAAGAAAATCTGCGAGACGACAGGCATCGATCCCAACAAGAAAATCAATGATCTGTCGAACGAAGAGCTTGCTGAGCTCCGAAGGGTCATTGAGAATGACTATAAAGTGGAAGGTCGACTTAGGACTGAGGTTGCACTCAATATCAAGCGGCTGATGGATATTGGATGCTATCGTGGTTTGAGACACAGACGTGGCCTTCCTGTTCGTGGACAGAGGACAAGAACCAATGCCAGAACCAGGAAAGGCAAGAGAAAGACGGTAGCTAACAAGAAGAAGGCCGTGTAAGGTCAAGGGGTGCTAAAGTGGCTGGTACAACTACTACAAATACAAAGAAACGTAAAGAGAAAAAGAGCGTTTACGAAGGGAATGTCTATATTCAGGCTACCTTCAACAATACGATTATTACTGTCACCGATTTGAATGGCAACACGATAGCGTGGGCCAGTTCGGGCACGCATCAGTTCAGAGGAGCAAAAAAATCCACCCCCTTTGCGGCTCAGACTGTTGCCGAGACAGTTGTTCAGAAGGCGATGAATAGCGGGCTGCGGGAAGTGAACGTTTATGTAAAGGGCCCAGGGATTGGTCGAGAATCGGCAATTCGACAGCTTGGGGTACTTGGGTTAAAGGTCAAATCCATAAATGACGTCACGCCTATTCCCCACAATGGTTGCAGGCCTCGCAAGGCTCGTCGAATCTGACAGGGGGTAAAAGGAAAATGGCACGATATACTGGTCCGGTATGCAGGCTTTGCCGCGTTGAACAGAAGAAGCTTTTTCTTAAAGGTGATCGCTGCAAGAGCGACAAATGCCCAATAAATAAGAAACGGCTTCCCCCTGGGAAAGCGCCGAAGTCGAGAATTGGCAAGAAGTCGGAATATGCGACTCAGCTGCGTGAAAAGCAGACGTTGAAGCGTTCGTATGGCTTGCAGGAAGCGCAGTTCCGTAATGCTTTTGAAAAAGCGTTGGCTATGCCAGGGAAGACCGGCGAGAACCTCTTCATACTGTTGGAACGAAGGTTGGACAATGTTGTCTATAGGATGCATTTGGCAACTTCGAGGGCTCAGGCAAGGCAGTTGGTGACCCATGGTCACATCGCAGTCAATGGTAAGAGGGTCAACATAGCTTCTTATTCCGTTAAGGCTGGAGATCAAATTTCCGTTATCGGTGAAGCCAAGAAGTATGACTTTATAAAGAATGCATTGCAGGAAGTAGGGAAGTCTGGGACCATGCCGTGGATCGAGATCAGTCCTGACGACATGGTTGGACGGTTTGTGGCATATCCGCACCGTCAGGATATTACCGATATGGCTGATATTCGCGAGCAGCTCATTGTAGAGCTCTACTCGAAATAAGGAGCCGAAATGGCACGAAAAAACCTTCTCAAAGGTTTCAAGAAGCCTAAGGGAATTACTTACGAGCAAAGCGAATCGGGTCCTTCTTACGGGCGGTTTGTCGCTTATCCCTTTGAACCAGGCTATGGGACTACGATTGGAAATACGCTGAGGCGAATTCTTTTGTCATCGATTCAGGGCTACGCAATTACTGCAGTCCGGATCGTGCAATATGACGCGGAAGGTGCACAGCATGTCATTACGAGCGAGTTCGAGACTATCCCTGGTGTTGTTGAGGATACGATAGAATTCCTGAATAACTTGAAGCAGCTCAGAGTGCGCCTGCCTAATGATGAAGAACAGGCAACATTTCTCTACGAGATTAAGGGCTTGGAAGAGTTGAAGGGTTCCTTTTTTGCACAGGAAAAGGGTCTGGAAGTTCTCAATCCTGATTTGCGAATTGCAACGTTGAATCCCGATGTGCATCTTGACCTTGAGATTCAAGTAGATCTTGGGAGAGGCTATGTTCCTGCCGAAGTTAACGAACGTTACGTTGAAACGGTAGGCACTATTCCGATGGACGCAATTTTCTCGCCGGTAACCAAGGTAAAGTACTCTATCGAACCCACAAGAGTTGGGCAGCGTTCGGATTATGACAAGCTTAATCTCGAGATTTGGACAGACGGAACGCTTAAACCAGAGAATGCATTAGGTGAGGCTGCAAAGATAGCAAAAGACCACTTCTCGATTTTTATCAATTTTGACGAAGACGAAGCATCCGGCGACGAGCAGAACGATGAAATCGAGGAGCGAGTGAGGCAGATTCTCAATACTCCGGTTGAAGAGTTAGAGCTTTCGGTACGGTCTTCTAATTGTCTGAAGAATGCAAACATTAAGACTATTGGAGATCTGACGAGGAAAACCGAAGAGGAAATCACCAAGACGCGGAACTTTGGCAAAAAGTCTCTTCTGGAGATCAAAGAAAAGCTTGCAGAATGGAACTTGAGCCTCGGGATGACCGATTACGCGCCGCTCCGGAGCTATCTGAAACTTACCATGAAGAAGGAAGAGACCGATGAAGCATAGAAGTGGATTCAACCAACTTAACAGGGTGTCGGCCCATAGAAAGGCGCTTATCCGCAATCAGGTCACAGTGCTTTTTAAATACGAAAGGATTGTGACGACGCATGCCAAGGCTTTGGAAACGCGCAAAGCGGCTGAGAAGCTGATTACGAGAGCAAAAGTTGATAGCGTGCACAATCGCAGAATAGCTGCTAAGAAGATTCAGGATGAGGCCGTACTTGCAAAGCTCTTTACTGACATTGGCCCGCGCTTTGTTAGCCGCGCAGGAGGCTATACGAGGATTTTGCGCATTGGAGATAGAGCACATGATGCGGCAGACATGGTCGTTCTGGAGCTTGTAGACTACAAACCTGTTGATAAGACAGCAGCCCAAGATAAGAAAAAGGCAGCAAAAAAGGCGAGCGATAAGGCCGAGAAGGCCGAGAAGCGCGGTCGCGCGGAAAAGGCATCTGCGAAGAGGACGGGTGCATCAGAGAAAAACAAGGTAGTGGCTTCCGAAAGCCCTGCCACGGCAGAGCCCAAGGCTGAATAAGGTCGGAGGATAATATGTCCAAAGCGCATAGAGGAAAGGGCGTGAGAGAGTTGCCGAAGAGCGGCCGAGGGATTTGCCCTGTTTGCAGACGCGAAAACGTAAAAGTTCTTTACGAACAAGAAATTGATGGCAAGAAAGTAAAGATTTGCAAGATCTGCAAAGCAACGCTCGCTAACAAGAAATGAGTTTTTGATTTGATTCCCCGGGACCTCAAGGGGATTTGGCAAGCTCGTTGTGTAGGGCCGTCTGGAAGATTTCCGGGCGGCCTTTTTTTGGTCATGCTAGGTTCTGGTGTAAACGACCTAGGTTCTGGTGTAAACGACCGTTCCTGCTTTGAGCACAGTCTTAACGAGGTTAGTTGCTACGTTGTAGGCAAGGAAGTCGCAGGAAGGGGCATCCAGGAGAAGCATGTCGGCTTTCTTACCTGCTTCAATGGATCCAGTGCTCTGGGCAAGACCTAACGCAGCTGCCGCATTCAGGGTTAGGCCAGTCAATGCTTCGTCGATTGTGAGGCTCATATAAAGAACAGCGAGTGCAAACAGAAGGGGAACAGACTGACTATAACAGGAGCCAGGATTGAAATCCGAAGCAAGCGCCACCGCCAAGCCATTGTCGATCATAAAGCGGGCGCGGGCGTACGGTTCCCTCAGGGTAAAAGCAGTCAGGGGCAAACAGACGGCGATGGTCCCTGAGCGGGCCATGGCCAGTAGGTCGGTGTCAGCGGCCTTCAGTAAGTGATCTGCGCTGGTGGCTCTCAGGTCGGCTGCAAGGCCCGCACCGCCAAAGGGAGCAATCTCATCGGCATGGAGTTTGAGATGGAAGCCAAGCTCCCGAGCTGCCAAAAGATAGCGGCGCGACTGTTCGAGGTCGAATACACCGTCTTCACAAAAGATGTCCGCAAACTGAGCGAGATTTTTGGAACGAATAGCAGGCAGCACCGTATCGATAACAAAATCGAGATAACCGTCAGGGTCTCTCAAGAATTCCGGAGGTACGGCGTGGGGACCAAGGTAGGTGCTTACAATATCGATAGGTGTGATGGCCCGCAGAGTTTTTGCAGTCTCCAGAATTCGCAACTCAGTGTCGAGGTCGAGGCCGTAACCGGACTTGGATTCTACTGTAGTAATACCCTGGGACAACATGGATGCAAGTCGTCTTGAACCGAGTTCAAAAAGCTCATGCTGCGAGGCTTGGCGCGTTGCTTCCACGGTTCTGAGGATTCCCCCTCCACGACGATGGATCTCCATGTAGGGCAAGCCATTAGCGCGCCAAAAAAACTCGTCCTCACGCGTTCCTGCAAAGATAAAATGAGTGTGACAATCGATGAACCCTGGGACACAAGCCATGCCTTGGGCATCTAGAACAGGTGTACCAGCAGCTTTGGCCTCGGCTAGCCCGTGGCGGAAGTCAGTGTCAGTCATTTCGCCACAAAAACTGATAATTCCTTTATCGATGACCACTCCTGCGTTCTTGATGCGGAGCAGACGGCGCATTTGCGCCCCCGTGCGCGCCGAGCGCCCTAGAGGAGTGGCCAGCTCGCCAATGTTTGTAAGGATCAATGAGCCACCGCTCTGTGGGCCATCTTGTCGACCATCCATTCTGGGTTCGTTCTGCCTCCGCTTGCCTTCGCTATTTATTCAACATATACAAAGGATCCTTGCCGATGGACCCTGTAATAATCTCCATGTAGGAAGGGTTGCGGAGCGCCTCCAACCGCACTTTGGCGCGCTGGACTTCCAACTGCGCTCGGCGCGCGGCGTTGCTTGAAGCATTCGTTCCTTTCGCCAAGTATGCCTGAATGTAGTTCATGGAGCGCTCGATATACGCGATTTCCTGGTCTTTGTAGCGCTCGAGCCTTTCCTTGTACCAATCCGACTGTAAGACAGTGTCGCGATCGAAGAGTGTGCGCACTTCGGGGTCTTCAATGCTCTTGCCTTCGTAAGAGCCAAAGGCCATAACCGAAAGCACAGCCTTGAGGGGCGGAATTGCGGCCTCTGCGGAGCCATCCTCGAAATAGGCCTTAGCCGACTTTTGCATGGCCTCCGCTATATTTTCTATACCATCCACGAATTCCGGGAGCGACTGCAACTCCGGCCTGAGCATGTCTTCGGGGAAGACCGCCGAGGGAGTATCGAAAAGACGACCCAGGTAGGTCGTGGCAAAAAGCGGGGTGATGCGCCAGCCCAGGCGCGAGGCCGGGATGAGCCGCCCTTCGTAGGTGAAGTCTTCGACTTTTTCGAGGTAGCCACGCGACTTAAGGAAGTCGGGGTCGCGTTCCTCGGGCCCGAGGCGGGCCCAAAGCTCAGGCATCAAGAGGCTTAAGTCATGATCTACTTTGTACTTGCTGCCAATATAGC
>Ga0208825_1000798_pt1 | contig 27424 bp, 24 predicted proteins | sample AD_UKC113_MetaG_FD_184450 | JGI IMG/M metagenome (GOLD analysis project Ga0208825, IMG submission 184450) | Active sludge microbial communities of municipal wastewater-treating anaerobic digesters from Hong Kong - AD_UKC113_MetaG (SPAdes)... | ecosystem: Engineered > Bioreactor > Anaerobic >...
GCCGCGCAACGCCTGTGCCAGATGTCCGCCCTCAGCGCCCGCGCACGCAATGCGCTGGCCGCGTTCGCGCAGTTGATCGACGGGCTGGGGCAGGCAACCACCGAACTGCCGCTGGCAGAAAAAATCGACCATGCACTGTTGCGTTCCGGTCTGCGTGCGCATTACGAAAAAGAATCGCAAGGACAGTTGGATTCACGCACCGACAACCTCGACGAACTGATCAGTGTGGCCAGCCGGTTTATCCGCAGTGATGAAGACGATGCGGCCGCCATGCCGGAGCTGGTCGCCTTCCTCAGCTATGCCGCACTGGAGGCCGGCGAAGGCCAAGCGCAGGCCGACGAAGACAGCGTGCAGCTGATGACCCTGCATAGCGCCAAGGGCTTGGAGTTCCCGCTGGTGTTTCTGGTCGGGTTGGAAGACGGTTTGTTTCCGAATGCACGCAGCAAGGAAGAACCCGGCCGCATGGCCGAAGAGCGCCGGCTGGCCTATGTCGGCATCACCCGTGCCCGCCAGCAATTGGTGTTGTGTCACGCCGAATCACGGCGCATCTACGGCAGCGATGTGCTCAACGCACCCTCGTGCTTCCTGCGCGAAATTCCGCAAGCGCTGCTGCGCGAGATACGTCCAAAACCCAAGCCGCAGCCGTTTGCCCGTGGCGCAGCGCAGATCCCTGCACGCAACTATGGTCACGCCGCACTGGACGCGCCGCCCATCCGGTTGGGCGCGAACGTGCGTCACCCCAAGTTCGGCACCGGCTTCGTGACCGACGTCGAAGGCAACGGCGCGCATGCCCGCGTGCAAGTCAATTTCGAGGATGTGGGCAGCAAATGGCTGGTGCTGGCCTATGCGAATTTGAGTCCGGCGTGATGCATGCATTGCCATCACGCAACACTGCAATTGGCGGGAACATGATCGAATTTTGCGTGACGGAATGGGCCGCATGGGCGCCCGGTGTGGAGACGCGGGAGGCATGGCAGGCGTGGGCGTTGGCGCCGGCCATGCCGGTGGGTGACGGGATGCCGGCCTTGCCGGAGGTGCCGGCCATTCAGCGTCGCCGCATTGACCGGCTGGGGCGGATGGCCGTGCAGGTGGCGTATTGGTGCGCGCAGGCGGAGGGCACCGGTGTGCCGTTGGTGTTTGCCTCGCGGCACGGTGATGTGCGGCGCTCATTGGAGTTGTTGCAACAGCAGGCGCGTGGCGAGCCAATGTCGCCTACCCAGTTTGGACTGTCGGTGCATAACGCGATTGCGGCGTTGTACTCCATCGTGCGTGGCCAGCACGGCAACTATTTGGCATTGGCGGCGGGCAAAGCCACCGCAGCGACGGCCATGATCGAAGCGGCAGGTTTGCTCGCCGATGGTGCGCCGGAGGTGTTGGTAGTGGTGTATGACGCTTGCTTGCCCGAAGCCTATGCGGCCTTTGTGGATGAGGTGCAGGCTGACCATGCGTGGTGCTGGCGCGTGCGTGCAGATGGTGAAGGGCAGCGGTTGTCGTTGGATTGGCAGATGGCTGAGGACGATGCCGCGATAACGCCAGCGCTGCCGGCGAGTTTGGAGGTGCTGCGCTTTGTATTGGCCGGCGACGCTGCATGTACGCAACTGGCCGATGGTCTGCGCTGGCACTGGCTACGACATGACTGAGGTGGGTTTGCCCACCGCGTTGCGATCCAGCCGGCTTAATCACGGCTGGCGCATCGTGGCGACAGGTTTAAGCTTTTTCGCGTTTGGAATCGGCGGTGTGCTGCTGTCGACGCTGGCGTTTCCCATGCTGGCGCTGCTGGTGCGCAACCCTGCGCGCCGACAAACCTTGGCACGGCGGTTGGTGCAGCGTAGCTTTGCCTTGCATATCGAGCTGATGCGTGTGTTGGGGGTGCTGACCTACGAGATTCGTGGCCGCGAGTGCTTGCGGCGGGACGGCTTGTTGATTCTGGCCAATCATCCCACCCTAATCGACGTGGTGTTTCTGATTGCGCTGCTGCCCAATGCCGATTGTGTGGTCAAATCTTCATTGGCACGCAACCCCTTCACGCGTGGCCCGGTGCGGGCTGCGGGCTATGTCTGCAATGACGATGGCGCAGGGTTGATCGATGATTGCATCGCCGCGGTACACCGTGGCGGCAATCTGGTAATGTTTCCGGAAGGGACACGCAGCCGCCGCGATGCGCCATTGCGACTGCAGCGCGGCGCCGCCAATATCGCGGTGCGTGGCGGTTTGAACATCACACCCGTGCGCCTGAGTTGCCGCCCGATGACGCTGGGAAAAGGCGAGAAATGGTATCGTGTCCCGGCGTACCCCTTCCATGTCGTAGTAGACATTCAGCCAGACATTGAGATCGCATCGCTGCTGGGCGGGGCAACCAGTGAAGCGATGGCTGCGCGTCAACTGACGGACTATTTGACCCATTATTTCGCGGCGGGAGAGCCTGCGTGCAATCACTCGAACTTGAGATCAAACAACTAATCATTTCCGCATTGGCATTGGAAGATTTGACGCCCGATGCCATTGATGCCACCGCACCGTTGTTTGGCGAAGGCTTGGGCCTGGACTCGATCGACGCGTTGGAATTGGGATTGGCTCTGCAGAAACGCTATGGCGTGACACTGTCGGCCGACTCGCAGGAAACCCGTCAGCATTTTTCCAGCGTCAATGCACTGGCTCATCTCGTTGCCGGACAACGGGTGTAAACCAATGACGGCCATCATGACCAGGGACGAGCTGTTCACCCGCATCAGTAGCATCTTGCAGGACACGTTCGAAATCGACCCCGCACGGATCACGCCTGCGGCCAATCTGTACACCGATCTGGATATCGACAGTATCGATGCGGTGGATCTGATCGTGCAACTCAAGCCGCTATTGGGTGGCAAGTTGCAGCCGGATGCGTTCAAAGCGGTACGCACGGTGCAGGACGTGGTTGACGTGCTGCATGGACTGCTCCGCGGCGCTGCCTGAGTTGTCGGCGGCACATTGCCGTGGCGTATACCGTGAAACACGCACGACTACTGTTATTTGCGCTGCTCTCGCTGGCCTATCCACTGGCGGTGTATCTGCTGCTGGGCCGGTTCGAGCCACGTTGGTTGGCACTGCTGCTGTGCGCGCTGGCCTTGCTGCGTGCATTCACCACGCGCGAGCCAATGTGGTTGTGGGCGGCAGCGGCAACGGGTCTATTGGCCGGCTGGACCAGTTGGACCAATAGCGCATTGCCGTTGAAGTTGTATCCGGTCGTGATCAATGGCGTGTTGTTGCTGGTGTTCAGTCTCAGCTTGCGGTTCGGCCCGCCCGTGATCGAGCGCTTGGCGCGCCTGCGCGAACCCGATTTGCCACCGCACGCGGTGGTGTATGTGCGCCGTGTCACCCAGGTCTGGTGCGGATTCTTTTTACTCAACGGCAGCGTGGCGCTGGCCACCGCGTTGTGGGCCAGCGAGCGGGTGTGGGCACTGTATAACGGCCTGATTGCTTATCTGTTGATCGGTACCTTGTTTGCCGTGGAATGGCTGGTGCGGCAGCGGGTGAAGGCGCGCGCGCATGGCTGAGTGGATCGCGCTGAATGCAGTGGCCTGTCAGCCGCGCAGCGGACGCGTGGTGGCGCGCTGGTGCAATGCGCAGCACGCACAAGACGTACTGGATCACGCCGCGTTCCGAGCGCAAGTGGCGGCATGGCGCGCGGCATTTTCTGCGCACGCGGGGGCACGCTATGCATTGTATTTCGATGACGCCGTGCCCTTTGCGGCAGCACTGTTCGGCGCGTGGCATGCCGGCAAGACTGTATTGCTGTGTGCTGATGTGTTGCCACAAACACTGGTGCGGTTGGCTGCCGAGGTGGATGGCTGGGCGGGCGACGTGCCTGCCACGTGTGTGCGCATCGCGCCGCAGTGGCATCTGTCCGAGGATGGTGACGTGTGGCCTGTCCTGGATGAACACACAACACGGCTGCAAGTACTGACCTCCGGCTCTACCGGTGCGCCGGAGGTGATCGACAAGACACTGGCGCAACTGGCGCGCGAAGTGGAAGCGCAAGAGCACGTGTTTGGTGCTCGCTTGGGCGACGCACAGGTGCATGGCACAGTGTCACACCAGCACATCTACGGCTTGTTGTTCCGCGTGCTGTGGCCATTGGCGGCCGGGCGCGCGCTGCTGCCACGGGTGTTTTTTCTTGAAGATTTGAATGCCGCGATGGATGCGCCCGCAGTGTTGGTGAGCAGTCCTGCGCATCTCAAACGGATTCCCGCCAGCATGGATTGGCATGCCATACGTTGTCAGTTGCGCGCAGTGTTCAGCTCCGGTGGCGCATTGCCGGTAGAGGCCGCTGCCGATGTACACGAACAATTCGGGCAAGCGGTTATCGAAATATTTGGCAGCAGTGAAACCGGCGGCATCGCGTGGCGACAACACGCGGCTGCGGCCACTGCGTGGACACCGTTGCCGGGTGTGCAATGGCGCATGCGGGATGCACAATTGGAAGTGACTTCGCCACATCTTCCCAATGCCGATTGGTGGCGCACACAAGACTGTGTGGAGTCCGATGCAGGGGGCGGGTTTCGCTTGCTGGGCCGCGCCGATCGCATCGTCAAAGTGGAAGAACGGCGCGTGTCATTGACCGCGCTGGAGCGCCAGTTGCTGGCGTTGACCGACGTCGCCGAGGCGCGCGTGATCTTGCTGGATGGCGCGCGTGCGCAGCTGGCGGCGGTGATCTGCCTGACCAGCACAGGTGCAGCCTGCTTGCAGGCACATGGCGCACGCGCCCTTGCGCAGCGCTTGAGCCTCGCATTGGCGCAAGTGCAGGAGGCCGTCACCCGGCCGCGGCGTTGGCGCTTTGTCGAGGCCATGCCGATGAACGTACAAGGCAAGACCACCGATGCAGCATTGGCCGCGTTGTTCCGTCCGGAGCGCCCACAGCCCATCTGGCAGTTGCGTACCGCCACGCAGGCGCAGCTGACGCTTGTGCTGGATCCGGCCCTGCTCGTGTTCGATGGTCACTTTCCGCAGTTTCCTATCCTGCCCGGCGTGGCACAGTTGGACTGGGCAGTGCGCTTGGGGCGCGAGGCGTTTGCGATCAACACCGCATTTTCACGGATGGAGGCGCTGAAGTTCCAGCAGGTGGCGCGCCCAGGGTTGCAACTGCAATTGCATTTGGAATGGCGGCCAGACAAAACCACGCTGCAGTTTCGCTATGTCTCTGCACTTGGCGCCCATGCCAGCGGCCGTGTAGTGTTCGCCGAGGCCGCGCCATGAACAATGCAGCGAGCCATGCGGTGTTCAAGCCGTTGGTAGTGATCCCGGTCTATAACCACGAACAGGCGATCGGCGCGATGGTGGATGGCGTGCGCATGCACGCGCTGGAGTGCTTGCTGGTGGATGACGGTTCGCGCGCGTCTTGCGCGGCCGTGTTGGACGCCCTGGCGCAACGTGAAGGCGTACACCTGCTGCGGCTGCCACACAACCAAGGCAAAGGTGGTGCGATGCTGGCCGGCTTTCGCAACGCCGCACAACGCGGGGCCACGCATGTCTTGCAAATCGATGCCGATGGTCAGCACACCTGCGCCGATATTCCGCGTTTTATCGCCGCAGCGCAGGCCACGCCAGACGCCATCATCAATGGCACACCGGTGTACGACGCAAGCGTTCCCAAGGGCCGTTTGTATGGCCGTTACCTCACCCATGTCTGGGTGTGGATCAATACGTTGTCATTGCAAATCCACGACGCGATGTGCGGGTTTCGGGTGTATCCACTAGCACCGGTGTTATCACTCATCAATGAGGAAACACTAGGCTTACGTATGGATTTCGATCCTGAAATCCTGGTGCGCCTGCATTGGCGTGGCGTGCAAATTCAAAGCGTGGAAACCCACGTGCGCTACCCCACCGATGGCGTCTCGCATTTTGATGTGTGGCGCGACAATGTGCGGATCAGCCGCATGCACGCGCGGCTGTTTTTCGGCATGTTGCGGCGGCTGCCGCACCTGTTGTGGCGCAAGTTGCGATGAGTACGGCCACGCCAACCCATTGGGCGGAGCTCGGTGAAACCACCTTCGTTGCCGGCATTCGGTTTTTATGCGCGATCGAACATTGGCTGGGGCGCTGGCCGTTTCGACTGTGCCTGGCACCCGTGGTCGTGGCGCATTGGCTGGGCAACCGGACTGCGCGCCACGCCTCGCGCGACTATCTGGCGCGAATGCAGGCCACGCACGCGGTGTTTGCGCACACGCCGGGGCACTGGTTGAGCCTGCGGCATTTTTTCAGCTTTGCCGAAACCATGCTGGATAAATTATTGGCCAGCCATGACCGCTACCCGGCCACCCGCGTGCAGGTGGAACGTGAGGTCATGTTGCAGCAGATGGCGCGTGGCGAGGGTGGGGTCATCATCACCGCACACATCGGGTGCCTGGAGTTGTGCCAAGCCTTGGCCAAACACGTGCCGGGGTTTCGATTGACGGCATTGGTGCACACCGCACATGCCGAGGACTTCAATCGCCTGTTGAAAAAGCTCAACCCGGATGCGCAGGTTCGCTTGCAGCAAGTCACCACACTCGATGCTGCAACGGCCTATCAATTGGGCCAACGTGTTGCCGCCGGCGAATTTGTGGCGATTGCCGGTGACCGTGTGCCGGTGCACGGTGGGCGGAGTGTGTTTGCGCCATTTTTGGGCCGGCCTGCCGCCTTCCCGATTGGCCCGTATGTGCTGGCCGCAGCACTGGGCTGCCCGTTGTTTACGTTGGCTTGCACCCACGCAGGACGCGGCTACCGGATATGTTTTGCACGACTGTGCGAACGCGTGCTGCTACCGCGCGCGCAGCGCGAGGCGGCCTTGATCGCACACGCCACCCGCTACGCTGACTGGCTGCAAGCGCAGTTGCGCAACGCACCGTTGGACTGGTTCAATTTTTTCCCATTTTGGGATCAGGTACCCGATGACCGCTTCCACCGATGACCTTCCTGCACTGACCTTGGGTGCTGCGCCTTTGACGATCGAAGACGTGGTCGCGCTTGCGCGTGGCCAACGGGCGGCGGTGCTGTCACCCGACCCCGCTTTTCGTGCCCGTATCAGCGCTGGTGCCGATTTTCTGGACCGTCTATTACGCGAAGACGGCGTGGTGTACGGCGTCACCACCGGCTACGGCGACTCCTGCACGGTGGTCATCCCACCCGAGTTGCTGCATGAGCTGCCGCACCATCTGTACACCTACCACGGCTGTGGGCTGGGGCGGTTTTTGGATGCACAGGAAACCCGCGCGGTGCTGGCCGCACGTTTGGCCTCGTTGTGCGTGGGTATGTCCGGGGTCAGCCTGCCCTTGTTGGAAGGCTTGGTGGGTTTGTTGCAACACGACATCCTGCCGTTGATCCCGGCCGAAGGCTCGGTGGGGGCCAGCGGCGATCTCACCCCGCTGTCGTATGTGGCCGCCGTGCTGTGCGGCGAGCGCGAAGTGATGCACCACGGGCAGCGCAAGCCGGCGGCCGAGGCGCTGGCAGCGGCCGGCATCACGCCGCTGCGGCTGCGCCCGAAAGAAGGCTTGGCGATCATGAACGGCACCGCGGTGATGACCGCACTGGCCTGCCTTGCATTTGCGCGCGCCGATTATCTGTGCCGCCTTGCAACCCGTCTGACCGCTTTCAATGTGATCGCCAGCGCCGGCAATGCACACCATTTTGACGCCACTCTGTTTGCCGCCAAGCCGCATCCGGGGCAGACCCGGGTGGCGGCGCGCCTGCGCGACGACCTGCATAACGCGCGTCCATCGCGCAACGAGCAACGCCTGCAAGATCGCTACTCGCTGCGCTGCGCACCGCATGTGATCGGGGTGCTGGAAGATGCACTGCCCTTTTTGCGCCAGCTGATCGAAACCGAGCTCAATAGCGCCAACGACAACCCCTTAGTGGATGCCGAGAACGGCCAGATTTTGCACGGCGGCCATTTTTACGGCGGCCATATCGCCTTGGCGATGGACACCCTGAAAAACGCGGTGGCCAATCTGGCCGACCTGCTGGACCGGCAACTGGCTTTGCTGGTGGACACCCGTTTCAATCACGGCCTGCCATCAAATCTGTCGGCCGCCAGTGGCCCGCGCGCGGCGATCAATCATGGTTTGAAAGCGCTACAAATCAGCGTGTCAGCGTGGACTGCCGAGGCACTCAAACAGACCATGCCGGCCTCAGTATTTTCGCGCTCCACCGAATGCCACAACCAAGACAAAGTCAGCATGGGCACGATTGCCGCGCGCGACTGCTTGCGGGTGTTAGAGCTGACCGAACAAGTGGTGGCGGCGATGTTGATCGCGGCCCGTCAAGGTGTGACCTTGCGCCAGCAGATTGCACCCGACACGGTGGTGCAAGGCGCACCGCTGGCGATGTTAGAGGACTTGTGCGCGCGCATTCCGCTGGTGCAAGAAGACCGTGCGCTGGATGCGGATCTGTTGCGCCTGCTCGATGACATCCGCGCGCAGCGCTGGAGTGTGTATGGCCACTGATGCCGAAAAATCTGCGGCCGAGCGCTTACAGATCGTCATCGATCTGGAGCCGGCCTTCCACGACTGCGACCCCATGCGGGTGGTGTGGCATGGGCACTACTTCAAATATTTTGAAATCGCGCGTTGCACCTTGCTGCGCCGCTTCGACTACGACTACCCGCAGATGCAGGCGTCGGGTTATTTGTTCCCGATCGTGGACACGCGGGTGAAGTACCTGCGCTCACTGCATTTTGCACAGCCGCTGCGCGTGCATGCGCAAATTAGTGAATGGGAAAACCGCTTGAAAATCGACTACGAAATCCGCGACGCCAGCAGCAATGAATTATTGACCCGCGCGCACACCATTCAAGCGGCGGTGGCGGTGGATTCCGGCGAGATGCTGTACCTGTGTCCGCCGGTATTGTGGCAACGCTTGGGAGTGACCCCCGCATGAATATGTTGATGCTCAGCGTGCGCGTTGGTGGCGCACTGGGCCTGCTGTTGAGTGGTGCACTGGCCTTTGCGCAGTCGCCGGTCAAACCCTTGGCAAAACCGGCCATCGCCGCGCCGGTCACCAGCGTGCGGCAAGGCGATGCACTGACGCAGTTGCAACAGCGCATCGCACAGGTGCCGCTGCTGCGGGGCGAGTTTGTGCAGGAAAAACAACTGCAAGGCTTCAAACATCCGCTGAAATCAGAAGGCCGCCTGTTGGTGGCGCGCACACACGGGGTGATCTGGACCACGCTGAAGCCGTTTCCTTCCGAATTGGTACTGACCCGTGACCGTATTTTGTCGCGGCAAGCCGATGGCCGTTCGCGGGTCGAGGTGGATGCGCGCACGCAACCGGCATTGCGCTCGGTCAATGCGATGTTGTTTGCATTGATGAGCGGCGATGTGCAGGCACTGACCGCACGTTTTGATGCGCGCCCCAGTTTGCGTGCGGACAACGGCTGGACGTTGTTGCTCACGCCCAAACCCGGCGCGTTGGCGCAGGCATTTGCTCAAATTACCCTGGAAGGGGATCGCTATGTGCGCAGCGTGCTGATCGAAGAGCGCAATGGTGACCGCACGCGCTTGCAATTCACTGCACTGGCCGAATCCCCCGCGCAGTTGAGTGCCGATGAGGCGCGCCGTTTTGACTAAGCATGCAAGCACCCGTGGTTGGCGCTGGCTGGCGTGGTTATGGCTGGCCGTGGTGTTGGCACTAGGCGTGCATCAACTGCGGTTTTGGAGCGAGTCGCGCTTGGAAAGCGACATTATGGCGCTACTGCCGCAAGACGCACATGACCCGGTACTGGCCGAGGCCACACGCAAGATCGCCGATGCTGGCGCGCGGCAGATGGTGGTGCTGCTGGGCGCACGGGACGCCAGCAAAGCGCAAGCCGCCGCACAGGCTTATCGCGCCCGCTTGCAACAGGCCGAGCAGCAGCAGGCATTGCCGTTTGCAGAAGACCAGACGATGCGCGGCTGGTTTGCCGAAGCACGCACATTTTATCTGCCGTGGCGCGACCGATTATTGACGGGCGAGCAGCGTGAGCGCCTGCAACAGCAATCTGCTGACAGCTTGGCCAATGATGCGTTGTCTGCCCTGTACGGCCCGATGGGTGCGCCACGCCTGACCGACTGGCGTGCAGATCCACTCAATCTGTGGGCCGGCTGGTGGCAGGCGCGCGCAGCGGGCGCAGGCCTGCGGTTTGATGCCGATGGTTTGCTGCACGCCGATGACCGGGTGTGGGCGGTGCTGCAACTACAAACCCGTGGCTCGGCGTTTCGTTTGGATGGGCAGCGGGTCATCGATGATGCCTTGGACGCCGCTGCCAATGCGGCCCGCCACGCAGTGCCCGACGTGCGTGAATTGCGTGCAGGCGTCCCCTTGCACGCCGAAGCCGCTGCGGTGCAGGCTAGCTACGAAGTCAATGTGATTGGCTGGGGCTCGTTGGCGGCGGTGTTGTTGCTGGTGTGGTGGGCATTTCGATCACTACGTCCGATTTTGCTGGTGGCCTTGTCATTGCTGATTGGTGTGGCGGCTGCGCTATCGGTCACCGCAATGGTGTTTGGCAAAGTGCATTTGCTCACGATGGTGTTTGGTGCCAGTTTGGTGGGCGTGGCCGAGGACTACGGCATTCATTGGTTCGCCTCGCGACAGGGGCATCCGCAGCAAGAACGCTTCACGTTGTTGCGTGCGCTGCTGCCGGGCATGTCACTGGCATGGCTAACCAGTGCCCTCGCCTACCTTGCATTGGGGCTGGCTCCGTTCCCGGGGCTGCGGCAAATGGCGGTGTTCTCGGTGGTGGGTCTGGCGGGCGCGTTTCTCACCGTGATTTGCTGGTTTCCGTGGCTGGAGCGCGGCGCACCACCGGCAACCTCGCTGTCACGTGCGATGCATGGTTGGTTGCAACGCTGGCCACGGGTGCGCACCAACAAAACATGGGCGGCACTGGCAGCAGTAACGGCCGTGGTCATCGTCAGTGGTCTGTGGCAAGTACGGGCCCAGGATGATTTGCGCAGCTTGCAGGCATCTCCCAAAGCCTTGATCGCGCAGCAAATCGAAGTGGGCCGTTTGCTGGGTTTGCCCAGCCCGGCGCAGTTCTACTTGGTGCGCGCGCCCGACCCAGACACCTTGCTGCAACGCGAACAGGCACTGACCGCACGGCTGGCAGTCTTGACGACGCAGGGCAAGATCAAGGGCTATCGCGCCATCAGTGATTGGTTGCCGTCACCGCAGCAACAAGCGGCCGATGCGGCACGCACCGCGCATGTCGAAACAGCGGTGCTTGCGCGCCTATCTGTCGCTACTGGTGAGCAGCTGCAACGCCCAGCATTTTCAACACAGCCGCTGCGGTTGCAGGCGTGGTTGGCCGCGCCGGCATCGCGCCCGTTGCGACAGTTATGGCTAGGCAAGCTGGGGAATGGCGTGGGCAGCGTGGTGTTGGTGGATGTGGCGGGCAATTACGCCATCTTGGACACGCTGCATCACACGGCTGAAGGGCTGGCAGGTGTGCGCTGGGTCAACCGCACCGCTGAATTTTCCGCATTGCTTGGCCACTATCGACAGATGATGTTGTGGCTACTGCTGGCCGGTACACTCTTGGTGATACTGGCGTTGTGGTGGCGTTATCGTGGTGATGCGTGGCGCACCTTATTGCCCACCTTATTGGCAGGTGGCTTGTGCGTGGCCATGCTGGGCTGGCTGGGGATGCCCTTGCAGTTGTTCAATGTGCTGGCGCTGTTACTGCTGCTGGGCATGGGTGTGGATTACGGCATCTTCCTGCTGGAGCATCGTGGCGATGCGTCGGCATGGCTGGCGGTGTGCGTTGGTGCGGCCAGCACGTGGTTGTCATTTGGCTTGTTGGGGTTATCGGCAACACCGGCGTTACGCGCGTTTGGCTTGACGCTGCTGATGGGGATTGGCTTGGTATGGTTGCTGTCACCACTGTTCCGACCCACCCATCGTCCTTGTGAAAATACAGTAGTGGAAAATCCCCCCATCGAGACACCCACATCGGAAGTGACGACGTGAACCATTTCACCCGCGACACACGAAACGCCCTTGACGCCAAGCAAGAAGCCCAGCGGATTGCGTTTGCACCGTTCGTGTTTCAAGCAGCGCGGGCGATGCGCGATCTGGGGCTACTGGCAGCATTGGATGCAGCGGGGGATGCCGGCCTGCGCCTGCCCGAGTTGCAAGCGCACGTGGGCCTGTCGCGCTACGCCACCCGTGTACTGGCCGAAGCGGGTTTGGGCATCGGTGCGATGACCTTGAGCGACGCTGTTTTCCGGCTGACCAAGCTGGGTTGGTATCTGCAAAACGATGCGATGACCCGCGTCAACATGGACTTCAGTCACGACGTCAATTATCAGGGCCTGTTCTATCTGCAAGACAGCTTGCGTGAAGGCCGCCCGGCGGGCTTGAAAACATTGAATCCGTTTGCCAATACATTTTACGAAGCGTTGTCTACGTTGCCGGAACATGTGCGTGAAAGCTGGCTTGGCTTCGATCATTTTTATTCGGACAATTCATTCCAAACCGTGTTGCCGCATATTTTTTCCGAAGCGGTTGGCCGCGTGCTCGACGTGGGGGGCAATACCGGGAAATGGGCACTGGCCTGTGCCGAATACAACCCGAATGTAGAAGTGACGCTATGCGATTTGCCCGGCCAGTTGGCGCTAGCACGGGTGAAAATTGCGCAGCGCGGGTTCACGGCGCGGGTGCACGATCACCCCATCAATATCTTGCAGCCAGATGCCGCGTTGCCGGGCGGTCACGATGTGATCTGGATGAGCCAGTTTCTGGATTGCTTCTCGGAACAAGAAATTGTGATGATTCTGCGCAAAGCCGCTGCGGTGATGACCGCCGGCACGCGGCTGTTCATTATGGAAACTTATTGGGATCGCCAGCGCTTTGAAAATGCCGCGTTCTGCCTGCAGCAAACCTCGCTCTATTTCACCTGCATGGCCAACGGCAATAGCCAGATGTATCACTCGCAAGTGTTGCGTGACTGCATTGCGCAAGCCGGACTGGTGATTATTGAGGAGATCGACGGTGTGGGGATCAGCCACACCTTGACCAAGGTGATGAAGGCCGCCTGATGCCACGCTTATTCGCGCTTGCTGTATCGGTATTGCTGTTGCTGACGGCGTGCATGCATGCGCCGCGCAAACCCGCCATTGCATTGCCGCCCTTGAAGTTGGCACCGGCCACGTTGGGGCAAACACTGGCCCTGCAGCAACGCCTGCAATTCCACTTCGGCAACCAGGCGCGCACGCTGGATGCGTTGCTGGAGGTTGATCCGCAGGAGGTCAGGCTGGTGGTGCAGGCTTTGGGGCAAGCCGGCGTGCGTTTGCGGTGGGATGGCAAGACCCTGCAGCAACAACGCGCGGCGTGGCTGCCTGCGGCAGTGCGTGGCGAGCGGGTGCTGGATGACCTGCAATTTGCGTTGTGGCCGGCGACTGCCATTCGTGCAGTGTTGCCGACGCACTGGTCGTTACAAGAAGAAGGAAATACCCGCGCCTTGTTGCACGATGGCCAGGCATGGCTACTGCTCACCCGCGTGGACGCCAGCCATCTGCAATTGGACAACCGCGCCGAAGGCTATCGTCTGGAGATTGCATCAGCTCCCGCCGACGCGGAGACCGCACCATGAGTCCCGGCATCCGTTCCGGCATGCATCCCGGCATGTGCGTTGCGCCGGTGTACCTCAACCAATTGGGCATCGTGTGTGCATTGGGTGTGGGCGTGCCGGCGGTGGCTGCGGCATTGTTTGCCAGTGATGCGCCGCGCGGGGTTGCCAGCAGTGATCAGTTCACCCCTGGTCGCGCATTGGCCTTGGGTGCGGTGACCGCAGCGATGCCCGCCATGGACGATGTATCGCTACCATTGCGCAGCCGCAATAATGCGTTGTTGCGGATGGCGCATGCGCAGATCGGTGCGGCCTGTGATGCGGCGATTGCGCGCTTTGGTGCGCAGCGTGTGGCGGTGATCGTAGGCACCAGCACCTCGGGGATTGCCGAGGCCGAGCAAGCGATGCCTGCGCAGTTGGCGCAGGGCCAATGGCCGCCTGACTTTCACTACGCGCAGCAAGAAATCGGTGCACCTTCCCGATTTTTGGCGCAGATTTCTGGCGCGCGTGGGCCGGCGTGGACGCTGTCCACCGCGTGTTCGTCCAGCGCCAAGGCGTTGGCCTCCGCCGCGCGGCTGCTGCAAGCGGGGATTGTGGATGCGGTGATCGCCGGCGGTGCCGATTCGCTGTGCGCGTTCACCATCCAGGGCTTCAGCGCGTTGGAATCGGTTGCGGCCACGCGTTGCAATCCGTTTTCGCGCAATCGCTGCGGGATCAATATCGGCGAAGGCGCAGCCTTGTTTTTGCTGACCCGCGAACCGGGCCCGGTGCAACTGGCCGGCTGCGGCGAGAGCGCCGATGCGCACCATATGTCGGCTCCGGATCCGCAAGGCCTGGGGGCGATCACCGCCATCGAACACGCCATCGCCCGCGCCGGTATCACGCCCGCGCAGATCGACTACGTCAACCTGCACGGCACCGCCACGCCGTTGAACGATGCAATGGAAAGCCGCGCACTGGCCGCCACCGTGGGCTGCAAGGTGCCGGTGAGTTCCACCAAGCCATTGACCGGGCACACGCTGGGGGCGGCCGGGGCGATCGAGGCGGGGCTGTGCTGGCTGACGCTGGCGCACAATCCGCAGCACATATTGCCGCCGCATTGGTGGGATGGGCAGGCCGATGCGGACGTGCCGGCCTTGGATTTCATCGCCCCCGGCCGCCGCGCCGCGCAGCCGTTGCGTTATGTCTTGAGTCAGTCGTTCGCATTTGGCGGCAGCAATGCCGCGCTGGTCTTGGCGGCGGCATGATGGACATCCCGATGCTGACGCTGGGTGCGCCGATTCGCGATATCGAACACGTCTTGCCGCACCGCGCCAGCATGCGCTTGGTGGATCGGGTGCTGGCATGGGATGCCGACAGCATCACGGTGACCTTGTGCGTGCCCGCCGATGGCCCCTTTCATGTGGATGGCGGCGTGCCGGCCTATGTGGGGATTGAATATATGGCGCAGGCGGTGGCGTGTTGGGCCGGTTGCCAAGCGCGCATGCGCGGGCTGCCACCGCCGCTGGGGTTTTTGTTGGGCACGCGCCGCTATGCAAGCCATGTGCCGATGTTTACCTGCGGCCACGTGCTGCGGGTGGAGGCGCGCCGCGAGCTCATGGGCGACAATGGGCTAGGGGTGTTCGCCTGCCGTATTTTGCAAGGCGATATGGAACTGGCAGCGGCCAATATCTCGGTGTTTGAGCCACCGGACGCGGCGGCTTATTTGGAAACGAAGGCATGAAGGGACGCGAGGACACGCAAACAGCCGCCACGGTGCTGGTGACCGGGGCCAGCCGTGGCATTGGTAAGGCGATTGCCCTGCGGGCCGCGCAAGATGGCTTTGATGTGGTTGTGCATTGCCGCAGCCGCGTGGACGAAGCCGAAGCCGTGGCCGCACACATCCACACCATGGGCCAACAGGCGCGGGTGCTGCATTTCGATATCAGTGACCGTGCCGCGACGGCACACGCTTTGCAAGCGGATATCGAAGCGCATGGCACCTATTACGGCGTGGTTTGCAATGCCGGCATTGCCGCAGATGCGGCATTCCCGGCGATGAGCGGCGACGACTGGGACCGCGTGGTGCATACCAATTTGGATGGCTTCTACAACGTCCTCAACCCACTAGTGATGCCGATGGTGCGCCGGCGCAAACCTGGCCGCATCGTTACCCTGTCGTCGGTGTCGGGGCTAGTGGGCAACCGTGGGCAAACCAATTACAGCGCCGCCAAGGCCGGCATCATCGGTGCCACCAAGGCGCTGGCGCTGGAGCTGGCCAGCCGCGCCATCACCGTCAATTGTGTGGCACCGGGCTTGATCGACACCGAGATGCTTAACCCCGACGTCATTGAACACGCCATGAAATTGATCCCCGCCAATCGTCTGGGCCAAGCCGAAGAAGTCGCCGCCACCGTGGCGTTTTTGTTATCGAAGGACGCCGCTTACATCACCCGCCAAGTAATTTCGGTCAATGGGGGGATGGTGGGATGAGCCAGCGTGAACGTCGCGTGGTAATCACCGGGGCCGGCGGCATCAGCCCGCTGGGCAACGACTGGGCCAGTGTGCAAGCGCAGTTGCGCAGTTACCGCAATGCAGTGCAGCGAATGGATGCTTGGGATATTTACGAAGGCCTGAACACCAAGCTGGCCGCGCCTGCCGCCGCGTTTGAGTTACCCGCGCACTACAACCGCAAGACCACCCGCAGCATGGGCCGGGTGGCCTTGATGGCGGTGCGTGCCAGCGAGCTGGCCTTGGCCGATGCCGGCCTGCTGGGTGACCCCATTTTGCAAAGCGGCAAAGTGGGCGTCAGCAATGGTTCGTCAGCCGGTACCCATTCGGCGATGGGTGACTTTGGGCGGATGCTCAATCAGCACACCACCGAAGGCATCAATGCCACTACCTACATCAAGATGATGAGCCATACCGCGCCGGTCAATATCGGGGTGTTTTTTGGGTTGACTGGCCGCGTGATTACCACCTCCAGCGCCTGCACTTCCGGCAGCATGGGCATTGGTAGCGCCTATGAAGTGGTGCGTGCCGGCAAACAAGTGGCGATGTTGGCCGGTGGCTCCGAGCAATTGGACGCCACTGCCTCGGCGGTGTTCGACACCTTGTTTGCTACCAGTGTGCGCAACCACGAGCCCGAGCTGACCCCGCGCCCATTCGATGCCAACCGCGATGGTTTGGTATTGGGTGAAGGCGCGTGCACCTTGATCGTGGAAGACCTTGAGCATGCGCAGGCGCGCGGGGCCAATATCCTGGCCGAGTTGGTGGGTTTTGGTAGCAATAGCGATGGCGCGCACGTTACCCAGCCCAGCGCAGACACCATGGCGATTGCGATGCGTTTGGCACTGGACGATGCCGGCCTGCCGCCGGAGGCCATCGGCTACGTCAATGCGCATGGCACCGCCACCGATCACGGTGACGTGGCCGAATCCAATGCCACCGCCGCCGTGTTTGGCGCGCGCATGCCGTTTTCATCACTCAAGAGTTATATGGGCCACACCCTGGGTGCTTGCGGCGCGCTGGAAGCGTGGATGAGCATTGAAATGCTGCGCAACGACTGGTTTGCGCCGACCTTGAACCTGACCCAAGTGGACCCGCGCTGCGCCGAGCTGGACTACATCACCGGTTGTGGCCGCACGCTGCAAACCGAGTATGTGATGAGCAATAACTTCGCGTTTGGCGGCATCAATACCTCGCTGATTTTTCGACGCTGGCATGGCTAGGCCTTCGGCAAGCTGTTAGCGCATCACCGTTGTTCACCACCACAAGGAACCGCTGCATGAATCGTCTTACGTTAGCTGCACTGTCCACCTTCGCAACCTTGTTGGCCGTCGTGCCCAGTGCCGATGCGCGGAATTCGCGCATGGAGTTGCCACTGCAAGAGTTGGTCAATTCGCCGCAGGCCAAAGAGGCCGGTATCGACGGCAGTGTGCGGTTTTATCTGGCCGGGCAAGGTGCGCCCGTCATCAGCAAAATGGGTAGCGGTGTCAGCAACCGCAAGACCAATGCCGCCAATAAATCCGATGAAGAAGCGTGTCGTTGGGCGGCACTGTCCGCGCTGAAGGCATTTCAAGACAGCGCCAAGCAGCGCGGTGCCAATGCGGTGGTGGATATCGTTAGCTATTACAAGAAAAATGAATTCAAAAGTGCCACCAATTACGAATGTTATGCCGGTGCATTTGTGGCCGGCGTTGCCTTGAAAGGTAACTACGCCAAGGTGAAGTAATGGCCGATTGGCATGGTGATGACGCTGGGCGACTACAACTGAAACCCCAGCGCTCGCACCATGCCTTCCCCCACATCGCGCAGCCAGCCGGGTGCGCGAATGTTGTACGCGGTAGCGTTGGTGCGTTGCTGGCAAAACCAATGGGAAAATTGGTGGATGGCAGCCTCGTCGAACAACAACGTGTTGAGTTCGTAATTCAAAAACAGGCTGCGGCCATCGAGGTTGATCGAGCCGCAGCTGGCAAAATTGTGATCGATCAACACCAGCTTGGCGTGCAGCATGTTGCGGAAAAGATGGATCTGCACACCTGCGGCGGCGAGCTCACGCAGACTGCGTTCGCGGGCGATGTCGGCCATGCGGTGATTGCTGCGCATCGGCAGTAACAGCTGCACATCCACACCGCGGCGCACTGCCTGCAACAACGCTTGTTGCAGGGCATCGTCGGGAACGAAATAGGGCGTGGCCAACCAGATCCGCGTATTGGCGCGATAAAACGCGCTGAGGTATAGCGCGTAGGCGGTGTCTTCGCGGCGGTCTGGGCCGCTGGGCAAGAGCTGCGCCAACACGCCAGTGTTGGCGGTTGCGGCAGCGGTGGGGATGTGCGTGTTTGGCAGGGGCGCAGACGTCGCCATCGCCCAGTCGTGCGCAAACCCGGCCATGGCGTCGGCCACGATGCCGCCCTCGATGCAAAAGCTCAGGTCGCACCATGCTGCGGCGTCGGTGGCCGGGCCAAAATATTCGCATGCAAAATTGCGCCCGCCACTCCACAGCGTGTGCGCGTCCACCAGCACCAGTTTGCGGTGATTGCGCAGATTGCCACGGCCAAAATGTGGCCGCAGATGTAAACGCAGCGGCGAAAACCAGCGCAGTTGCACGCCGGCGGCGCAGAGCACGCGGCGAATGTGGCGATGGCCAATGAACGCACCCACGCCATCCAGCAACATGCGCACCTGCACGCCACGTTGTACCGCCGCCGCCAAGCTGGAGGTGATGCGTGCGCCAACAGCGTCATCGCGAAAGATGAACATCTCGATATCGATGCTGTGGCGTGCGCGCGCCAGTAAATCCAGCAAGTGCGTTAGTGCCTGTTCGCCATCGCAGTGCAGCTGAAAGGCTGTGCAATACCGTGCGGGCGGCAGGTCGATGCCGCAGCTTGCATCCAATGTGATGCCGCCGCTCGGGCCGGTGCGCGCCTGCGCACGGTGGGTCAATTTGCGCGTGCCCAGCGCCAGGTAAATGGGCAACGCCAGATAGGGGAAGGCGATGAGTGCAAGCACCCACGCCATCGCCGCAGATGGGGTGCGCCGTTGCCGCCCGGAATGGGTCAGCACTACATACAGCAACAAACCTAGCGCCACCGCCGCCGCGTGCAGCAGGGGTAGCCCATGCCAAAGTTGCAGCGGTGGCAGGGCCGGCAACATGGGGATGGCCTTACCAGCTGAATAATTTGTAGTACGTCATCGGCCCGCCTTTGGCGTCGCGTTCGTCAATCACGCCATCGCCGTTGCGGTCGTAGATGTAATAGGTCGCGCCGCGAAACGGCACCACTTTGACCATGGTCAGGCGGCTGCCGGTGCGGTATTCGGTGATGACATCGCCATTGGTTTCGGTGTGCGTGGCCGGCACTGCATCCTTGGCCAGCATGGCTTCGGGGGCGGCGGTGGCACAGGCGGTCAGGCTGATGGCAAGAGCGAGCGGAACTAGGCTGCGCATGGCAAATCTCGATGTGGATGTGCTGCAAGTATGCGCGATTCAAGCTGCGCGATTTTCTGATCAAGACTGACTGGGGAGGGCGTCCAAAAACCCGCCCGACTGCCGCTGCCACAATTGTGCATACAAGCCGCCACTGGCCAGCAGTTGTTCATGCGTCCCGGTTTCAACGATATGCCCCGCATCCATCACGATCAGCCGATCCATCGCGGCGATGGTGGAGAGCCTGTGTGCAATCGCAATCACGGTTTTGCCTTGCATCAAGCGATACAAATTTTCCTGGATCACCGCCTCCACTTCCGAATCCAGCGCCGAGGTCGCTTCGTCCAACACCAGGATGGGCGCGTTCTTCAGCAGCACGCGCGCAATCGCAATACGCTGGCGCTGGCCGCCGGACAGCTTCACCCCGCGCTCGCCCACTTGCGCATCCATGCCGCGCCCGCCTTTGCTGTCGGCCAGTTGCAAGATGAAAGCATCGGCATTGGCTTGACGCATGGCGGCATGCAGTTCGGCGTCGCTGGCATCGGGGCGGCCATACAGAATGTTCTCGCGCACCGAGCGATGCAGCAGTGAAGTGTCTTGAGTGACCACACCAATCTGCGCACGCAGCGAGTCTTGCTGCACCGAGGCAATATCGGTGCCGTCGATGCGGATGCAGCCGGCTTCGACATCGTGAAAGCGCAGCAGCAAATTCACCAAGGTCGATTTGCCCGCACCACTGCGGCCCACCACGCCAATTTTTTCGCCGGGCGCAATATGCAGGTTGAAATCTTGCATCACCCCGCTGCCTTTGCCGTAGTGGAAGCTGACGTTTTCAAACCGGATATCGCCGCGCACCTGCGCCAGTGCCGGCGCGTTGGGCGCATCGTCCACGGTGGGCGGCAGGGCAATCGAGCTGATCCCATCGTGCACGGTGCCGATGTTTTCAAACAGTGCAGACAGTTCCCACATGATCCAATGCGACATCCCCAAAAAACGCAGTGCCAAGGCCAGTGCCACCGCCACCGCACCTGCACTGGCCTGCCCGTGCAGCCACAGCCAAATGCCCAATGCACCTGCCGCAAACAACAACAGCATATTGAGTGTGTAGAGCACGCTATAGGCCACGGTAGCGAGGCGCATCTGCGCATACACGGGGTGCAAAAAACGCGCCATCGCGTCGCGCGCATAGGCTTGCTCGCGTTGCGAATGCGAGAACAGTTTGACCGTGGCGATATTGGTATAGCTGTCCACGATGCGCCCGGTCATCTGCGCGCGTGCATCGGCTTGGCGCTGCGACACCGCCCCCATGCGCGGCACAAACCAGCGCATCAGCAAGGCATAGCAGGCAAGCCAACCCACAAACGGCAGCATCAGCCGAGCATCTGCGCTGGCGGCCACCAGCAGCGCGCCGCCGAAATACACCAGCACGTAGTTGCCGATATCAAACAGCTTGACCACGGCCTCGCGCACCGCCAGCGAGGTCTGCATCAATTGGGTGGCGATGCGCCCAGCAAATTCGTCTTGGAAATATCCCATCGACTGGCGCAGCAAATAGCGGTGCACATTCCAGCGGATGCGCATCGGGAAATTGCCCAGCAAGGTTTGGTGCTGCACGGTGGAATTGAACAACACCAGCAGCGGCAACAACGCCAACACCAAGGCCGCCATCCACCACAGGCGCGGGCCTTCCTGCGCGATAAACGCCCCCACGCCCAGCGTGTTCATGCGATCTACCAAGGTGCCCACATACGCATACAGCGCCACCTCGCCCAGCGCGAACGCCGCCGATGTTGCCGCCATCAGCAACAACCAACGTTCTGCCCCGCGGGTGAAGTGCCGGCAAAACGCATACAACGTGCCCGGCGGTTGTGTGGGCGGCGTATCCGGGAACGGGTCGAGGCGGGTTTCAAACCAGCGCAGCATGGGCAGTTTTTGATAAGGCGATGGGGCATTGTGCCAGCGCCGCACCGCGTAGAATCCCTGCTATGACACGTTTCGTACTGATTGATGGATCGTCCTACCTATACCGCGCTTTCCACGCGCTGCCGCCGCTGAGCAATGCGCAGGGCGAGCCAACCGGGGCGTTGTTTGGGGTGGTGAATATGTTGCGCGGGCATTTGAAAGACGCGCCCGAACACATTGCATTTGTGATGGATGCCAGCGGGCCGACCTTCCGCGATGCGCTGTACCCCGACTACAAGGCACAGCGCCCGCCGATGCCGGATGAGTTGCGTGCGCAGATCGCGCCGATGATGGAAATCGTGGCGGCGCTGGGCATCCCGATATTGCGCGTGCCCGGGGTCGAGGCCGATGACGTGATCGGCACACTAGCATTGCAAGGTGCGGCGCAAGGGATGGATGTGGTGGTGTCCACCAGTGATAAAGACATGGCGCAATTGGTGCGCCCCGGTGTGGTCTTGGTCAACACCATGAGCGGTAGCAAATTGGATTCGGATGCGGCGGTGATCGCCAAGTTTGGCGTGCGCGCCGAGCAAATCATCGACTACTTGGCGTTGATGGGTGATGCCGTGGACAACATCCCCGGGGTGCCCAAATGCGGGCCGAAAACTGCGGCCAAATGGCTGGCCGAATACCACACGCTGGACGGCGTGATCGCGCACGCCGACAAGATCGGCGGCAAGATCGGCGAGAGCCTGCGTGAAGCCCTGCCACGGCTGCCGCTCAATCGTGATTTGACCACCATCAAGACCGATGTGGTGCTGGAACAGGGGCCGGCGGAATTGGCCCTGCGCGCGCGCGATGTGGAGGCATTGCGCGGCCTGTATACGCGCTACGGCTTCAATCAAGCACTCAAGGAATTGGATGGCACGGCTGCATCATCCATTGCGGCGCAGGCCAAACTGCCCAGCGCCAGTGGGCGTGGGTTGTTGGCATCACTGCCCACCACCGCCATCGCGATTGACCCAGCGCTATCGGCAGCGGGTGAATACGAATGCGTGCTGACGCCTGCGCAATTGGATGCATGGGTGGCGCGGTTGCATGCCGCCGATGCGTTCGCGATCGATACCGAAACCGATTCGCTGAACCCCCTGCAAGCCAATTTGGTGGGCATCAGCCTGAGCGTGACACCCGGCAAGGCCTGCTACATCCCGTTGGCGCACGACTACCCCGGCGCGCCGGTGCAGTTGCCACGCGAAATGGTGCTGCAAGCGTTGCGCCCGCTATTGCTTGATCCGGGCAAACCCAAAATTGGCCAGCACGGCAAATACGACCTGCATGTGCTGGCGCGGCATGGCGTGGACCTGCAGGGCTATGCCGATGACACCATGCTGGAAAGTTTTGTGCTGGAAGCAGGCATCGCGCGCCACGATATGGACACGCTGGCACAGCGGCATTTGGGTTACATCACGATCAAATACGACGCGGTGACCGGCAAGGGCGCGAAGAAAATCGCATTCACCCAAGTCAGTCTTGAAGACGCCACCCGCTATGCCGCCGAGGACGCCGACATCACCCTGCGTCTGCATCGGGTGCTGCATGAAAAGCTTGCCGCCGCGCCGACCCTGCAAGCGGTGTATCGGCACATCGAAATGCCCTTGGTGCCGGTGTTGGCGCGGATCGAGGACAACGGCGTGTTGATCGACATCGACGCCTTGCGCAAGCAATCGGCGGAACTGTCGCGGCGCATGTTGGCCGCGCAGCAACGCGCCACCGAACTGGCCGGGCGCAGCTTCAATCTGGATTCGCCCAAACAACTGGGTGCATTGTTATTTGATGAATTGAAGTTGCCGGCACTGGTGAAAACCCCGGGCGGTGCACCTTCGACCAATGAAGAAGCGCTGGAAGCGATTGCTGATCAGCACGAATTGCCGCGCATCATTTTGGAATATCGCGGGCTGGCCAAACTACGCAGCACCTATACCGATAAATTGCCGGAGATGGTGAATCCGCACACTGGCCGTGTGCACACCAGTTACCACCAAGCCGGTGCGGCCACCGGGCGCTTGTCATCGTCTGATCCCAACCTGCAAAACATCCCGATTCGCAGCGAAGACGGCCGCCGCATTCGCACCGCGTTTGTGGCCCCGCCTGGGCGCATCCTGGTGGCCTGCGACTACTCGCAAGTCGAGCTGCGGATCATGGCGCACCTGTCTGAAGACGCCGCCTTGGTGCGCGCGTTTGAGCAAGGTGCCGACATCCACCGCGCCACCGCCGCCGAAGTATTTGCCAAGCCCATGGCCGAGGTCAGCAGCAATGAGCGCCGCGCCGCCAAAGCGATCAACTTTGGCTTGATTTACGGCATGGGTGCGTTTGGGTTGGCGCGGCAATTGGGGATCAGCCGGGGCGAAGCGCAGGACTACATCGCGCTGTATTTTTCGCGCTATCCCGGCGTGCGCGACTACATGGAGCGCACCCGCGCCCAGGCGCATGCGCAGGGCTATGTCGAGACCGTGTTTGGCCGGCGCTTGCAGTTGGACTACATCCACTCGCGCAATGCCGCGCAACGTGCCGGGGCCGAGCGCGCGGCGATCAATGCGCCGATGCAGGGCACCGCCGCCGACATCATCAAGCGCGCGATGTTGGCGGTGGATGCATGGTTAGACAATCATCGCCAGCGCGCGCTGATGATCTTGCAGGTACACGATGAACTGGTATTTGAAGTGGACGCTGACTTTGCCCCGGAACTATTGCAACACGTGCCCACCTTGATGACGTCAGTGGCGCAGTTGCGGGTGCCCTTGGTGGTGGATTGCGGCAGCGGTCAAAACTGGGATCAGGCGCACTGAAAGTGGCGATTTTTCGTTCAAAATCGGGTGCGGATGAAGCAGTCGAAAGCTTTGCCTGACAATGCTTTCGAATAGATAGTTGCCCGCGCAATGAATGATTCGTGAACCGAACAGTTTTTTAACTAAAATCTTCACGAACCAGCAAGGTAAAACGTGGTCTTATACACGCAACAGGTGCAACGCCTGTTGCGATCACAACCCCTCCCCTGGTGGTGATCACCGGAAGGCAACGGTTCTCCCCAACCGGCCTTCCCCCGGCTCCGCAGTCCCCCCCTGGCTGCGGAGCTTTTTTTTGGAAAGCTATCCGCCGCGCGAAATAAGGTCCGGCGGACTGGATTGCCAATCGGCGCATGCTCGTTATCCTGCCCAGATGCCTTGTTCTCTGAATCGCCTCTTCACCGTGCTGCTGTTCTGCTTTGCGGCGCTGCCTGCAACTGCGGTCACGGTGACCCGTATCGACATCCACGGGGTCAGCGATGCGCGGTTGGCCGATAACGTGCGCAGTGCGCTGTCCTTGCAAGATGCAGTGGGTAAAGACCTAAGTCAGCGGCGGCTGGCGTATTTGCTGCATCGGGCCAATACCGAGGCGCGTGAGGCACTGGAGCCGTTTGGGTATTACGCGCCGGTGATCCAAATCCAGCGCGGCGATCGCGGCGCGGTGGCAGCGGATGGTGCCGAAAGCGATTCCGAGACAAATTCCGATACAGATGCCAATACTGCGACCGCCCGCACCGACACCACAGATGCGCAGCTGACCGTCAGCATCCACATCGACCCCGGCCTGCCGGTGCAGGTACGCAGCCGCACCGTAGATGTCGTTGGTGCCGCTGCCGACAACACGCAAGTGCGTGCGGCATTGGCGCTGTTTGTGCCGCAGCTTGGCCAGGTCTTGGAGCACAGTCTGTACGAGGCCAGCAAAACCCGGGTCAACCGGGCGCTGGCGGCGCAGGGTTATTTTGATGCCGATTTCATTCGCCATCAGGTCGAGGTCACCCGCGCCCAGCACGCGGCCGCTATCGACCTGCGCTGGAACAGTGGGCCGCGTTACCGCTTGGGCGAGGCCGAATTTGTGCAGACGCCCACGCCCATCATCCATGAGGATGTACTGCGCAAGCTGGTGGGCTGGACGCCCGGCGCGGCGTATGATGCCGCCGAACTCGAACGCCTGCGCAAGTCACTGGTTGCGCTGGATTATTTTGGTCTGGTGGACGTCAGTGCGTCACCGGAAACCGCGCAAAACAAACAGGTGCCGGTGCAGATCAATCTGAGCCCGGCACCGCGCAGCATTTACAGTCTGGGTCTGAGTTATGGCACCCGCGATGGTGCCGGGTATAGCGCCGGCATCGAGCGCCGTTATCTCAATCAGCGCGGGCACAAGGCGCTGGCGCAGATCGACTGGGCCAATACCCGTAAGACCTTGACCGTGCAATATCGGGTGCCGGCGTTTTTGTGGCGCGATGGCTGGTACACCGCCAGCTTGCAGGCAGCAGACGAGCAAACCGATTCGCTGGATAACCGCCGCTTGGAATTTGTGGTCAGTCGTAGCGGGCAATACAGCGCGCATTTGAACCTCGTCGCCTCGGCGCATGTGCTGCGCGAGCGCTGGTCGTATTTCACCCTCAACAAACCGGTGGGTAGTTACCAGTACGCCAGTTTTGCGTTCCCGGCGTTGCGTGCCGACTACATCGATGTGGACAACCGTCTGGCCCCGCGCCGAGGCGTTGGCGGCAGCCTGAGTGTGCGCGGTGGCAAGGGCAATGGCGCGGGCTTTGTGCAACTGCATGCCAGCGCGCAATGGTTTCATGGCTGGGGTGCTGACAGCCGTTTGATTTTGCGCGGCGAAGCCGGCCGCACCTTCACCGGCGCGTTGCTGGATCTGCCGCCCAGCCTGCGTTACTTCGCCGGCGGTGATCGCAGCGTGCGCGGCTATGGCTGGCGCGAAATCGGCCCGCGCATTCGTAATAGTTTGGGCCAGCCGTATGCGGTGGGGGCCACCAATGTCATCACCGCCAGTGCCGAGTACGAGCGCTATTTCAATGGCCCGTGGGGCGCGGCGGTGTTTGTGGATACCGGTAGCGCGTTCAATGGCCGCAATGCCGATTTGCATACCGGCGTCGGCATCGGTTTGCGTTGGCGCTCGCCGGTGGGGCCGGTGCGTATTGATATCGCCCGTGGCCTCAACCGCCCCGAATCCCCCTTCACCTTGCATCTGAATATCGGGGCTGACCTGTGAGCCTGCGCGTAGGCTGGCGACGTGCCGGCATCATGCTGCTGCTGTTGGGGTTGGCGGTAGCGGCGCTGCTGGGGTGGCTGCTGTACACCGCCAGTGGCCGCGACCTGCTGCTGCGGCAGGCGGTGGCGCAGTTGCCCGCCGGCAGTACGCTGACGTGGACGCAGGCCAAGGGCCATCTGGCCGGCCCACTGACCTTGCGTGGCGTGCAGCTGCGCATGCCAATGCAGCGGGATGGTGACTGCGTGGCAACCGCGCAGGCGGCATGTGCCATGGGCACGCTCAAGTTGGATGCCGGCACCTTCACGCTGGAGGCGGCGCTGCTGCCGTTGCTGACTCGCAGCGTGCGCGTGCACAGCCTGCGTCTTGCCGATGCCCGGCTGGACCTGCCGCGCGATGATGCACCGTTCAAGCTGCCGCGCTGGCCGGATGTCCTGCCCATGCTGGATGTGCCCGTGCATGTGCACGTCGATGCCATCGTCATGGATCGCCTCGCCATCGCTGAAGAAGGCGTGCCGCAAATTCTGTTGCAGCGTGTGCGCGGTGGTGTGCGGCTGGATCCGGGCGCGCTGCATATCGAACAGTTGCGCATCGACAGTGATCGCGGCCAATTCAGTGCGCAGGGTGACTATCGCCCACGCGACAACTTCCGCAGCGATGTGCGTGCCAGCGCCATATTCCCCGCCGCCACCGGGCAAACCGCCGCGCAGTTGCGCGTGTATGCCAGCGGTGACTTGGCCGCACTGGTGGTCACCGTGGATGGCCATGCACCCGCCCCGGTGCACGCCATGCTGCGCTTGCAAGGCGATACCGCCACCCCGCGCTGGCGTTTGCAAGCCAACAGCACCGCGTTGGATTTGGCCGTGCTCGCCGGCCGTGGTGAGACGTCCACCCCCTTGGCCGTGCAACTCACGGCTACCGGTGTGGGGGGCCGCGCGAACGTGCAGGGGCAGCTGCAACAGGATGACTTCAATTTGCGC
>Ga0208825_1000799_pt1 | contig 27422 bp, 23 predicted proteins | sample AD_UKC113_MetaG_FD_184450 | JGI IMG/M metagenome (GOLD analysis project Ga0208825, IMG submission 184450) | Active sludge microbial communities of municipal wastewater-treating anaerobic digesters from Hong Kong - AD_UKC113_MetaG (SPAdes)... | ecosystem: Engineered > Bioreactor > Anaerobic >...
CGACATCAGCGCGGCGGTGAGCGGGCAATTGCAGCGTGCCGGGTTTCTGGCGCGGGGTGGGCAGATCATCGATGCGAGCATCGTCAACGCACCGATCCAGCGCAACCGGCGCGAGGAGAATGCGGCGATCAAGCAAGATCAAACGCCCGAGGATTGAGGCGCGGCTGACGCAACAAGGCGGCAAATGCCTGGCAGGTTAAGCTTGCCATGTGTTTGCCTTCATAAACGTTTAAAACCAAGCACCAACACGCCTGCCCCGACAAGGGCAATGCCCAACCATTCGCGGGTGGCGGGGCGTTCGCCCAAGAACATCACCGCAAAGACCGCCACCAGCAGCAGACTGAGTTTATCCACCGCGGCCACTTGTGCGGCGCGGCCCACTTGCAGCGCGCGAAAATAAGCCACCCACGAGGCACCGGTGGCCAAGGCCGATAAGCCCAAAAAGGTCCATGTGCGCGCTGCCAGTTGCAGGGGGTTGCTCCATTTTCCGGTAGCCGCCACAAGATCATCGCGGTACGGATCAAGGTTGCGTAATCGGAATTGATACCCGCCAAGCCCAGTTTGGCGAAAATCGCGGTCAGCGCAGCAAAGATGGCCGACAACAGCGCCCAGAAGAACCATGGTTGTGTCATGTGGCCTCCAAAGGTATGACGACGCGATGCATCATGCGGATGCGTTGGGGTGCAGTAGCAAGCTAGCCTGCGCCGGGCTGTGAATCCGTACTTGCCAATGCAGCCGCGCCGCCAGCCGGTCAAGCAGGGCCGAGCCGGTTCCGGTATCGGCGCGTGGCGGCGGCTGTGTCGCGGTGGCATCGGTGGGCGTGATCAGCACGATATCCAGCCGGTTGGCGTCCATCCGCAATTGCGCGCCGGTGCAAGATTGCGCGTTCAGCAACAAGCGCAGCATGCCTGCTATCAGTAACACGGCTTCACGGCGCGCGGTATGGAGTTGCCCCTCTGCGTGCAGCGTGAGTTGCAGCGTGGGTTTGCCCACCAAAACACGGGTGGCAACCTCTTGCAGCAGGCTGTGTATGGCGACAGCTTCTACCGCCAGCGGTTTGCGCCTAGCGATGGCGAGCATGGCTTCCAGCAACTGCCCCATGTCTTGCACACCGCGCTCGAGGCGTGCCAAGCGGGTGCGTTGCGCGGGGGTGGCGCTGGCGTCATCCAACAAGACTTCGGTGACGCCTTGGATCACCGCAAGTGGCGTGCGTAGTTCGTGGCTGGCATCGGCAAGGAAGGCCTGTTCGCGGGCATCGGCAGCAACAAGCCGGGACTGATAGGCGTCGATCGCGGTGGCTAACTGGCCCAGTGCGTCGTGGCTGACCCCTGCCGCCAATTGGCTGGGCTGCGGCTGCACCGGCAATGCTTCCACACCTTCTGCCAAGCGGCGCAGCGGTTGCAGTGCAATCCCGGCGAGCAGCCAACCCAGCCAACCAGCCAGCGCGGTGCCCAGCACCATCATCATGATGACCAAGCGATGTAAATGGCGCTCCATTTGTTCGAAATCACCCATGTCGATGGCGAAGATGAGCCGCCCTGCAGCGGTATCGAACACGCCCACATGGGTGTCGTTGTCGGCGGCATCTTCGTGCATGCCTGGCGGCAGGTGCGAATAGGCCGCAGGCAAGTTTGGGTCGTTGCTGCGATAGCCACGCAGGCGATGGGTGGCCGGCAGTGGCACCGCCTGCGTCTGCGCCAATCGTTGGCCGTAGTCTTCGGCTTGGCCGCGCAGAATTTCAGCAGAGACGATGCTTTCGTAATCTTCGGTCATCGACAGTAAGCTCAATGTCGATAGCCCACTCAATACCAACCCCAGCAGCAAGGCCAGCAGCGCAAAGCGATGGCGTAACGTCAACGGCGTGCTCATCCTGCCCCCACCAAACGATAGCCAACGCCACGTACCGACTGAATCAATGCGTGTGCAAATGGCTTGTCCACCAAGATACGCAATTCATACACTTGGGTTTGCAGCGCCGCCACATCACCGCCGCCATCGCCCCAAGCAAATTCAAGCAAACGCGCATGCGTCACCACGCGGGGGGCAGCTTGCAGCAAGCAGGTCAGGATCGAACCTTGCAAACGGGTCAGCGTCATGCGTTGCCCGTCACGGGTGGCAGTCATGCTGTGTGGGTCGTAATGCAGTGGCCCAAAGTGCAGTGCGGTTCCTGTAAGCGTGTGGCGGCGTAGTGCGCGGATGCGCGCTTCCAGCTCACGCATGGCAAACGGCTTCACCAGATAATCGTCGGCACCTTCGGCGTAGCCGCGCAACTTATCCTCCAGAGTGTCGCGTGCGGTCAGCATCAACACTGGTACCCCGTGGCCAGCTTCGCGCAGGCGACGGCAGAGCTCCAATCCATCCAAACGCGGCAGCCCAAGATCCAGCACGATCACATCGATATCGCCACGCAACGCCCGCGCCAGTCCACTGGCCCCATCGGCACAGTGATCCATCTCGTGACCGCGACGTTCAAGAAAATCCCAAATGTTGGCGGCGATGTCGTGCTGGTCTTCGATCAGCAAGACGCGCAGGCCGGGGTTGGCAAGGTCAGGCATGTGCAAACGATGCATGGGCCGACAGTCTGCTGCAAGCCTTGTTAACGTGCCGCTGAGTTTTGGCGGAGGCAGCGCTAACGTGCGTGGCGCATGCTGGCGATATTGGCGAGGAGATGACCACATGCGCATGCAAGCCCCGCTGGCAACCGCACTGACCAAAGTGCCTGCGGTGACCTTGTTGTTCTGGTTGATCAAGATCGCCGCCACCACCTTGGGCGAAACCGGCGGCGATGCGGTCACGATGTCGTGGTTGGGCGAGACCACCGCGCAGGCCAATGCCAATGGCTACTTGATTGGCACCGGGCTGTTTGCGCTGGTGTTTGTGGTAGCGGTGTGGTTGCAAGTGCGCGCGCGCCAGTTCAACCCGTGGCTGTACTGGTTTGCAATTCTTGCCAGCACCACGGTGGGCACGACCTTGGCGGATTTTGCGACGCGCTCCCTTGGAATTGGCTATAGCGGTGGCTCGGCCTTGCTGCTGGCCCTCCTCCTTTGCAGCTTGTGGGCATGGCAGCGCACGCTGGGTACGATGTCGGTGGCCAGCATCAGCACGCCACGCGCGGAAGGGTTTTACTGGCTGACCATCATGTGCTCACAAACCTTGGGCACCGCCTTGGGGGATTGGGTGGCCGACACCCAAGGGCTGGGCTATCGTGGTGGCATTGTGGTATTTGGCACGGCATTGGCCTTGGTGGCCGTGTTGCATTACTCCAAGCGCGTGTCTTCGACGCTGTTGTTTTGGCTGGCCTTCATCCTGACCCGTCCCTTAGGGGCGGTGTTGGGGGATTTTCTCGATAAACCCATCGTCAAAGGCGGGCTGGAACTCAGCCGCAGCTCCGCCACGCTGGCGTTGCTGGCCTTTGTCGTCATCGCCATCATGGTGTTTCCGCAACGCGCGGCAAGGCAGGCGCATTGAGCGGCATAATGCGCCGCTCTGTTTCGTTTTGGACACCCCGATGCTGCTGGACACGCTTGAACACACCACCGGTACCGACCCACAATGGGCGGTGATCTGGCTGCATGGCTTGGGGGCCGATGGCCATGACTTTGCGCCCATCGTGCCGGAGTTGGTGCGCAAGGATTGGCCGGCGCTGCGGTTTGTGTTTCCGCATGCCCCGGTGCGTGCCGTCACCATCAATGGCGGCGCACGGATGCGGGCGTGGTATGACATCAGCAGTTTCGATTTTGCCGATTTAGCACTGCGCGCCGACCGCGCCGGGGTGGCCGAATCGGTCGCGCAGGTCGAGGCCCTGATCGCGCGCGAAGCGGCGCGTGGGATCCCGCCGCAGCGGGTATTGCTGGTGGGGTTTTCGCAAGGTGGCGCGGTGACATTGGCGGCGGGTTTGGCGCGCAGCCAGCCGCTGGCGGGCTTGGTTGCCCTCTCCACGTATTTGCCGATGACCGCCGAGCAGGCGCAAGCCGCATTGACCCCGCACGCCGCCAGCCAAGCGCTGTTCATGGCACATGGCGTGTTTGACCCGGTGGTGCCTGCCGCCGCAGGCGAGGCCAGTGCCAAGACCCTGCGCGCACTGGGCTTTGACGTGCAGTGGCGGCGCTACCCGATGCAGCATTCGGTGTGCGCCGAAGAAATCACCCAGCTTGGCGATTGGCTGAGCGCGCGTTTTGCCGCAGGCTGAGGTGACGCTGGCCGCCGTGCGCGGCTACTATCCCCCCATCACCCCGCTGCATGAGACCCCGCCATGAACGCAGCCCCGATGCGTATCTTGGTTGTCGATGACGAGCCTTTGGCGCGTTCGCGCCTGCAATCGCTGCTGGCCGGCCAGCCGCAAGTAAGCGTGGTGGGCGAAGCTGGCGATGGGCAGGCGGCACTGGATGCCTGCACACGCTTGCAGCCCGATGCGGTGCTGTTGGATATCGCCATGCCCGGCATGGATGGCTTGCAGGCCGCGCGCGCACTGGCGCACTTGCAGCCGCGCCCGGCGGTGGTGTTTTGCACCGCGTACGACGCCCACGCGCTATCGGCATTCGATGCACAAGCGCTGGACTATCTGGTCAAACCGGTGCGTGCCGAGCGTTTGGCAATTGCCTTGGACAAAGTGCGCACCTATCTGGCCGGACGCAGCAATGTGCATGGCAACGAGCCGCGCACACGCAGCCAGTTGTGCGCGCGCTTGGGTGGCAGTTTGCGGATGATCTCGGTTGACGATATCCGCTTCATGCAGGCCGATGAAAAATATGTGGTCGTGCACCACGCGCGCGGCGAAGATTTGATCGAAGAGTCGTTGAAGTCGCTGGAAACCGAGTTTGCCGAGCGCTTTATTCGCATCCATCGCAATTGTTTGGTGGCGCGTGACGAAATCACCGAATTGCGGCGCTCGCCGGAAGGCCATGTGCACGCGATCTTGCGTCACGGCGGCGCGCCATTGGAAGTCAGCCGGCGCTGCCTCAGCCATCTGCGCGAAACCTTATTGCACCTGTAGCTGTTGCCGCCTTGTCGCACAAGCGATAATGCGCGCATGACCACGCTGCGCATCGCCACCCGCAAAAGCCCGCTTGCCCTGTGGCAGACCGAACACGTCGCCCAGCGCCTACGCGCCGCCCATCCCGGCTTGATCGTCAGCCTGGTGCCCTTGAGCACGCGCGGCGATGAAATTTTGGATCGCTCGCTGGCCGCGATTGGTGGCAAGGGCCTGTTTTTGAAAGAACTCGAACTGGCGATGCAACGCGGGGATGCCGACTGCGCGGTGCACTCGCTGAAAGACGTGCCAATGCAACTGGAACCTGGCTTCACGCTGGCAGCGATCTTGGCCCGCGCCGACCACGCCGATGCGTTTGTCAGCAACCAGGTCGACACCTTGGCTGCGTTGCCGCACGGCGCATGCGTGGGCACCTCGTCCTTGCGCCGGCAAGCGCAACTGCGCGCGCTGCGCCCGGACTTGCAACTGCGCGACTTGCGCGGCAACGTCAACACCCGCTTGGCCAAATTGGATGCTGGCGATTACGCCGCCATCGTGCTGGCCTGCGCGGGCTTGCAGCGCTTGGGTTTCGATGCCCGCATCCGCAGCCGCTTGGATGCCCCGGCATGGTTGCCGGCCCCAGCGCAGGGGGCGATTGCGGTGGAATGCCGCGACGATGACACCGCAACGCAAGCGCTGTTCGCCGTATTGGACGATGCACCCACCCGCACCTGTGTGCGCGCCGAGCGGGCAATGAACCTGGCCCTGCACGGCAGTTGCCATGTGCCGGTGGCGGCACTGGCCAGCGTGCACGGCGATGGCTTGCAGTTGCAGGGCTTGGTGGGGTCGGCCAAAGATGGGCAGTGCGTGCGGGCGCAGGCCAGTGGCCCGGCCACCGCACCGGAAGCATTGGGGGTCGCGGTGGCCAACCAACTATTGGCGCAAGGCGCGCGGGCTTTGATCGACGGCTAAGGTGATCGGCGGTTAAAACGCGTAGCGCAAATTCAATGTGGCGTCGGTTTGGTTACGGCCCACCAAATTGCTGTCACGGCGCATTTCCACACCCGAGCTCAAGGTGAGTGCCGGCTGCAATTGGGTTTTTACTTGCAGGCTGTTGCGCAAGTATGTGCCGCGTTGCCCGGTTTCCAACCGCGTGGTTTGCGATAGGCGGGTGCGCTTGCCCAATGCCTGCTGCCATTCCAGCTGCCCGCGCAATATCGGTCCGGTGCCGGCAATGCCGTCATCGGCATAGCCCTTCATGCGATAACCAGTATCCACCGACATCTTCAAACTGGTGTCTTTGGTTTGTAGGGCCTGCACACCGTACTGCATCCCCACCCGCGCATTGCTGCCCTGTGCTTTGACCCAGTCCGAGCGGCCTGCAGCCAAACGCAGTCGGCCGCCGCTACCGGGCAGGTCGTCGGCACCGATGCGGCGTTGCCCGGCCGGGATCGGGGCCATTGCATCCTGCTGCCATTCGCCATTCAAGCAATGCGCCGCGAGACAGCGTGGCGGGTCGATCAGGCGCTGCACGACCTCCGGCTGCAGCAATGGCAGTGGCGGCGTGGAAATTGCGGTGGGCGGCGCAGAGAGCGCCAGCCACAGCATCAGGGGCGTTGCAGCGTCTAGCATGCGGGCATGATACCCGACCGGGATGGCGCAAAGATGACTGGGTCAGCACGCCCTGTGCGGGGTCGTAGGGCTGACGCATAATCGCGGCATGGAACGCTACGAACGCATCATCGCCCTGCATCGCCAACTGCAAGCGGCCCGCCGCCCGGTCACGGTCAATCATCTGCAAGACCAGCTGGGCTGTTCACGCGCCACCGTCTATCGCGATATCGCATTTTTGCGCGATGCGCTGATGGCACCGGTCATTGGCAGCGGCGAGGATGGGTTTAGCTACGATAAGCACGAGAGCGAGCGGTTCGAATTACCCGGCCTGTGGCTGAATTCGGAAGAATTGCACGCCCTGCTTGCCGCCCAGCAATTACTGGCGCGTAGCAGTGGCGGGATGTTGTCGGCGGCCTTGGCACCCTTGCAGCAGCGGGTGGAAAAACTGCTGGATGCGCATTCCGGCGGCAAGCATTGGCCGATGCAGCGGGTGCGGGTGATCCCGCATCGTGGCCGCAACATGGATGAACACACTTTCCGGATCGTGGCTTCGTGCGTACTGGAGCGGCGGCGCGTGACGTTCGACTATCGCGCCCGTTCCACCGACGAAAAAACCCGCCGCACAGTCAGCCCGCAGCGGCTGACCCATTACCGCGACAATTGGTACTTGGATGCATGGGACGAAGACCGCGAGGCACTGCGGAGTTTTTCGATTGACCGCATGGCCGCCGCGCGCATATTGGAAGGCAAGGCACACGACGTTGCCGATGCCGATCTGGATGCCCACCTTGCCGGCAGTTACGGGATTTTTTCCGGCGCACCCAAAGGCTGGGCGACGATTCGCTTCAGCCCTAAAGCGGCGCGCTGGGTGGCCGACGAGCACTGGCATTCGCAGCAACAAGGCCGGCACTTGGCCGATGGCAGTTACGAATTGAAGCTGCCGTATTCGGTACCGCGTGAGTTGCTGATGGACGTGCTGCATTACGGGGCCGATGCCGAAATCATCGAGCCCAAAGCCCTGCGCGAACAACTGCGCGCGCACCTGCAATTGGCTATCGGCAATTACGAGAACGCGCCATGAGTCAACCCGCGCAAGATGCCTCGATCGTGTTGGCGCTGGGCGGCGGTGGTGCGCGTGGGCTGGCGCAAATTGGGGTGATTGAGGTGCTGCAAGATCGCGGCCTGTACGTCACCGCGGTGGCCGGCACGTCATGCGGGGCCTTGGTCGGCGGGTGTTTTGCGGCCGGCAAATTGAACGAGCTGCGCGACTGGATGTGCGCCACCACGCGCAATCAAATGCTGCGCTTGCTGGACCCCGGAATGGGGCGGCCGGCGATGTTCACCGGCAACCGGCTGGTGCACGCACTGCGCGAAGTGATTGGCGAGCCACGCATCGAAGACCTGCCGATCGACTTCACTGCGGTGGCGGTGGACTTGAAAAGCCAGCGCGAAGTCTGGCTGCGGCACGGCGATTTGTGGGATGCGCTGCGCGCCTCGTTCGCCATTCCTGGCATCTTCACGCCCCTGCGCATTGGCGAAATGGAATTGGTGGATGGCGGTCTGCTGGCCCCGCTGCCGATCACCGCCACCCGTTTGGCCGGCCCGCATCGGGTGGTGGCGGTGGATATCCACAGCGCCCCGCAAGCGCGCGCCGACACCCCCGTGCGCGACGTCGATGCCGCCCACGACAAAGCCAGCCCCGGCCTACTGGGGCGCTGGTGGGGTGCGCATTTTGGTGACGATGCAACCCCGCAACCCAGCCACCACTTCGGCCTGATGGAAGTGATGACGCGCTCGCTGGACACCATGCAAGAACGCATCGCCCGTGTGCAACTGGCACTGGAGCCGCCGGAGCTACTGATTCACATCCCCCGCGACGCCTGCGAGTTCTACGAATTTTGGCGCGCCCGCGAGCTGATCGACCTAGGTCGCAGCGCGGCGGAAAAAGCGCTCGACGCGGCGGGATATTGAGGGTGTATCCGCTGCAACAAGGTGCGCAAGCGCTAGCCGTCCCCAAAACTTGATGCACTCACGTGCTGCGGCAGGTGATGGCCTGCCGCAGCGTTGCAACATAGGGCTTACTCGGTGCCGCCAATCCAGCTGCGCTGCACGTGGAGGTTGGCATCTAGCACCACAAGATCGGCGCGGTAGCCGGTGGCAATCCGGCCGTGGCGGTGGCCTAGGCCCAAAAACTCGGCGGGGTATTGCGCGGCCATGCGGCAGGCTTCGTCCAGGGGCAGGTCCAGCAAATGCACGGCATTGCGTACCGCGCTGGCCATGTCCAATGCGCTGCCCGCCAGCGAGCCGGCGGCATTACGCACCACGCCATCCACCGCGGTAATGGTTTCGCCGTAGAGGTGGAAGCTGGGGTCGTCGCTGCCCACCATCGGCATCGCATCGGTGACCAGCAGCACTTTGCCGCGCGGCTTGGCGGCAATTGCCACCCGCAAGCTGGCCGGGTGTACATGCACGCCATCGACGATCACCCCCACCCAACTGTGCGCATCTTCCAGTGCGGCACCGATCACCCCCGGCTCGCGCCCTTGCAGGGGGGTCATCGCGTTGTACAAATGGGTAAAGCCGCTGATGCCGGCATCCAAGCCCGCACAGGTTTCAGCGTAATTGGCGGCGGTGTGGCCGGCGCAGACAATCGCACCGGCATCCACCATCGCGCGAATGGTGGCCGCCGGCACGCGCTCGGGCGCCAGCGTGATCACGGTGACACCGTTGTCCAACGCGGTCACCAGCGCGGTTTCATCGGCATCGGGCACGCGGAATTTGTCCGCGTTGTGGGTGCCCTTGCGCGCCGGCGCGATGTACGGGCCTTCCAAATGGATGCCCAAGACCCCCGGCACGCCCTGCGCGATCGCGTCATGGGTGGCCTGGATCGCACGCTGCATCACTTGCACATCGTCGCTGATCAAGGTGGGCAAAAAGCCCGTGGTGCCAAAGCGGCGATGACCTCGGCCAATGGCGGCAATCGCGTCAACGGTGGTGGCGTTGTTGAACAACACGCCGCCGCCGCCATTGACCTGCACATCGATAAACCCGGGCACCAAGGTGCCGCCCTGCAAGTCGATGTGCTCGCCCTGTGTGGGCGCTGCGCCATGCAAGACGGCGACGATATGGCCATCTTCCACCACCACGCAAACATCGGTTTCAAAGCCGCGTTCGGTGAGGATAGGGCCGTTGTGGAAGACCTGGGTGGTCATACGGTTTCGGTCACTTTGTTCAAATGCGGTGGGACATCCGGGTCAAAGCCGCGCGCCACGGCCAGTGCATTGACCGCGCCATAAAACGCTTGGGCGGTGAGGATGGGGGTGCAGGCCGGGTGCGGCGAGGCCGGCAACGGCAAGACGCCTTCGCCGCTGGCACCCGGGCGCGCTAACCACACCGGTGCACCGCGTTTGCGGAACTCGTCCACCACCGCAGCGGTGCCGGCACCGATCTCGTCATCTTGCGCAAAGGCCAGCACCGGGAAGTCCGGGCCGACGATGGCCATGGGGCCGTGCTTCACTTCTGCCGATGAAAACGCTTCGGCGTGCAGGCCGCAGGTTTCTTTGAACTTCAACGCCGCTTCCTGCGCTGCGCCCAAGCCCAGCCCGCGCCCCAGCACAAACATATGCCGCGCCAAGCGCAGGCCAGACACCAGCGGCGACCAATCTTGCGCCCACGCTGCGCGCATCGCCTCGGGCAATGCGTTCACCGCCACCAGCAATTTGGCATCGCCACTCCAGCGCGCGGTGAGTTGCAGCAACGCGGCCAGCGAGCACAAATAACTCTTGGTGGCGGCCACGCTGTTTTCGGGGCCGGCATGCAATGGCAGGACGGTGTCGGCCAGCTTGGCCAAGGGCGAGTCAGCCACATTCACCAGCGCCAGCACATGCGCGCCGCCGGCTTTGGCGATTTCGGCATTGCGCAACAGGTCGGGGCTTTTGCCCGATTGCGAGATAGCGACAAACAGCGCGCCTTGCATCTGCGGCTGCACTGCATACACCGAGCCCACCGACGGCGAGGCCGACGCAGTGACCAGTCCGAGTACGGTTTCGAATAAATATTTGCCAAAGGTGGCGGCGTGGTCGGAGCTGCCGCGTGCGCAGGTGACGATGAAGCGCGGCGGCTGCGCGCGTAGGCGTTCGACCAAGGCGTCGATGGCTGCCGCATTGGCGGCAAATTGACGGCTGACGGCGGTGGCCGCTTCGGCGGCCTCGGTGTGCATCCAGGTGCTATTGGGGGTTGGCATAGTGGGGGTATTGGGAAAGGAGGGATTAGGCGCTGGGGCGCGGGGGTGCGGTGGAGCCACGAATCACCAGCTCCGGATTGATGCCGGTGTTGGCGGGCGCAGCGACCGGCTGTTCGCGGATATCGGCCAGCAGTCGGCGTGCGGCCAGCCGGCCGATATCCTCGGTGGCTTGCTTGGCGGTGGTCAGTGCCGGCCAGCTCTGTTTGGAAAACGGGCTGTCTTCAAAACCGGCAATCGACAGGTCATACGGCACATTGAGCCCGCCCGCGCGCGCGGCGGCCAATACACCTGCCGCAATTTCGTCATTGCTGCCAAAGATCGCGGTGGGGCGCTGCGGCAGTGCCAGTAATTTGCGCGCACCACGAAAGCCATCATCGAACGAATAATCGCCCTCTACCACCAATTCGCCATCTAGGGTGATGCCGTAATCGGCCAGTGCTTCGGCATAACCGTTGTAGCGCTCCCACGATGAGCCATGCGACTTGCCACCCCACAAAAATCCGATGCGCTGGTGACCCAGTTGGATCAAGTGCTCGGTGATGGCGTAAGCGGCATCGCGGTCATCCACATAGATGCAAGCACTGCCATCTTGCGGATCCTTGGTGGCCGACACGATGCGTACCAGCCGCACACCATTGGCCACCAGTGTTTCGATCAGTGCTTGTTGTTCCGACATCGGCGGTGCCAACACAATGCCGGCCAAGCGCGCATTGGCCACCAATTGCACGATTTCGTTGGCCAGTGTGGGTGCGGTGGCATCGCAGGGGTGGATCTGCAAGCCATAGCCGGTTTCGCGGCACACCGACAACACGCCGTTTTGCATCGCGATGACGTAATACGGGTTGGGGTTGTCGTACAGCAAGCCAATGGCATACGACTGTGCGCTACGCAGGCTGCGTGCGGAGGGGTCCGGCTGATAGGCCAGTTCGGCGATTGCATTGCGCACGCGCGCGCGGGTGCGCTCGTGTACGCCGGCTTCGTCGTTGATCACCCGCGACACCGTTTTTAGCGAGACCTGCGCGCGCGCAGCAACATCCTTGATGGTGGATTTACGCACCTAACTCTCCTCAGCGACGGCCAACGTTATGGCAGCGTGCCTGTGACACAAAGCGTGGGATCACTAACAAACCCACCACATAGCCCAGCAACATGCCAAACAAAGTGAATGAAGTGAAGAACTTGGTGTCATCCAGCGGCAGCCCAAAGCCCGCACCGTAGGTGCCGATGGCATCACCGGCCATCACTTCGGCACCCACGTACACAAAGATGCACAACGCCCCCAACCACACATGCGGGTACTGGAAGATGCTGTCTTTTTTCGCGCCACCTGCATCACCTTCGGCATTGGCGTCTTCGGCGCGCAGCTCTGGTAGTGGCGAGAACAAAATACCCACCGCCAGCAGGGCCAACAGCCCGGCCATCGCCATGTAGGGGTCGTGGATGCGCGCGGCAAATGCGTTGAGCAAGGTTTCGCGGGTGGCGGCATCGGCACTGGCCACCTGCGCCGACAAATCGCTCATGCCGTGCATCACCAAGGTGCCGATGACAAACGGTGCGGCCATGCCGGCCAGCTTGTTGCAGATACCCATGATGGCGATGCGCTGCGCGGCGCCTTCAATCGGGCCCAAGATGCTGATGTAAGGGTTGGATGCGGTCTGCAAAATGGCAAGGCCGGCACCAATGATGAAGACGCCGGTCACCGCGCCGGCGTACACGCGCCCGGTGGTGTACTGCCCAAACACCAGCGCGCCGACCGCCATCGCAAACAGGCCCAGCGCCATGCCCTTCTTCATGCCGGTCTTGCGCAGGATGGCCGATGACGGCAAGGCGAGGAAAAAGTACGACAGATAGAACGCGCTAGGGATCAAAAAGGCCAGCGCATCACTGACGTTGAACGCAAGTTTGGCGAACGCAATCAGCGGGCCGTTGAGCCAAGTGACGAAGCCAAAGATGAAAAACAGCGCGCCAACAATGGCGATAGCGCCGTAGTTGGTGCGCGCCGGGGCGGCGGTAGGCAGCGTGGACATGGCGATGGGATCTCCGAGGGCAGAGCGGACGATAGCAGTTGGGTTGTCTGGCGCGACAGTGAATTGACGCACAGGTCAAGGATTGGTGCAACGTTGTCTTGAAATTCAGCTTCAACCACTGCAAATACAGCCGGGTGTTCTGTAAGGGCAACCACGGAATGCGAGGCAATGCGCCATATATGCACTGCAAAATAAGCTGAATAGGGAGTTTTTTAGGTGAATGGCGGCTTCCATGAAATTTTCACGGAAAACTGTTGACAACGATGTCATGCGTGTGCAAAGTCGCGCTCCAGCACAAGGGGAACGTGGGCATGGGTGAGGCGGCAGGCATGCGGGGGAATGTGATGACGACGGCGGCAAGACCGTTGGCCGTGTCTGCGCCTGCGCGTGGCAGCTTTATTGCCGCCGACGTGGGCGGCACCAATGCCCGCATCTCGGCGGTACACACCGATACCGATGGCGGTATCCAGGTGTTGTCGTGGCGTCGCTACCCCTGTGGTGAATACCCCAGCCTGGCCGCGATCTTGGCCGAGTTTGTGGAAGACCACCCGGCGCGCGAAGGCATCGACTGCATGGTCATTGCCAGTGCCGGCGTAGTGCTGGATGACGAGGTCATCAACTCCAATCTGCCATGGCGGATTTCGCTGGCGCAATTGCGCAGCGCGTTGCATTTGCGTGAATTGCACGTGGTCAATGACTTTGCCGCCGCCGCACATGGCACCAGCCGCTTGCTGGCATCCGACTCGCGCCTGCTGACGCCGGGCGTGGAGTGCGCCGAGCCCGGCCCGGCCCTGGTCATCGGCCCCGGCACCGGCTTGGGTGCGGCGATCTGCATCCCGCGCGATGGCGGCGTGGTGGTGTTGCCTACCGAGGCCGGCATGGCCGCCTTTGCACCGGGCGATGCGCGCGAAGATTATTTGCTGCGGTGGCTGCGCGCGCGTGGCCAGCGCCATGTCTGCACCGAACAATTATTGTCCGGCCCCGGGCTGGTGAATTTGTACCGCGCGCTGGCCGAACGCGATGGCGTGGCTGCCGCGCTGGCCGCCCCGGCCGCGATCACCCAAGCCGCGCATGCCGGTGACCCGGTGGCGCTGGAAGCGGTGCTGATGTTCTGCGGCTTGCTGGGTAGTGTCATTGGTGATTTGGCCATGACCGCCAGCGCCCATAGCGTGTATGTGGCCGGTGGTGTGGTGCCGCAACTTCTGGAGTTCCTGCCGCGTAGCGAATTTCGTGCGCGGTTGGTGGACAAAGGCGCGATGCGCGCGGTGCTAGAACGCATCCCCGTGCGACTGGTGGAAAACGAAAAGCTCGGCGTACTCGGTGCGGCGAGCTGGTACCTGCAACACCTGCAAGAACGCGAACACCGAGAAAAGGCCAAGCACAGACGGGCCACCGCAATCTGACCCAACAGCAGAAGACCCGAAAACCGGGTTCGGACGCCATAAACAGCCCTGGAGAACCAACAATGCAAGTCCGCAAGAACGTATTGACGTTGAGTATCGTCGCTGTGCTTGGCATGGTCGGCACCGCCCATGCACAAGATGCCGCCAAACCCGCCGCTCAGAAAGCCACCGATTTGGACAAGGTGGTTGTCACCGGCATCCGTGGTGCGCAAGAAAAATCACTGGACGTGAAACGCGATGCCAATTCCCACGTGGAAGTGGTCACCGCCGAAGACGTCGGCAAGCTGCCCGCGCACAACGTGGCCGACACCCTGCAACGCCTGCCCGGCGTGAACATCCAATCCTCCAGCGCCGATGAAGGTGGCTTCGACGAAGCCGACCGCGTTAGCCTGCGTGGCACCAGCCCCAGCCTGACCCAGACCATGGTGGATGGGCACCCGGTGGCCTCGGCCGACTGGTTTGTGCTCAGCCAAGGCAACACCGTGGGCCGCAGCGTGAGCTACACCCTGCTGCCGTCCGAGCTGGTGGGTTCGGTGGAAGTGAACAAGACCTCGCAAGCCAAATTGATGGACGGCGGCGCGGTGGGCACGGTCAATATCAAGACCCGCAAGCCGTTGGACTTCAGCAAGCCGATCACCGCCGAGGCCTCGATTGGTCTGGTGCGTGCCGATCAAGCCGATGCCAATGACCCGCAGCTGTCGGGCCTGTTCAACTACAAGAACGACCAAGGCACCTTCGGTGTGATGGTGCAGGCGTTCAAGCAAAAGCGTCATCTGCGCCGTGAAGCGCAGGAAGTGCCGGGCGGGTTCTTCAAGATCGACCCAACCAGCGCGGCTGCGCTGGCTCATCCGGACTTGGCGAATGTGTGGGCTCCAGGCCTGCTGGGCTCCACCTTGTTTGAACAGGTACGCGATCGCAAGGGTGGCCTGATTTCGCTGCAATTCAAACCCAGCAATGACCTGACCTTGGGCCTGACCGGCTTCATGTCGGACATGCGCGCCAACAACTACAACCGCAACTTCATGATGTGGGGCGGTAATTTCGCAGCAAGCGAAGTGCCAACGGCTTACACCGTGAAAGATGGCGTGTTGACCAGCGCGACCTATGCCGGCAAGCCGGGCACCGACTACGCCGTGTACGACATGATCTCGCGTGAAGCCACCGCCAAGACCAGCTATGTCACCTTCGATGGCGAATGGCAGATCAGCGACAAGCTGAGCTCAAAATTCCAACTGGGTGCCACCAATGGCACCGGTGAAACCGAGCGTCAATTCATTGCCGAGGTGACCTTGGCCCGCGGCGGCGGCGCCAGTTGGACCAGCCACGGCAACAGCTCGCCGCTGGATTGGAATGTGGGCGGCGACATCAGCAAGGCTGGTGTGACCGGCTTTGGCACTTGGGGTAACCAGCAAGTTACCGCCAAGGACAAAGAACATTGGGGCACGATTGATTTCACCAGCTACTTCAATGCCGGTGCTTTGACCACCATCGACTTTGGTGCCCGCTACGCAGACCACACCCGTCAAGCGCTGTCGCCGGAAGGCGCATCGCCAGGCAACATTTGGGCGGCATTGCAAAATGGTGCCACCGCACCGTATCCGGGGAGCTTTGCCAATAGCATCGGCGGCATCTTCCCGCGTAACTTGTGGTACTTCACCACCGATGCAATGAAGTCGGCAATCCTCGCCAACTCCACCTGGCTGTCCAACAATGACGGCCCCAGCGGTCGCCACAACTACGGCGGCGAGTGGAAGGTCAATGAGAAGAACTTCGCTGCCTATGTGCAGGCCAATTTCGAAGGCGACAAGTGGAATGCCAACGTGGGTCTGCGTTATGTCAATGTCGATCAGCTGATCAATTCGTACCAGTCGGTCAGCAATGCCGCCAATGCCGATGTGCAAAGCCTGTTTGGGATGTGGAAGTTCAAAGACACCAAGAACCACTTCAGCCGCGTGCTGCCTAGTGCCAACTTGAAGTTCAAACTGGCCGATGACTTGCAGTTCCGCTTTGCCGCATCGCAAACCCAGACCTTGCCGGATTTCAGCTCGCTGGGTGCCTCCAGCTGGGGCTCGGATCTGAACAAGACCGGCGGTGGCGGCAACCCCAACTTGCGTCCGTTGCTGTCCACCAACTTCGACGCCAGCTTGGAGTGGTACTTCATGCCGCGTGGCTTGGTGGCGGTCAGTGCGTTCTCGATGAACCTGAAAGACTACGTGGTGTTCGGTACCGAAACCCAAATGTTGTTCAGTGAGTTGACCCACAAGCTGGAAGCCTACAACGTGGCCGTGCCGGTCAATGCCAACGGCAAAGTCACCGGTTTGGAGTTGACCTACGAGCAGCCGATTGGTGACAACTTCGGCATCAATGCCAACTACACCTATGCCGATGGCAGCGCCGCACATACCTGGGCCGATGGCAGCCACAACCTGCTGGGTAACTCGAAGAACACCTACAACGTGGGTGCCTACTTCGAAAACGACCGCTTCGGTGCGCGCGTCAGCTACACCTATCGTTCGGCGTTCTTGATTGGTTTGTCCGGTGCCAACCCGTATTACCAAGCTGATTTCGGCACCGTGGCGGCGTCGCTGAGCTACAAGGCCACCGACTGGCTGAGCTTCAGCTTCGATGCGCTGAACCTCAACAACCCGACCTACAAGTACTACCAGACCACTGCAATTCCCACCGCGTTCTACAGCAACGGTCGGCAGTACTACCTCAATGCCCACCTGAAATTCTGATGGTGCGTTGATCCACCTGTTTCATTGGCGTAACCCTCCCTTCGGGGCCCGCAACCCGGGCCCCTTTTTTTGCCCGCTACACTCGCTTCATCCTGCTAGGAGTCCACCATGACCACCCGCACCATCTGCTTGAGCTTCGCGATTGCACTGGCCCTGTTGGCCGCTGCGCCAACACGCGCCGTCGATACTGGTAGCGTCATCCCCAAGCTGATCCCGCAGCCTGCGCAGATCGTGCAATTGCAAGGCAGTTTTGTGGTGGGCGCCAACACGCCGTTGCGTGCGGGCGATGGCGAAGTCGTGCGCGAAGTGGGCCGGCAGTTCAAGGCAATGCTGGGTGCAGGCCTGCCATTACGGCTGGACTTGGCCAAGGAGAGCAGCCGCCACGACACCATCGTGTTTACCCTCGACCCGGCAAAAACGTGGGCGTCCCCCGATGCCTACACCCTCGACATCACCACCACCGGTGTGCTGGTCAGCGCCGGCAGCGGCAAGGGCTTGTACTACGGCGCGGTGACGCTGGCGCAATTGCTCAGTTCGGGCGACCCGGCGGCAACGTCGGTGCGCCTGCCGGCTTTGCATATCGACGATGCACCGCGCTTTGGTTGGCGCGGCGTGATGCTGGATTCGGCGCGGCATTTCCAAAGTGTCGATGACATCAAGCAATTGCTCGATGCAATGGCGCAATTGAAGCTCGACACCTTTCATTGGCACCTCACCGACGACCAAGGCTGGCGCTTGCCTGTACCGGGCTGGCCCAAGCTGACCACCGTCGGCGACTGCCGTATTCCTGCGGGTGATGGCGGTGTTGATACCAGCACCGGCCAGCCGGTGCCGTATTGCGGGTTTTATACCGAAGCGCAAATCCGCGACGTGGTGGCCTATGCCGCTGCGCGGCATATCGACATCGTGCCCGAGATCGACATCCCCGGCCATGCCACTGCGGCGATTGCTGCCTACCCGCAGTTGGGTGTCTCCGGCGCGCCGATCGCAGTCTCCAACGAATGGGGCGTCAACAAAAACTTGTTCAATGCCGATGAAAGCACGATGCAGTTTTTGGACGACGTGTTGACCCAGGTGGCCACCCTCTTTCCCGGCAAGTTTGTTCATATCGGTGGCGATGAAGCGGTGAAAGACCAATGGAAGGCTTCACCCAAGATGCAGGCACGCATACGTCAATTAGGTGTGAAAAATGAAGCCGGCTTGCAAGCGTGGATGGTGGCGCGGCTGGAGAAGACACTGGCTGCGCACGGCAGATATTTGATCGGCTGGGATGAGATTTTGGAAGGCAAGTTGCCGGCATCAGCCACGGTGATGAGTTGGCGCGGCACCGCGGGCGGGATCGCCGCTGCCAAGCAAGGCCACGGCGTGGTGATGACGCCTTCGGACACGTTGTACCTGGACTACCTGCAAACCACATCCAGCAATGAACCACCGGGCCGCCCCGCCACTATTCCACTGGCGCAGGTGTATGCCTTCGAGCCGGTGCCCAAGGCGCTGGATGCAAAACAGGCCACGCATATTCTGGGCGTGCAGGCCAACGTGTGGACCGAGCACATGCGCAGCATGGGGCGCGTGCAGCATGCGTTGTTCCCACGCATCGCCGCCTTGGCGGAAGTGGCGTGGTCGCCCGCACCAGCACGCGACTACGCAAACTTCCTGCAACGTTTGCCAGCCATGTTGCCGCGCTGGCAACACCAAGGCATCGCCTATGCGCAAACGCCATTCCAAGCACAATCAGAACTCCAGCCGGGTGCTGCAACTAATACCGCGCAGGTCGCACTGCAATCGCCACTGGGCTACACCCTGCGCTACACCATCGACGGCAGCGCGCCCAGCGCCAGTTCACCGCAATACTTCGCCCCGCTGCAACTGCCGCTGCCCACCACACTCAACGCGCAATTGTTTTTCGATCAGCACGCACTAGCACCGGCCACCACCCTGCAACTCACCCGCGCATCGCTGTTGACCCGCAGCGATGAAGAGATGGCGATGTGCACCGGCCAATTGATGCTGCGCTTGGAAGACGATGGCCCACGCATCGGCCCGCGCGCGATATTCAATGTCGATATTTTCAACCCTTGTTGGACATGGCAGCAGGCACCGTTGGCGGGGATCGGCAGTATTGAAGTGCGTGCCGGGCGCATCCCGTATTTCTTCCAATTGGCTGGTGACGAAAAAAGCCGCAGCTTCAAACCCGCGCAAACCGCCCACGGCGAACTGGAACTGCACGCCGGTTGCGACGGCCCGCGCCTGGCCAGCCTGCCCTTGCCCGCCCAGCCTGATGCCGATGGCTTTATCACCCTGCGCGCACCCTTGCAGAACGCGCCCGCCACCACCGATGTGTGCCTGTGGTTTACCGGCGATACCCGGCCCACGATGTGGGTGCTGGATCGAGTGACTTTGATCCCAAGATGAGAGTCTCACCATCGGCTATGCCTCGTTGTACGCAGCCGCCAGCGCTGCCACGTTGAGCCTCACCATGGCCATCATGACCCCCAATACTTTTTTGACTTTGTTGGGATGCCTGTCGAGTGCTTATGCAAATCGAATGTCCGATGCCATAACCCCATCCGCAGATGGGGTTATGGTTAGGCAGCGGATTGCATGTGAGCACCTGACTGAAGCGATTGCGCAGCGTAAGCCTCACATACTGCGGCTTTGATGCAAACGGCTATGCAAGAGTGATTTCTTATTTATTTTTTCGCAGTGAAAATGGGAGTCAGATAGTCGGGCTTGCCTTCGATACGCTGCAGATACGGGTAGCGCAGGCCACCGTGGTAATCGAGTTTGACCGTGCGGTAGCGATCGAATTCTTTCAGCATCAATTCGATGGGTGCTTTGTCGGTTCTGGCGATTTTTACAGCGTCTTCCAGCACGTCTTTGCTGTAGCTCTGGCCATTGACCGCCACCACCGTAGCACCACTGCCGATGCCGGCATTGAAGGCGGGGCTGTTCCAGCGCACATCGCCCACGGCCCCATCACTTCCCAGACTCAGGCCGAGGGAATACACAAAATCCCCACCGCCGCCACGCATGCTGCCCTTGGCATAGGCATTGGGCGTGTCTTTGAACACCAGTTTCCAGCCCGCCGCTTCGATACCGCCGGTGATGCTGTGCTTGCCATCCAAGCGTGCGCGCAGGAACGTTGCCCAGTCATACGGCAACACGCCATTAAGGGTGGCCACCACATCCTCGAAGGTATAGGTGTTTTGCACCTTCCATTCGCCATCACGCACACCAAAGAACGCACGGGCAAAATCATCCAGCGATTTCTTGCCACCACTCTGGCTGCGAATCAATGCATCGGCCTCCAGCCAAATCATTTGTCCGCCCGAGTAATAGTCCTCGCTCATCTGGTAGTTGCGGTACGCGCGTGGGGCGCGACTGGCAATGGTCGGGTCGTTGGTGGTGTCCTGGATATTGCGCCAGCTCATGCCCGGACGGTTTTCGGCATAGGTGGCCGCCACCAACGCCAGCGCATCGATCGATGCCGGCAACGGGCGCATCCCGCTGCGGGCTGCCAACACATTGCCCCAATACTGGGTTTGGCCTTCATACACCCACAGCAGACTGCCCTGCATCGGCACATTGAAATTGGGTGTCCACAAGTCCTTGCCACGCCGGTATTTGCCATCCCAACTGTGGGTGTATTCGTGCGCCAGCAAATCACTGAACCCCGTCTTTTCATTCCAGCCGGTGAAATAGTCGGTGCCGGTTCCATTTTCGCTGGAACGCTGGTGTTCCAAGCCATTCCCGCCCATTTGGTTGGACAGCGAGAACAGGAATTGATAGTGGTCATAATGCTGTGCGCCGTATAGCTTGAGCGCCTGCTCCACCATCGCCTGGTGGATCTTTACCTGCTCCGGCTTGGCGTCCAGAAATTTGGCCGCATCAGCCACCACCCCCAACTTGACCGGCACCTTGCTGCCGGCCGGCGTTAGGTCGATATTCTTTGCGTACCGACCGGCATAGACCGGGGAGTCCACCAAAATATCGAACGGCACCTCTTCGTAACGAATGGTATTGCCGTTACGCCCGGTTTCATGCAAGGCAGTGAAAGCGGTAAAACCATCGGGATACGTGACGTTGGCTTGGAACGGAATCTGGTGTGCGTAATAGCCTGCCGGATACAGTGCCGCCGACAGAAATTGCAAATTCAGCATGTTGGGGGTCATCACCACCCGTCCCTGCGCACCGGTGGTGGGGGTGAGAAATTCGAACTCGACGGTGAGCTCGGTTGCGCCCTGCGGAACGGTGACATGAAACGCGGCCACATCTAGCGGGTCGCGTGTCCAATCCAAGGTCTGGCCATTGGCCTTGAAGACAAAACCAGCCAGCTTGTCGATGGAATTGCGCGGCGAATGCCCACCCGGCACCCAGATTGGGTACAGCAGTGTCATTCCACCGGGCTTGGCCGGAATGGTCTGTTTGATTTTGAAAATGCGCTGCGACAGGTTGGTGGCATCCACATCCAAGCGAATGCTGCCGGGATAGGCCACATCCTGCGGCTGCGGGATGGACGACGCCAACTGTTGCGCTTGCGCGCCTCCAGCCAGCAATACAGATGACAGAGCAAGGGCCAGCAAGCGCAGCTTCATCGATAACTCCACAACACGAAGGACGACCTTGCATCCTACCGGCCAGCTCCGCTGCGCCCCCCTGCCGAAAGCCATACCCGCACAGGCAATTTCAAGTGCCCGGTTCCACTTCCTGGGCATCTATGTCGGCTGATTGCGCGACAACATGCGCCGCGTCGGTAAACCGCCACGCCACAAGCGCAGCCGCCAGCAGCAGCAATGCGGCCAGCACGAAGGCAATTCCCGGTAAATGCATCGGCGTGTGGGGACCAATGAAAAACCCAAAACTCGTGGCAAACAACAAGGGTGCAAAAATCCCCGCCAGCGATACCAAGCCACTCATCGACCCCTGGATACGACCCTGCATCTCGGCGGGGACTTGGCGGGTGATCAACGCTTGCGTTGCTGGCCCGGCAATGGCCCACAACGCCCCCATCGGCATGCCCAACAAGAACACCCAGCCCGCCGGGGCTAGCCCATAGATCAAAAACCCCAGCATCCCGCAGCCCAACCCCAGCAGCAGCGCACGCCGCTCGCCCAGCGCTTTTACCAAGCGGCCAATCAAACCCACATTGACGATCACGCTGAGTACGCCGACCAGCGCCAGCACATAGCCGGCTTGTTTTTCTTTCCAGCCAAATGCTGCGTCGGCAAACAACACAAACGTGCTGGGGTACACGTAATGGGCAAAATTGGCGATAAATATCACCGCCACCAAACCCCAAATATGCGGGTACTCGCGCAGCAGTTTCACCCCGCCCATAGGTTTGGCATGTTGCCAGTCAAAGCGGGCGCTGCGTTTTTCTTTTGGTAGCGATTCGGGCAGCACCCACAGGCCGTAGCAAAAATTGAGCAGCGACAACCCGGCAGCAAACCAGAACGGCAGGCGATGGTTGATATCGCCCAACACGCCGCCCACCAGCGGGCCCACGATAAAACCCAACCCAAACGCCGCGCCGATCATGCCGAAGCTCTTGGCACGCTGCTCGGGTGCACTGACATCGGCAATGTAGGCATTGGCGGTGGTGAAACTGGCCGCGCTGATGGCACTGATGATGCGGCCGACAAACAGCCATGCCAATGACGGGGCCAATGCCATAAATACAAAATCGACCCCCAACCCCAGGCACGACAGCAAAATGACCGGCCGCCGCCCAAACCGATCCGACAACGCGCCTTGCATGGGCGCGCTGAAAAACTGCACTAGCGAGAACGTGAACGAGAACAGCCCCGTCCAATACGCCGCAGTGGACAAGTTGCCACCCACAAATTGCTGCACCAGATGCGGCAGCACCGGGATGATCACGCCAAAGGCCAGCACGTCGATCAAAACCGTGATGAAGATGAAAGCCAGCGCGGCCTGACGCGCCGCTGGCACGGGGGATACATTCACGCAATGATTCCTAACAGCGAAAGGGACGTACCGGATGCCGCGTCAGTGTAAAAACGCATCGGTGGCCAGCAAGGTGACGTGATCGCGCACATCTTCCGGCCATGCCACGATCATTTGCTCGAACCGCGCAATATTGCCGGCAAACAGCGCACGTGCCGCATCCTCGAAACCGGGCGCATCCCCCATCATTGCCAACATGAAGCGGTAACTGGTTTCTTGGGCGGCGCGACGAATATCGTCATCGGCAGACACCCGGCGCGCCTCTTCCACCAGTTTGCGCAATGCCACCGACGCCCCACCCGGTTGCGCCGATAACCAATCCCAGTGGCGCGGCAACAATGTGATCTCGCGCGCCACCACGCCAAGCTTGGGCCGTCCCGGCTTGCGCGGCGGCGGCGGCAACTCGGCTTCGCGCACCACCGGCTGCGCCACTAACCGCATGAAATCGGCGGCGGGCAATTCCAAGGGCAGCTCCAATTGCTGCCCATTGCTATCGTCAAACACCCGCAAGATGCGCTCTGGGTGCGCATCAAAGACCTGCTTGGCCTTCATCGCCACATGCCGCAGCTCGCCGCTGGCAATCCGGTCGGCACCGGCAAATGCGGTACAACGCAAGGTAGGAGGCAACATCGGGACACCAAGGAAAGGAGCGGCCCTACATATTACCCGGATTAAACTAAACCGCAACTCTCAATCAACGCTTGTTGCCCACTTCGATAAACCGCAGAAACTCGGCACGCGTGCGTGCATCTTCACGAAAGCTGCCCAACATTTTGCTGGTGATCATGCTGACCCCGCGCTTGTGCACCCCGCGGGTGGTCATGCACTCGTGTGCACCCTCCACCACCACACCTACCCCACGCGGTTGCAGCGCGCGCTGGATGCAATCGGCAATTTGCGCGGTCATTTTTTCCTGCACCTGAAAACGCCGCGCATACGCCTCGACCACCCGCGCCAACTTGCTGATGCCCACCACTTTGCCGGCAGGCAAATAGCCGATATGCACCTTACCGATGATGGGGGCCATGTGGTGCTCGCAATGGCTTTCGTAATCGATGTCACGCAGCACCACCATCTCGTCGTAACCACCCACTTCTTCGAAGGTGCGCGCCATATAGGTATCGGCATCCAGCGCATAACCGCTGAACCAGTCTTCATAGGCCTTGACCACCCGCCGTGGCGTATCCAGCAGTCCCTCGCGGCTCGGGTCATCCCCCGCCCATTGCAGCAATGTGCGCACCGCCGCTTCCGCCGCATCGCGGCGGATATTGTGGCGGGTATCGGCGGGATTGTTGGTGGACATAGCGGCGACCAGACGCGGTGGGGCGGGTATGGTAGCGCACACGCGCAAGCCGAATTTCAACGCCTCAGCGGGTGGTATAGCCGCCGTTGGCAAAGATCGTCTGCCCGGTGATCCACCAGCCCTCGGTGACCAGGAAGCGGATGATCGGCGCAATGTCCTCGATATCGGTCAGGCCCTTCTTGCTGAAACCACTCAGCGCCGCCGCCGAGCTGTGATAGGCCACCGCTTCCGCCGATTCCTGCCCGTAGAAGAACGGCGTGTCCATCGGCCCTGGCCCGACCGCGTTGACGTTGATGCCGCGCTCGCCGAACTCCTTCGATGCCGCGCGGGTGAAATGCTCCACCGCCGCCTTGCTGGCCGGATAGATCGCGTAGTACGGCGTATAGGCCGCCAGCAGCGAACTCACCAGGGTGACGATACCGCCGCCGTTTTCCAGCGTGCGCCCGGCCTGCTGGATGAAGAAGAACGCGGCCTTGGCGTTGGCGTCGAAGCTGCGGTCGTAGTCGGCTTCGGTGACATCGGCAATCGCCTTCTTGATGACCACGCCCGCCGTGTTGACAGCCACGTCCACGCGTCCGAAATGCGCCTTCGCCCGATCGAACAATGCGCGGTTGTTGTCCACCACCGACAGGTCGCCCTGCACGGTGATGGCGTCCACGCCACGCGCCTGCAACGCGGCGGCGGTGGCCTCGGTGTCGGTGCGCGATGCGTCGCTGTTGTAGTGCAGCGCCAGCCCGCGTACGCCGGCATCGGCGAAGTTGTGGGCGATCAGCGCGCCGAGGTTCTTGCCACCGCCGGCGATCACGGCGACCTTGTCTTTCAATGTGCGTGCGGACATTCGGAATGCTCCTGGTCGGAAGAAACAGCCGGATCGGCTGCGGAGCGCCAGATTGACTTACCCGATGCAAGCGATAAATATCGCTGAATCTCTTTCTTTATTCGCTTGAATCGAATAATTGAACGGCGACTTCCTCCAATCCCTGCAGGTGTTCGTGCGCGTGGCCGAAAGCGGCGGCTTCAGCCGCGCCGCCGACCAATTGGGCATGGCCGCCTCGTCGGTCACCGCCAGCGTGCAGAAGCTGGAACGCACGCTGGGTGCGCCGCTGTTCCTGCGCACCACTCGCCGTGTGCGCCTGACCGCCGACGGCGAACTGCTGTACGAACGCGCGCTGGGCCTGCTGGCCGACGCCGAGGAAGCGCGCACCCTGTTCGGCCAGCGCGGCGGCGCGCGCGGACGGCTGCGGGTGGAAGCGCCCTCGCGGATGGTGCGCCGCCTGCTGGCCCCGGCGCTGCCCGCGCTGCTGGACGCACACCCGGCGCTGGCACTGGAATTGAACAGCAACGACCACCGCACCGCGCTGGTCGAAGCCGGCATCGACTGCGTGATCCGCGTCGGCGCGCCGGCGGACGCCGCGCTGGTGGCGCGCCCACTGGGGCTGCTGCGCATCGCCACCTGCGCCAGTCCGCAACTGGTCGAACGCCTCGGGACGCCGCGAACGCCGGGCGATTTGGCCCGCTATCCCGCCATCCATTACGGCGGCCTGCCGATCGGGCGCGCGGAACATTGGGATTTGGCCGGCGATGCCGCCGTGCCGATGCAAGGCCGGCTGTCGGTGGACAACACCGAAAGCTACATCGCCTGCGCCTGCGAAGGCCTCGGCGTCATCCAGGCCCCGGCCTACGACCTGCGCGAAGAACTGCACGACGGCCGTCTGATCGAACTGCTGCCCGCCTTCGCCCCGCCGCCGATTTCGGTGCAAGCGCTGTACCCCGCGCATCGGCGCGCGTCCAGCCGGCTCAATGCGTTCATGGATTGGGCATCGCCGCTGATCGCGGCGCAGGCCGCGTTCTGAACCAGCGCGCACCCGGCCGTGCACCGCCACAAACAGGATAATGACGGCTTGCTCCCGCCGTGAAAGCGCTATGCCCGACCTTCGTATCCGTACGCCCTCACTCCACGCACGCATCATGGATGCCACGCAGGCCGCAACCCTGATCCAGCCCGGCGAAACCGTGGCGATGAGCGGCTTTACCGGCTCCGGCTATCCGAAGGCGGTGCCGCAGGCGCTGGCCGCGCACATCGCGCAGGCGCATGCACGCGGCGAAGCCTTTCGCATCCAGTTGCTCACGGGTGCGTCTACCGCGCCGGAATTGGACGGCGCGCTGGCACAGGTGGATGGGCTGTCGATGCGGATGCCATTCCAGAGCGACCCCAATGCACGCAAGCAGATCAATGCCGGCAAGCTGGATTACCTGGACATCCATTTGTCGCACGTGGCGCAGCATGTCTGGTTTGGCTTCTACAACCAAATCGACACGGCGGTGGTGGAAGTAGCGGCCATTCTGGAAGACGGCACGCTGGTGCCAACGACGTCCGTGGGCAACAACAAGACCTGGTTGGACTTGGCCAAGAAAGTCATCATCGAGGTCAACCAATGGCAGCCGTCCGAGCTGCTGGGCATGCACGACATCTACTACGGCACCGCGTTGCCGCCGCATCGCCAACCGATCCCGATGGTGCATGGTGATGACCGCATCGGCCAAACCACGCTGCGCTGCGACCCGGACAAGATCGTGGCGGTGGTGATGACCGACGCACCCGATCGCAACAGCCCGTTCAGCCCCATCGACGCCGACAGCCAGCGCATCGCCGAGCACCTGATCGAGTTCCTCAAGCACGAGGTGGCGCGCGGTCGGTTACCGGCCAATCTGCTGCCGCTGCAATCGGGCGTGGGCAATATCCCCAATGCGGTGCTGGCCGGGCTGGCCAGCAGTGGCTTCCACGGGCTGGAGGCGTATACCGAGGTGATCCAAGACGGCATGCTGGATCTGCTGAAATCGGGCGTGTTGCGCTATGCCTCGTGCACCGGGTTTGCGCTGAGTCCCGCTGCGAACGAGGAGTTCCGCCGCAATCTGGATTTCTACCGCAGCCGCATCGTGATGCGCACGCAGGAAATCTCCAACCATCCGGAAATGGTGCGGCGGCTAGGCTGCATCGGCATGAACGGGATGCTCGAAGCCGACCTATACGGCAACATCAATTCCACCCACGTGATGGGCAGCAGCATCATGAACGGAATTGGCGGCTCCGGCGACTTTGCCCGCAATGGCTTCCTGTCGATCTTCCTCAGTGCCTCTACCGCCAAGCACGGCAG
>Ga0208825_1000802_pt1 | contig 27350 bp, 21 predicted proteins | sample AD_UKC113_MetaG_FD_184450 | JGI IMG/M metagenome (GOLD analysis project Ga0208825, IMG submission 184450) | Active sludge microbial communities of municipal wastewater-treating anaerobic digesters from Hong Kong - AD_UKC113_MetaG (SPAdes)... | ecosystem: Engineered > Bioreactor > Anaerobic >...
GTCGCATCGAGCCCCGTCTCCGCGGCCATCTCCCGCGTGACCTGCGTCCCGCCGGCGATGAGGATCACCTTGTCGCGGATGCCGCGCTCGACACACAGGTCCGCCAGCTTGCGCATCTGCGCGCGATGCACGTCGTTGTGGCTGATGATGGTGGAAATCAAAATCGCGTGCGCGCCGGTCTCGATGGCGGCGTCCACCAGCTTGCTCACCGGCACGGACGTGCCCAGGTAGTGGTATTTGACGCCGTATTTCTCGATCCCGCCGTGCTTGATGTCGAGGATTTCGCGCAGGCCCACGCTGTGCTCGTCCTCCCCGACGGTCGCCGCGACGACGGTCAGCCCGACCTGTTTCACCGCCGCGCGCAGCTCCTCCTCCGGCAGGATGACTTCCTTCTCCGGGACCTTGAGCGTGCTCACGTCCACCGCAAACGGCACCTTGCCCTTCACCTCCACGAAGCAGCCCTCGGCGGGATGCAGCACCTGGAGATTGACGACCTGCGGGTCTTCCAGGCCCAGCCGCTGCGCCATCTCGATGCCATACGCGGCGGCGAAATCCTCCGGCAGGGGGACGAAGAATTGCAGCAGGATGACGCCGTCGCCCGCCCATTCGGCCTCCGGCTTGATCTGGCCGCCCTTGCGATAGGGATAGGTCGCTTCCAGCCGCTTGTGGACGTTGTCCTCGGGGTCGAGCTCGTCAATGTAGACGATCTTTTCCGGCTTGCAGAGCGTGCAGCCGCCGATGAGATCGCAGGGACGTTCCAGGCCCGCCGGCAGATGATTGTCGCCGAAGTGACTGCACACCGGCGCGAGATAATCGGGGTCGCGGGGAACGATCGTGTCCGCCGCCACGCCGCCCTTGCCATCGCGCGCGATGCCGTCGCCGTTGCGCTCCGGGTATTTGGCCGAATCCACGAAGAAACCGCGCTCCACGGCCGCGAAGTACCCGCCGATCTCCAAAATCTCCTCCAGGAAGGCGACCGCGCGGATTTTCAAATCGCGCACCATCTCGCCCAGGGGTCCCTCGCGGTTGAGGGTGAGCAGCTCCTGGATGCCATCGAGCGCGGCCCAGGTCTGCTTGACCGTCTGGATGCCACGGATGTTGTTGTAGTGCCACGGCACGTTGCGGCCCTCGTCGGGCGTGATGGTGCTCTGGATGTCGGCGCGGGTGAGCATGGAGATGAGCGTGTCAATCGTGTGCGTGCGGATGGCCTCTTCGATGTCGGCCTCGATGTAGCGCGTGTTCTGCTGCGCGCGCATCTTGTAGTCGGAGAAAAAATCGCGCAGGGCCACGGCGTAAGGCAGGTCATACCAGAGTTTGGGCGCGGGCGGCGCGTCCGGCGGGACGGTCGAGAGGCCGATGAGCTCCTTGTCCATCCCCACCGCCACGGAAAACGCACAGTTGATGCCGTGCTGCACCAGCAGCTCCGGCATGACAAGCCAGCCGGCCTTGGCGGTGGCGTTGGCATTGTGGGCGCCGTCAATCTGGAAGATGCGCGCGCCCGCCATGACCCGCTTGGCCTCGGCGGCGTCCACGAACGAGCGGTACATGTTCACGTTGCGATAGAGCACGTTGTACTGAGGATCCTGGTGCGCGCCATTGACCCCCTCCTCGGCAAAGAGCACGGCCACTTCTGGCCCGGCGACGCCGGAGACGTAGCTGTGGAAGTTGATGGGACGGCCCACTTCTTCCTCGATCAGGTCGCAGGCCTTGCGGCTGGCGCGAATCTGCTTGCGGGTGATGGGAACGCCGCCGACGCCCTCCGGCGTGCCTTCGAGCAGCCCGTCAATGTGGCTCTGGCCGGTCGTCCGAATCACCATGATGTGATCCGCGCCGTGCCAGGCCGCCATGCGCATCCGGCGGAGATCGTCCTCGAAGCGCCCGGAGGCGATTTCGGTAGTGACGACGCAGCTGGGTTGCGGGTCAATGTGGTCGAAGTACTTGGAGGCGGGCAGGCCGATGCTGTTCTTGAGCGGTCTGGACATATTGCGATAGTGGAACGGGCCCATGTCCACGCCCTCCGGGGGCACTTCTCGCCAGGTCCAGCCCTTCCGCTGCGAACGGTAGTGCTCCAGGTCCGTCAGGATTTCCTCGATGTCGAGTTTTTGTTTGGGATCAAGTTGATTGGTCATAGTGGTCTCCTTGTGCGGGTAACGGGTGACGGGTGATGGGCGATGGGGAAAGCCCTCATAACCCCCTTACTCATGACCCATTTCCCCTTACCCCTACCATACCTACCATAGCTCCTGCAGGACTTCCTTGTCCTCCACAATCAACGCGGCGGCGGCGGGAATGTCCACGCCGCGCTTTTCCGCGACCTTGAGGACCACGTGCCCCGCGCCCTTGCCGAGCAGGCCCGCTTCCAACACACGGCTCACCACGCCCTGCGACGTGACGCTGTCAATGCCCATCCGCAGCAGCACTGAGCGCTCGATGGAAGGTGAGGTATGCGTGCGAGCCAGGTCCACCATCGGCGCGACGACCTGGTCGCAGAGCTCCCAGAAGCGCGTCTTCAACTCCTCGTCGCTCAATTGCTCCAGCCGCGCGCGCCGCTCCTCAAATTTGGCGATACGATCATCGGTCATAGCTCAAACTCCTGGTTTCGTTTAATGAATATAAAAATTGATGCGTAAAACGTAATGCGTAACCAGATAACGCTTACGTTTTACGCATTACGAATTACGCATTACTCCTCACCCACGCCACATCCTTCTTCACATCCGCCGCGAGGAACGCGACATCGTTATCGGTCCACTCCGCGACGGGAAGGACGCTCGCCGCATTCTTGAGGTAGGAATGGCGGAGTTTGTCCAGGTCCTGGACGCGACCCTGCACCTGCGCCAGCCGCTCCGGGATGATGATGCTCACGCCGGGGACGCTCTCGGCGGGATCGCCGCGCCGCACTTCAATGCCATTGGCGCGCGCAAACGCCAGCTGGCTGTTGTGATGCTTCCCCGCGCCGGTGTACTCGGTCTCCTGCACCACCACAATCTGGTCTTCCCGCATCTGCCGCGCCAGCGTGACGGCGGCGGTGAGACTGATGTTGCCCGCCGGCCCCCGCTCGATCCCCTCGAGCTTGGTGAGCAGCTCCGTGATGTAGAACACCTCGCCCTGCGTCACCAGCTGATATTCGTCCATGTAGCGCAGACTGCGCGCCGCGTTGCGCGGCACGTCCACGCGATCCGGCCAGGTGGCGAATGGCACGCCGAAGCCCGTGTGTCCGGTCGTGAACGACTTGCGGTTGAAGTCGCGGTCGGAGGCCATGTGGAGGCCGCTCAAGTCCACCGAGCAGGCCACGATGCGCGTCCCGACGCAGCCAGCCTGGAGCAGTCCCCGCGCCGTGCCGGTGAGATTCCCGCCGCCCGCGTGCGTGATTACCACCGCGTCGGGGTCCTTGCCGTAGCGCGCCCGCACCTGTTCCGCGATCTCGTAGCCCAGGCTCTCCACGCCGCGGATACCGAACGGCGTATAGAGGCTGGCATTGAAGAAGCCGGTCTCCTCCAGCGTGCGCAGCAGCATGTAGAAGAGCTCCGGCCCGACGGAGAGCTTGAGCACCTCCGCGCCGTAGGCTTCACATTTGCGGCCCTTCTCCACGATTTCCGGCTGCCCCACGCCCCGGCTATCAAAGACCTCCTGGACGATGATGGCCTTGAGGCCGCGTTGCGCTGCCTGCGAGGCGACCGCCGCGCCGTAGTTGCCGCTCGTGGCGGCAATCATCCCCTTGTAGCCCTTGATCCACGCCTGATAGGCGCTGATGGCGGCCCGACGCGCCTTGAAGCTGCCGGAGGCGTTGGCGGCCTCATCCTTGAGCAGGATCGTCGCGCCCTTGCCCGGCTCGGAGATGCGGCGCACGGCGGCGGTGAGGTTGCGCAGCTCGAAGAGCGGCGTGTCGCCCACCTTCGTCTCCCGCTGAATGCGGCGGATGTCCTCCATCGTGTAGCCCGTTTCCGCCAGCATCCGCTCGTAATCGAAGGCGATGGGGCTCTGGATGTAGTCGTCGTAATCAATGCCCAACGACTGCTTCATAATCTCGTTTTTGCGCGCCATCACGGCGGCGTAGGATGTGTCGTGTATTGTCATAGAATGTCTCCTGGAAAATGGTGATGGGTGATGGGTGCTCCCTTGCTCATCCCCCGTTACCCGTTACCCCTTACTCATCCCCTATTCCGATGGTCAATAGCTCCGGCACCGTCTCGCCGAAGCTGTGAGTGTAGCTGGGATTGATCACCCGGAGGGTGCCGCGCAGCTCGCGCCCGATGAGCGTGCGGATGCGCACCTCCTGCCCCAAGTCGGCGTCTTCCAGCAAAAAGCCGGAGACGCGCATCACGTAGGGCACGGCCTGCGTCTCCGGCGGCAACGACGGCGCGCGCTCTTCCGGTTTCAACACGATTTGTTCGATTTCGACCCAGGTACCTTTAGCAATTTGAGTCATGGTTCCTCCTGATGGTGAGCGGTTAAGCAGTGAGCAGTTAAGCGGTGAGGAGTCTTTCTACGGCTCACCGCTCTCCACTCACTGCTCACCACTGACTGCTCTCTACTCACTCACATCCGTCGCTTGTACGCACTCTCGCCCATCAACGCCGCCGGGACAGGCAGGTCAATCATCCGCTTGAGACCGGGGGGCGCGGCGATGACGTGCGGGATCATGTTGACGGCGATGCCCATCGTGGCGATGCCGCCCGCGATTTCCGGCTTGATGGCCATGTGGATTTCCGGCTTGCCGTAGATGTGGATGTAGTCGCCCGTGTCCTGGGCCTCCAGCTGCGGGTGAATCTGCTGCGGATGGATGAGCCGAATCACTTCCTTATCGCCGCGATAGCCAACGCCGATGTGCGCGCAGCCGGCGACCATCCCCGGCTCGACGACGACGTGCGGGGTCTCGCGGCGAACATGGCTGATGATCGGCTCACGGCTCTGCTCGATGCGGTCCACGCCGAGGCCGAGCGCGTCGCTGATCATGTGGATGGATTCGGGGAAACCGACGTGCCCCACGATGGAACCATCGGCCACGCCCGCGCGGAAGGCCTCTGGCGTCGTGCCCACGCCCTGCGTCCGCATCACCGTGGGGCCGTAGGGACTGAGATCGTTCACGCGCGAGGCCTCAATGCGCTCGACGGTGTGATTGCCGCCCGTGAGTGCCACGACCAGCAGGTCGAGCACGAAGCCGGGGTTCACGCCGGTGCCGAGGACCGTGACGCCGTGCTCCAGCGCCAGCGCGTCGAGCTCGTCGGCCAGCTGGGGATTCTGCGCCCAGGCGTCCGCCATCTCCTCGGCGATGGAGATGCAGTTGATGCCGGCGGTGATGATGCGGGTGAGATCCGCCATCTGCTCTTTGACCCAGGAAGTCGTGGCGATGACGACGATGTCCACGGCGTCCTTGTCCAGTACCGTTTCGGGCCTGTCGGTCACGGCGACGCCGAGCGTCTTGCCCACACCGAGCACCTCGCCCAAATCCTTGCCGACGTACTCAGGGCGCGCATCCACCGCCGCCACAATCTCCAGGCCGGATTTCTCCAGCATCAGCCGGGCCATCCCGCTGCCCATCGCTCCCAATCCCCACTGCAACACACGCATCGGCCTCATCTTCAGCTCCTCCATGATTTGCGGATTTGCGGCTGGATTTTTGGGTCGCGCCTCAAGAGGGGTCAGAAGCAGGCCCGGCGCCCTGCAGTGCGGCAGATGGATGACGATCTTGCGCTCGGGGAAACACATCCGGCGCCCCCTGGCTGGCGACCGTTGGAATTACCCAGCATTGTACTTGTGTAGTCTAAAGCCAATTAACATAAAAGGAAGCCTCGAATTACCATTTTTCGCCGCCCATTTGTCACGTTATGGAGCCTCCTCCTCGCGCCCCCACGTCAGGCTTACGCGACGTTGCCCCGCCACACGGCGCTTACGCCCTGCCAGGAGTGCGCCTTGATTCTCTCTGGAGTCAGGGCTATAATTCAGGGTAGAAATACGTTAAGATGAACCGCTCTGTGGAAAGCGGGCAAAAGGCTCAGGCTGATGGAAGAGACTGGCCCCAGGAAGAAAATCCTGTGCATTGACGACACACCCACTGTGCGATTGCTGGTAAAGCGGCTGCTATCGCCCCGCTACGCCGTGTTCGAGGCCGAAAACGGCCTGCAGGGGATTGACCTGGCGGCGGAGATCCGCCCCGATCTGGTGTTCGTGGACCTGCACATGCCCTATCTGACCGGTTACGAGGTCGCCACCCGCCTCAAGACGCTGCTACCGCACACCCCCGTCATCGCGCTCACGGCAGACATCAGCGCGAATGTCCGCGAACGCGCGCTGGCCTCCGGCTGTGATGGCTACCTCAGCAAGCCCATTGATCCCGACGAATTCCAGGAGCGCGTCGAAGCGTATCTGGGTGGGGAACGGGAAGAGCTTCAGGACGACTCCTACCGCGCGGAATATCAGGGAATGGTCGTCCAACGCCTGGAGCAGAAGGTCCGCGAGCTCACGCAGGCGTTGGAGGAGAACACCCGCCTCAACCGGCAGAACCAGGAGCTGCTGAGCAAGTCACGACGGCGGGCGCGGCTGTTGGAAGCTGCGGCGCGGGTCAGCCGGAACATCACTTCGATCCTCGACCTCGATGCGCTGCTCCATGCCACCGTGGACATCATCTGCGAGGAATTCGGCTTCTACTACGCGGGCGTTTTTCTGGTGGATGCCGGCAACGAGTTCGCGGTGCTCCGCGCCGGCCGGGGGGAAGCCGGCGCCCAAATGCTAGCGCAAGGCCATCACCTGCCCCTCGACGGCACTTCGATGGTCGGCGCCGCGATCACGACGCGCCAGCCTCGCATCGCGCTGGACGTGGAGCTGGAAGCGGGCCGCTTCCGCAATCCGCTGCTGCCCCTCACGCGCTCGGAGATGGCGCTGCCGCTCACCGTTGGAGGCGCCGTCATCGGCGCGCTGACGGTGCAGAGCACGGACGAGCACGCCTTCAGCGAGGACGACATCACGGCCCTGCAGACGCTGGCAGATCAGCTCGCCGTCGCCATCAACAACGCCCGGCTGTTGCACGATCTGGAAGAGGCCCACGCGGCGCTGCTCCGCTCCAAGACCTATGAGGCGATCGCGCTGGCAACAGGCGAGGCGATCCATTGGGTGGGGAACAAGGCGGCGCCCATTCCGGGCAGCGTCGCGCGCATTCGGGAGGACCTGGCGCGATATCTCATAGCAGCCAACGCACTGTTGGCGCTCATGCCACCAGATCTGCAAGAGCACAAATACGCCACGCTGTTGCGTGAGGCCGCCGACCAGCTCGCCGCACATGATTTTGACATCGAAGCCCTGCGCAGCGCCCTGGAGGCGCTCTCGCCGCGCCAGCTGCGCCGGGGGATAACGGTGGACTCGATGCTGGAGGACCTCGCCATCATCGAGGGCAGCGCGCGCGCCATCCTCAACATCAAAGAGGACCTCATCGGCCCGGCGCGGCAGCGGCGCGTGCAGACGTTCTCTCTGCCGGAGTTGCTCAGGGAAACCGTCGCCTCGATGGGCATCCCGGCGGACAGCGTCGCCTTCGATTTTGCCGCCGAGACCCCCGCCGTTCAGGCGGATCGCGTTCAGCTCCAACGGGTGTTCATCAATCTCATCAAAAACGCGATGGAGGCGATGGAAGGACGGCCCATCAAGCGCCTGCGGCTGGCAGTGCGGCGCGCCGAAGAACCGCGTATCGTCATCGTCGAGGTGACCGACACGGGGGTCGGCATCCCCCCTGAGCAGCTGGATAAAATCTGGATGGCGTTCTACACCACCAAGGGGGATCGGGGCGGCACCGGGCTGGGACTCCCGGCCTGCGCGCAGATCATCGGGGAATTAGGGGGCAAAATCACCGTCGCCAGTGAAGTGGGCACAGGGACGACTTTCAGCGTGGCGTTGCCGGCGGTGGAATGAGGCCCCGCGCCCGCATTTCAGCATGAGATTTATGGCCTTTAATGTCAATCCACAATTCAACAAATGAGGAGCATTTATGGAGGACGAGATCAGAATCCTGTTGGTTGATGATGAACCCCTGGTGCGACGCAGCATGGAGAAGACGCTCATCCGCGCGGGAATGGATGTGGAAACAGCGGCAGGCGCTCGCGACGGCCTGGCGCGGTTCACGGCCGCCCTGGAAGAGGCGCCCTTCACTCTGGCGATCGTGGATCTCCACATGCCGGACCTGAAAGGGGTAGATAATCCCGACGCCGGGTTGGAGCTGCTCAGCGAGCTGCTGGCCCGGCAGCCGGCCCTGCCGGTGATCGTGCTCACGGCCTTCGACGAGGTGGAGCGCGCTAAGGAGGCCATCACGCGGGGCGCCCGGGCGTATTTCGTCAAAGGGCGCGAAGCGGGACTCCTGGAGTTAGTCCATACCATTCTGGAAGAAGGGGACGAAAAATGAAGCCTGAGAAGCCTGACGAGAATCTTGCCGAACGTCGCGCCATGCTCCTGCACGCCGGAGCGCAAGTGGCCCGCAGTAGCACTTCCATTCTGGATCCCGAACGCCTGCTCGAAACTACCGTAGATCTCATCTGTGACGCCTTTGGCTTCTATTACGCGGGGGTATTTCTCCTGGATGAGACCGGCAGCTGGGCCGTGTTGCACGCCGGTCACGGCGAAGCCGGCAAGCGCATGGTCGCCGAAGGGCACAAGCTCAAGGTAGATGGGCACTCGATGATCGGACGGGCGACCGGCGAGCGCCGGGCCCTCATTGCCCTGGACGTGGGGGAGGAGCCGGTGCACTTCAAGAATCCCCATCTGCCCGACACGCGCTCCGAGATGGCGCTGCCGCTCATCGTCGGCGACACGCTCATCGGCGCGCTCACCGTACAGAGCACGGAAGAGGCCGCCTTCAGCGAGGACGACATCACCAGCCTGCAGGCCATGGCCGATCAGCTGGCCATCGCCATTCACAACGCCCGCTTGCACCGCGAGAATCAGCGCCTGCTGGCGCGTTTTGAACGCCGCACCCGCCTGCTCGCTGCCGCCGCCGAAGTAGGCCGGCAGGTGACCTCCATCCTCGACCTGGAGGTGTTGCTCAACAACACCGTGGACATCATCTGCGACGCCTATGGCTTCTACTACGCCGGCATTTTCCTGCTCGACGAGGCCGGTGAATGGGCCGTGCTGCGCGCCGGTCACGGCGAGGCCGGCAAGCGCATGGTCGCCGAAGGACACAAACTGCGCGTCGGCGGGCATTCCATGATCGGCAGCGCTATCAGCCAGCGCAAGGCGCGCATCGCGCTCGATGTGGGCGAGGAGCCGGTCCACTTCAAAAACCCCTATCTGCCGCACACCCGCTCGGAGATGGCGCTGCCCCTGATCGTGGGCGAGACGGTCATCGGCGCGTTGACGGTGCAGAGCGTCGAGGAACAAGCGTTCAGCGCTTACGACATCACCAGCCTGCAGGCGATGGCGGATCAGCTGGCGGTGGCGCTGCGAAATGCGCAGTTGCTCCGCGAACTGGAAGCCGCCCACGCGGAAATCGTCCGCACCAAGACCTATGAGGCGCTCGCGACCGCGACGCTGGAGGCCATTCACTGGATCGGCAACAAGGCTCTGCCGATCACCGCCAGCGTCGAACGGCTACGGCAGGATCTGCAAGATCTGGCGAGCGTGGATCCGCTGCGCGTCGAGTCCATGGGCGAGGATCTGGACATCATCGCGCAGAGCGCGCGGCTCATCATGGACGTGAAAGAGCATCTCATCGGCCCCGCCCGCGAACAAAGCCCGCGCCCGGCGCTCCTTGAAGATGTGGTGAAGGACGCCGTCACACAGCTGGGGCTGAAGCCTGACCGGGTGCGCTTCGCCATCGCCCCCAACACGCCGCTGGTGCTGGCGGATACCACCCATCTCGGACGCGCCCTGACTTATGTGCTGAAGAATGCAGTGGAAGCCACAGAAGGGGTCGCCGCGCCGCAGATAACGATCTCCATCGCGCCGGCTGAAGGCAACACCGTCGCCGTCAGCATCGCCGATAACGGCCCCGGCATTCCGGAGGAAGCGCTGGACAAGATTTGGGCAGCGTTCTACACGACAAAGGGCACGACGCACGCGGGCCTGGGGCTTTCCGCGGCGTTGCAGATCCTCAAACAGCTCGAAGGCGACATCTACGCGCGCAATCTGCCGGAGGGCGGCGCCTGCTTCGAGATGCGTCTCCCTGCCGCCGCGCCGGGTACCGCCTCAGCGGCAGCGCTGCCGGCAGGCAAGCGGATCCTGCTTCTCGATGATGACGATGCGTGGAGCGCCTTCGCCGTCCAAACGCTGGAACAGGCCGGCAACCAGGTGACACGCGCCAGCCAGCTCGAGGGTGCCCCTGAGGCTTACGATGTCATCGTGCTCGATAACGCCCTCGCCGCTGCCGATAGCCTGGACGTGCTCCGTCGGCTGCGCAAAGCCGGCTGCGCCGGAAAAACCGTGGTGGTCGCCTCGCGGCTGTGGGCCGAACGGGCCACCGAACTGCTGCAAGGGGGGGCGAAGGACGTGATCCTCAAGCCCTACACCCCCGTGGGGATGGAAAAGCTGTTCGCCTGAAGCCGGCGCACGCTCGGAGAGGCCTCGCGGCGAGAACGCTCCCGCCGCGAGGCTTTTGTACCGGATCGGGGACCCGCCGCCGTCACCTTCCTGGAAGGCCGGCGTCAGCCTTGTGTTATAATAAAATTTTGGAAGCCGCCGGGCGTCACGACTCCTGGCGGCAGCCGACATTTCAACAAGGACAGGAATCACGATACCTATGAATCTCGCCAACCGTATCAAAGCCCAACCGCGACTCGGCCTCATCATTCTGGCGTACATCGCCTTCATCTCGCTGGGCATGCCCGACGGCCTGTTTGGCGTAGCGCTCCCCTCGATCCGCGCCAGCTTCTCAGTGCCGCTGGATGCCGTCGGCGCCATCTTCATCGTCAGCACGGCCGGCTACATGCTTTCCAGCTTCTATAGCGGTTTCCTCATCTCGCGGCTGGGCGTAGGGCGCGTCCTGGCCATCAGCTGCGCGCTGACCGGCAGCGTCCTCATCGGCGACACCCTCGTGCCAAACTGGGCCTCGATGGTCGCCCTGGGTCTGGGGGCGGGCCTCGGCGCCGGCGCCATTGACGCCGGTCTCAACACTTACGTCGCCGCACACTTCGGCGAGGGCTTGATGCAATGGCTCCATGCCAGCTACGGCATCGGCGTGACCCTCGGCCCCATCATCATGACGTTTGCCCTCACCTCGCTCAATTCCTGGCGCGCCGGCTACCGCATCGTCGGCATTTTCCAACTGCTGCTGGCGACGGGCTTTGCGCTGACGCTCTCCATGTGGAACCAGGAGGAGACTTCCCCGACGGTGGAGCAGCCGCAGCAGCGCCTCACGGATTACAAGACACCGATGAGCGAGACCTTGCGTCAGCCGCGAGTCTGGCTCAGCGTGCTGCTGTTCCTGTTCTACACCGGTGCTGAGGTCACCCTGGGCACCTGGGTGTACACCCTCCTCACCGAATCGCGCGGGGTGGATCCCACCGCCGCCGGCTTCTGGACAGGCAGCTACTGGGCGATGTTCACGGTGGGGCGGGTGCTGGCAGGACTTTATACGCGACACGTCCGCGCTAACACCCTCGTCAGAGGCAGTCTGAGCGCGGCTCTGGGAGGCGTCCTCCTTTTATTGTGGAACCCGGCCCCCGTTGCCAACCTCATCGCCGTGGCAGTCTGCGGCTTTGCCATCGCGCCGATCTTCCCCGCGCTCGTCTCAGGCACCAGCCAGCGCGTCGGCGAGCGCTTCGCGGCGAACACCATCGGGATGCAGATCGCCGGCGGCGGCCTGGGAGGCGCTATCGTCCCCGCTATCGCCGGCGTCCTGGCGCGGCAGTTCTCCCTGGAAGTCATTCCGCTCTGGCTGGTGGGGTTGTTCGTGGCCCTGCTGACGGTGTTCCAGGTCCTCTCGCGGCAAACGGGGAAGTCAGCGCGCAGTAACGCTTGAGAGCAAGCACGGATCGCCTGCATCTTCAGGATTTCCATCACAAGCCGATTCGTCTTTTCGGGGTGCGTTCGAGATGGTTTTGGGTGACTTTCTCGGCGCACCTTGCGCCCCTGGCGGTTAAAATTCAGAGCCTTGCGTAAGCCTGATTTGACGAATTGGCTACTCTCCCTATACTGAATTTAGTTGTGCTGTATCCAGGTATGGGATAGCTTTCACTGCTTCAAGGAGGGACTATGAGCCTGATGCGTCGAATTCTAGGTGTGCTGGTCATGATTGCCGGCATCCTGGGGCTTCTCCTGGGCTTGCTGGGGCTGACGCTGGTATGGATCGCCAAACCAGGGGCGACCGTCGCCCTCAATGCCACCCTCGACACGCTCGACCGCAATATCGGCGCGAGCAAAAGCGTCATGGAGACCACTGTGCAGGCACTCGGCGCTACCGTCGAGGGCGTGAATGCGCTCTCGGCGATGCTCGACACCACCGCCAATACGGTGGAGGAGAGCCAGCCGGTCATCGCTAACGCCAGCGCCGTCCTCTCAGAGACGCTGCCCGCCACCCTCGAAGCCGCTACGGCGTCGCTTCAAACGGCCCAGGAGGCCGCCGCAGTGCTCGAAGACACCATCCAATCCCTTGAGACTTTTCGAGCCGTGGTCAGCGAGGCGCCATTGATCGGGGGGCTGCTCGGGCCGCCGGGCGCGCCCTACAGTCCGAAGAAGCCGCTCGCCGACTCCCTGGGGGAGCTGGCGGCCAGCCTGGAGGACCTGCCCGCTACTTTCGTCGAAACGTCGGCCGGCCTCAGCGCCACGGAGGACAACCTGGATGCCATCCAGGGGAACCTGATCACCATGTCCACCAGCATCGGACAGATCTCGAGCAGCCTGCAAGAGTATCAGACGATGGTGCTCCGTTCCCAATCCTCTCTGGATGACGTGAGCGCGATTCTCAAGAACCTGCAGAGCCAGTTGCCGTCCATCCTCAACTGGGCCGCGCTTGTCTTGACCCTGTTCTTTGTCTGGCTGCTGATCGCGCAGGTCGTCATCCTCACGCAGGGGGTGGAGCTATTTCACGGCACCGCGACCCACATGGAAGGCTGAGGCCAGCAAGCGCAGCCTATCTCACCCAATATCAGGAGGCTTTCAATGAAACTGACCATGAATACCACCGTAGGCGAACTCTTGGAGATCCCGCAGGCCAGGGCTGTCGTGGAGCAATACGCTCCCGGCGTCACCACCCATCCGATGGCGATGATGCTCAAAGGCCTGACGATCGCCAAACTGGTCGCCATGCCGCAAGCAGCGCAATTCGGCCTGACCCAAGAGAAGGCGGAAGAAATGCTCAAGGAAATCAACCAACGCCTGCCGCAATCCTGAGGGCACTCAGACGGCCTTGGGTCTGAACCGCGTGTCACCGTCCGCAGCTCCGGGGACACCGTCTCGCCCTCCACTGGCGCATAAGCGAGCCGGAAGCGAGAGAGAAACGGTGAGAATTCGCGGCTAACCCTGGAAACGAGTCACGGCCAGGAGACACAAGCAACTGCGCCCAGAATCATAGGGGGGCAGTCATTTGTGTTTACCAGAGAGTTGATGGGTTCCTGCGGCACACCACCGATGACGAAAAGTAACTGTTCAGCCTGGCGCCAGGGTGCCAGACGGCGATGAAGGAACCTTTGTGGCCTGTAGCTTTTGCCCCACCCCCTGCCCCCTCCCCAACGGGGCATACGCCGTTGGGGAGGGGGAGAAAAAAAATAGGATTTTTGCAGGCGGGCTACGCCCGCCTGCAAAAATCCACAAAAAAAGTGCCCCTTCCCCCCGCGCAGCGCGGGGGGAAGGGGCCAGGGGATAGGGGGAAAAAGTTGATACTCAATCTTCAGCAGTCGCCAGGAAATTTTGCGTTTTTTAGTCAGTGGCTGAACAGTTACGACGAAAATAACGTGGGCACGTGGAAACATGGGCACGGCTCTCCATTTTCCGAAGAGGACAACATGCCGCGCCCCTGATCCGTCAACCCGCTGAAGCGTCCCCCGGGCCTGACATCCGCTCATCGGCCCGTAAGAGCCGCCGCATTCCGAGCATTTCGCACCGTCGCAAGATGTCCCTCTGAACGGCTGAACAGTGATCTGTTGCCATGAAGTGTAACCATGGTACAATGTATGAGCAATCAGTCACCCATCGGCAGTTGACAGGCCCGTGAAAGCTCTCGACGGCGTCAGGACGAGTAGCTACAATCTGTTTGCGACAAACGAACCATGTTAAGCTTTGACGATCTTCTATTCTCTAACATTCTGATCGGAAGTTCAGACGAAGCCTTAGGCCGCGCCCTGCGTCCGGTGTTGCAGAACGCGGGGTATACGGTGCAAGTGGCCCGCACAGGAAGCGCCCTTCTCGAAGCCGTGACCTTCTCACCGCCACGGTTGCTCCTGGTGGACACCGACCTCCCCGATATGGACGTGCTGACCGTGATACGCCACATCAAGACGCAGCGGAAGCAAAATTTCTTCCCCATCATCGCTCTCTCCGATCCGGGGGTCCTCGATCCTGCGGTGCTCATCAACGCAGGCGCCGATGAACTGCTCAACAAGCCCGTGTCCAACACGGCGTTGCTCGTGCGGGTGCGTTCAATGCTGCGCCTGAAAGCCATCACCGAGGAGCTGCAAGACCTGAACGCCACCCTGGAAGAGAAGGTCATCGAGCGCACCGAGGCGCTGGACAAAGCTCATGCCGCGCTACGTCACACCGAAAAGCTCGGCGCGTTGGGTCGGCTCGCGGCCTCCGTCGCTCATGAGATCAATAATCCCCTCACCGGCATTTCGACGTATCTCTATCTTCTAAAACAGCAACTACCTTCCGACGCCCGCGCTCAGGCGAATATCGAGGTCATCGAACGGCAAGTAGCGGCCATCACGCAACTGACCAAAAAACTGCAGCGCTTTTCGAAGCCGGCGCAGGAGCAACGTCGGCCCGTCGCGATCAGCCAGGTGGCGGAAGACGTGCTGGCGCTTGTCCGCAAAAACCTGGAACAGCACAAGATTGCAGTCACCTACACCTGTGCGCCTGACATTCCCCCGCTGCTGGCGTCCGCCGATCAATTGGGCGAGGTGTTGCTGAATCTGCTGCTCAATGCACGCGATGCCATGCCTGCCGGCGGCCAGCTCTGCCTCAAAATCACAGAGGACGCGCAAACAGTGTACATCACCGTGCAAGACACCGGGGAAGGGATGCCGCCTGAAGTGCAGGAACACATTTTCGAGCCTTTCTACACCACCAAGGGCGAGCAAGGCACCGGCCTGGGACTGGCCATTTCCTATCGCATCATCCAGGAACATGGCGGCGACATCAACGTTGCAAGCGCCCCCGGCGCGGGAACCACATTCACCATCCGATTGCCTCTGAACGCTGCTCATACCATGGGTGAAGGAGCGGAAACGCATGTTTATCAACTGGAAAACCCGTGAGCTCAACCTGAACATCGTGTATTACGGCCCGGCGTTGAGCGGCAAGACCACCAACCTGGAAAAAATCCATGCGCGGCTCAAGCCGGAAGTCCGCAGCGAGCTGTTCACGCTCAATACGCATGAGGATCGCACCATTTTCTTCGACTTCCTGCAGCTGACGATCGGCGAACTCTACGGGCTGCGGCCCAAATTTGGGCTCTACACCGTTCCGGGCCAGGTGTATTACACGGCGACGCGCGAAACCGTCTTGACTCGCGCCGACGCCATCGTTTTCGTGGTGGACTCGCAGGCCGCGCGGTTGGAGGACAATCGCGACTCATGGCGGGACATGCGGGTCCAATTGCAGCGGCTCAATCGCTCCGTGGAGACGACGCCCCTTGTCATCCAGCTCAATAAGCGGGATCTCGCCTCCGCGCTGCCGATAGCCACCCTGCAGGCAGAGCTGGGGCTTGGCGCCTGGCCGTGCATCGAGGCCGTCGCCGTCCGTGGACAGGGCGTGCAGGAGACCCTCCATGCGATCATCCGCGCCGAGTTGGCGGACGTGCAGCGCAAACTCGCCGCGGCGCGGGTGCCCTCAGGAGCGCCGGCATGAAGGAAGTGCAACACCTCATCTCCCAATTGGGACAGCAACCCGGCTTCAGCACGGTAGTGCTCACGGACGCCTCAGGGTTGAGCATGGCCACAGCCGGCGATCTGCAAACGGCTCAGGCGCTGGCAGCCATCGTTGCCGAGGTCCTGCGGGTCATTCGCCGGGCCAACGAACGCCTGGAAATGTCCCCCCTCAGCGAGATGATGTTGCTCTCGCAAGACGCCCGAGAGGGGGTGCTCTACCGGCAATTCGAGGCCGGCGGGCGCTCCCTGGTGTTAGCGATGATCATCGAGCCCCATTACACCTATTGGTCGGCCACCAGCCAGGTCATCCGTGAAATTCAACAGCTGCTACAGAAATAGTTTTCAGGGGATGCCCTCATCAGGCAGGAAGTGACTATGGCGCTTCAAGGCACGTTAGGGGATTTGAGCCTTTCGGATTTGATCCAGCTGCACTGTCAGGCGGGAAGCACGGCGCGACTCACCATCCAGAAGGCGTCGGGCGAGAGGGGCAGGCTCTATTTTGAGGGCGGCGAGATCGTCCACGCCGAAGGCGAAGGCTTTCAAGGCAGTGAGGCCGTCTATGCTCTGCTCACCTGGCAGGAAGGCAGCTTCGAGGTAGACCAGAACGCCGCTGCACCTGCCCACACCATTCGGATGCCCTGGTCAGCGGTGTTGATGGAAGGTTTGCGCCGGGCCGACGAACGTCGGCGCCATGAAGATAGCAAAAATCAGGAGGGAGCAATGGCAGGGGAAAATCGTCGTGAACGTTTGGCGCAGATTCTGAGCCAGTTGGTGGAGTCTTCCGGCGATGTCCGCGGCGCGGCGGTAGTAGGCCGCGACGGGTTGATCATCGCGGCGCATTTGCCGGCGAAAATGGAGCAGGCCCGCGTCGGCGCGGTCGCCGCAGCGCTGCTCAGCCTTTCGGGGCGGTCCATCGGGCAATTGGAACGGGGCGAATTTCAGCAGACGCTGATTCAGGGCACGGAAGGCAATGTCCTCATCACCGATGCGGGCAAAAACGCCGTGTTCGTGGCCCTCACCGGCAAGGATGTCAATCTCGGCATGGTCTTTCTCGAAGTGCGTGAGGCAGCCAGCGCCGTTGCCGAAATCTTGAGCTGAAAAGGACCCTCCCATGGCCGACATCATGGATGAAATCAAGCAGATCAGCGTGCTCACCGATGAAGACCGCGCCCTGTTGCGCGACATGCGCGGCGTCATAGAACGGCGTGCGCCAGAAATTGTCGCGCTGTTCTATGCGCACTTGCAGCGTTTTCCGCATCTCGACGCCATCCTGAACGCAGAGCCGGGCCGGATCGAACGGCTCAAAGGGCATCTGCAGCAATGGCTGATCACTTTGGCCGACGATACCCATGGCGACGCCTACTACGCGCGGCGTTATCGCATCGGCAAACGTCACGTCGAGGTCGGGCTTGAACCGCGTTACGTCGTCGCGGCGATGGCTTTCTGTCGCGCCCACGCCGCGCGGCTCATCGTCGAGGAGGAGTATGCCGCCGACCCCCAAAAGGAAGCCCGCATCCGCGCGCTGAACCGGGTCATGGACGTAGATCTCAACATCATGCTCCAATCCTATGACGATCACCGCATCGCCCAATTCCTGGAAGTCACCGGTTTTAGCCGCGAGTTGTTCGACAACTTAATGTCCGGTCTGGGCTAGCGCAGCGGCCACTGCAACGGGGGAGGTTCCCCTGGCAGAGTCACACGTGCGCACGTGAGCCATTTTTCGAGAGTTAACACGTTCCTGCGGCACACCACCGCAAATGAAAATGTGAGTTGTGAGCAGAGGCTGCGACGACTCGCCAATTTGGCTGGGGATGGAATCCCCAGCCTGACACGAGCCAACCGCGCTGAAGCGCGTTGTTGGGGAAGCTCGCTTCAGCGAACTTGACGTAGCAGACCCGGAATTCATTCCGGGGCGGCCTGAGCCACGCAGGTGATTTTTTCGCTGATTCGCTGACTGCTGACTCGCTGATCTCTATTTTTCGAGGAGGCGCTCGATGCCAACGCAAACATTGTTTGAAAATGCGGAACACAAGAATATTCTGCTAGAGGATTTCACCTCTGGCGAGATGGTGCAAGCGAATCAACACATCATTGTCCATAATGGGCGAGGAATGTTACTCGATCCCGGCGGGCACAAGGTCTACTCTGAAGCCGTGGGCGAACTCGCGACCGTGCTGCCCTTGGGCGCCCTGGATTACATCTTCTTCTCCCACCAGGATCCCGACATCATCGCGGCGGCCAACGGCTGGCTGATGATCACCAATGCCAAAGGACTCCTGCCCCAGCCGTGGATTCGCTTCATCGCGCACTTTGGCGTAGATGACCTGGTGGTCAACAATATCATCCCCATCCCAGATAAGGGAATGGTCGTGGATCTCGCCGGCGCCCGGCTAAAGTTGTTGCCGGCGCACTTCATCCACTCGGCCGGCAACTTCCAGATCTACGACCCGGTCTCCAAGGTCCTTTACTCCGGCGACCTCGGCGCGTCGCTGGGCCAGACCTACGTCAAAGTTACCGATTTTGACGATCACATCCAATACATGGCCGGCTTTCATCGCCGCTACTTCCCCACCAACAAAGTACTGCGGCTCTGGGCCGACATGATTGCCCCCCTGGACATTGAAATCATCGCCCCCCAGCACGGAGCGATGATCATGGGCAAAGAGAATGTCCAGCGGTTCATTCAATGGGTGCGAGAATTGGATTGCGGACTTGACCTGATGGAAAAAATTTATCGCCTGCCTGAGTGAGAACGATGTCAACACAAGCGCAGATTTTGGTCGTAGACGATGAAGCCGTCATGCGCACAGGATTGGAGCAGATCCTGACTTCCGCGGGACACGCAGTGACGACAGCGAGCAGCGGAACGGAGGCCCTGGAAGTCTTGCGCGGGCGCCGTTTCGAGATGCTCATCACGGACCTGCAAATGCCCGGCATGGATGGCTTTGAGCTGCTCCAGGCGCTCAAACAGCAGGGGGCTCAATTCCCCGTGCTCGTGCTCACCGGCCACGGGACCATGGAAACGGTGGTGCAGGCGCTGCGCTATGGCGTGAATGACTTCCTCAGCAAGCCCTATCATCCTGAGGAATTGCTCTCCATTGTGGAGCGCGAAGTAGCGCGTTACCGCCGCAGCCTGCCACCAGGAGCGGACAAAACATGGGAGCTCCGACTGTCGCCTCAGGTGCTGGATCGTCTCGACGACACCCTGGCGCAGCTCCGCGCCGAGGTGAACGCGCGGTGCGTGCTGTTGCTGGAGAGCGGCGGCGCGGTCATAGCCGGCAAGGGCGCCCTCCAGGAGATCAATGTGAGCGCGCTGACTGCCTTGATCGCGGGGGATTTCGCGGCGACCGCCGGGGTGGCCTCGCTTTTGGGGGAACAGGACGCCTTTCGGCTGAACTATCACCAGGGGGAAACGTACAGCGTCTATTCGGCGCAGGTCCTGCCGACAATCTTCCTGCTCATCATTTTCAGTCAGGAGATCAAGTTGGGGACGGTGATGTATTATGCGCGTCGAGCCCTGGAAAAGGCGCGGGAAATCCTGCCGCCGGCACCCCTTCCCGTTCCATCCTCGGCGCCGGCAGCGACGTCCGACCTCTCGCCGGCCCCTGTCCCCCCGGCCCCACCCGAGGCCGCCGTCGCAGCGGAGACGGAAACGTCTGGCGCGGAGCTTTACTCGCTGGATCAAATCATCGAACAGGGGCTGCTCGCGCCGGAACTGTTAGACGTGCTGGACGAACAGCTCAACCAGATGTGGAAAGAGGCATAGCGTCGTGCGCTCCCCATTTCACTCAGGCCATTAGCGTCTCAGTAAACCCCCACGCATCCGCAAACTCTTTCCATCCCCCTGCAAGAAAGGCCGCTGCACCGTGGGTATGAAAAGTCCCCTGGCGCTGAAACCAGGGGACTGCGAGAGCTAACCGGCGTTGTCTGCGCCTTCCGCGAGTCTCAATAGTGCGTGACCACTTTCGTGCCCACCGGCGCCCAGTTGTAGAGCCACTGCGCATCGGGCGTGCGCATGTTCACACAGCCATGGCTCATCGGCGTGCCAAAGTTGTGGTGCCAGTACGTGCCGTGGATCCCATATCCGCGATAGAAATACATCGTGTAGGGCACATTCGGCAGATAATAGCCCGGCCCCGACATCGTGGTGGAAAGATATTTGACGTAGATGGAGTATGTGCCCACCACGGTGGGAGTGCGAGAGGTGCCGGTGGAGACGACGGCCGTGAAAACCGGCGTCTGTCCGACATAGGCCGTGAGGGTTTGCTGGCTGAGGTTGATGTCAATCCACTTCTCGCCGGGCGCGCCCTGAACGGGCGCCGGGGATGGCGTGATCGGCGGGACGCCGCCTCCCGCGCCGGGGATCACCAGGCGTTGCCCCACGTAAATGAAGTCGGAAGACAACCCATTGGCGGTGCGAATGGCCGCCGCGGTGGTGCCATACCGCAATCCCAGCCGGAAGAGATTTTCCCCAGGCTGCACAATGTGGATGCCAGTCGTCGCCGGGGTCGGCGCCGGAGCCGGGGCGGGCGCAGTTCCCGCGTCGGGAAGGGTGAGGCTCTGCCCCACATAAATCCACGAGCGCGTGGTCAGCCCGTTCGCTGCCGCCAGCGCGTTCACGCTGATGCCGTACCGTCGCGCGATCGCGTACAGCGTGTCCCCTGGTTGCACTACGTAGGAAGTTCCCTGCGCAGCTGCCGGCGTCGCCAACACCAGCAGATTCACCAACACCATGACCGGCAATACCCACTTCCACGCCTTCAACACGACTTTCCTCGTCCCCCGCATCATAGATGACCCCCTTTGAAAATAGTAATCAGTGAGCCGTGAGTTGTGACCATTTCTCCGAAAATGGCTCGCGGATGGCCACGGATTTCACAGATCAGAAAAGGTGCCGCGAACTTCAATTCACTCTCAAGCCGCCCCGGAATGAATGCCGGGGCCAAAAGGTCAAGTTCACTAAGGGATTTTGTCTCTCACTGCCACTCTGAGTATAGCAAATTCTTGCCATAAGCACACTACAATTGCATTACAAAATAGTACAAAAAGCGTCACCAGGAGACAAAAAACCCGCCGCCGACGTCACACCCCCGCACGGAAAAAAAACGGGCTGGCAACCTCCCGTCGCCAGCCCGTGGGGTGCGCCTCAGCGCCGCACCCACTTCACCGCGTCGAAGGAAATCAGCCGGGAAAGGCGCGGTTCGTAGGTCACGTCCGCCAGCGAGACATATTCAGAGCCGCCGCCGTTAAAGGTGTACGTGCCCAGAGAAACCCACCGTCCGCCGTTCGCCGATTGATTCACGATCTTGAGCGTGTACTGGCCTGACGCCACCACCCAGTAGCGAGCGTTCGCGGTGGTCGTGTAGCGATCGGGGATGTAGACAAAGACCTCGTAGCGGCCCGCCGTGAGAGTAGGATACCAGCGTGCCCAGTTGTAGTTGGGGCGATTCTGGTCGTTGTTGTAGGTCCAGTACTGCCGACCATTGTAGCCTTCGTTGACGGTGCGCCATCCCGACGCCGCGCCGCCGCGCACAAAGCCGGCGTCCTTGTCATCTACGATGATCGCCGTCGTGTCGTCCCCGCCGTTGGTCGGGAACCAGGTGAGCTGCGCGACCGCCTGACCGGCGTTCTCGTAATATTGCAGCTCGATAGCAACCGGCCCACCGGGGAGGTAGATGTCGCCCTGATACGTCGTGGCCGCCTGATCGTGCCAGGCGTCAATCAGCAGATGGCCATTGACCCAGAGCCGCGCGCCGTCATCCACCGTGAGCTTGAAGCGGGTCATCCCCGCGGCGATGCTCGTCGTCTGCGTCCACCGCACGGAGAAATAATCCGTCCCGACGGTGCCCGGCGCCGGGGAAGCCGCCCCCCAGTTGAAGTTCAGCGCCGCGTCCGTGCGGACCAGCGCCGGCGTCCCGCTCAACGACATGTTGTTGAAGTATTCGCCGCGCCACCCGGCCCCCGTCCCATCCAGCAAGGCCCAGCTGAGCCTGGCGACCGCCTCACCGCCGTTCTCGTAATACTCCACGACCAGATAGTGATGCCCGGAGTCCAGATAACGATCCACGGTGAAGGTCTGTGCGGGGTGATCGGTCCACTTATCCAGCAGCAGCGTGCTGTCAATCCACAGACGGATGCCGTCATCGCTGGTGACCGTAAAGCGGTAATTGCCGGGGGTCACGTCAATGTAGCGCGTCCAGCGCGCGGAAAACTGATCGGCGTTGATCACGCCGGCCTGCGGAGACCCCGTGCCCCAGTCATGGTCGAGATTCTCCTCCTGACGGGTGAGCGCCGGCGTCCCCGAAAGGGTGGGATTGTTCCAATACGAGGCGCTCCAGGTCGGATCGCTGTGCATCGGCAAGATCGGCCCCTGCGCCAACACCGGTCCGCTAAACAGCAGGACCGCCAACACCAAGGTGATTTGCAAAACTCGCTTGCCCATCGCTTTCCTCCTCTCTGCAAGATGGCTCAAAGACTCCCTACGTGTAAACGTGCGCCCGTGCAAACGTAGAACGTGGGAACGCGCATGGCACCGAGTATGACTTGCCACCCAGTGCCTGGCAATGCCACTTGCGCCCTCACGCCCCAGACATGGCCCGTGGCGTACATCTTTTTAACGTCGCCAGTTCGCCGCACGTTCCCAGAAAAGGCCGCGATGAGAATTACGAACAGGTGAAAGACAGGTAACAGTAGCGCTACAACGCCACACAACTTCGGGAGATCAGGTGATCACGGCCTGGCACAGCAGCGGGAGGAAATCCATGAGAATTCGTGGCTCCAACAGGGAAAGGGCACGATCAGGGAAAGGCAGCAGCGAGCAGTCGCCATCTCTGCTCGCTGCTGCCTCCCCGCCTCTCACATTTGCGTGCTTACCCAAACAGGATTAGCGCGAGTGAGACATTCTCAAATCCGGTGGAGCCGCAGCCCGGCCCGGTCTCTTTAGCTCTCCGTGATGACCACGGACGTCATGGCGTCACCCTGGCGGATCGCGTCTACCACCTCCATGCCGGCGACGACCTTGCCGAAAACGGTGTGTCGGCCGTTGAGATGGGGCTGCGGACTGTGAGTGATGAAGAACTGACTGCCGTTGGTCCCCGGACCGGCATTCGCCATCGAAATCACGCCCCGCTCGTGCGTCAGCGGGTTGTCCTTGAACTCGTCGGCAAAATGGTAGCCGGGACCGCCGCGCCCCGTGCCGGTCGGGTCGCCGCCCTGAATCACGAAATTGCTGATCACGCGATGGAAAGTGACGCCATCGTAAAACCCCTCGCGGGCCAGGAACACGAAGTTATTGACCGTTTGCGGCGCATACTGAGGATAGAGCTCAATTTCAATCACCCCGCGCGGGGTCGTGATCGTCGCATGATACTTTTTAGCGGGATCAATTTGCATTGCTGGAGGCGTATGCCACTGCTTCATGATAGGCTCCTTTTGAATGAATGACTCTCGCATTATAACACGAGTATGGAAAGGAGTATGGAAAGCGCTGAGCCGGTTGGTTAGTCAAAACAAGTTTGATTTGTAACCGCTTCTACCAGGAAAGTCTAACCATCTGACCATATAAAGTCTGTTTTCAGTTAGTGATGGGGTAGTGAACAATGAGGGAACAAATCACTGGATGACATCACGCCACAACTTCAACTCAAAGTCGCCACGCCAGGCTATACCCCCTTCGGGCACGGGTGATAGGAGTGTCCCAGAACCAAATTGAGAATCCTATGCTTACCCATTGCTCGAATGCCTCAGGGCTCAGCAACCCACAGCTCTGTGATAAGCACGGCATCGCGTCCGTCCGCCGTCAGCAGACGAGGCCCTTCAGGCGCGTAGAGCCCGGCGACGAGGCGGTAACGTCCCGGCGCCAGGTCGGGGGGCAGGGACAACGTTCGCTCATCGAGCACGATCTCGCCGGGGAGCCAGCCAGTAGTGGGACGGCTCCACTGTACGGGTTCGCCATCCGACTGGGTGACCGGATAGCCGGAGTCGTCCTGAAGATGCACGAAAACGCGCAGCGCCGTGTCCAGCTCCGCCTCGTCCCGCCAGACAAGGGTCACCGTGAACGGCTCTCCGGCATGGAGAGGCATTTGATAAGGCGTGAGCTGCACTCCGACCAGGGTGACGCTAGCGCCAAGGCGCGTATCGAGAGACACATCGAGGGGGGGAACCGTCCACAGCCTCTCCGGTGCAGTCAGAGACAGGCTGCCGATGGCAGCGGTCGATTCCATCGAGGCGCATGACGCTCCGGAAAGCGCACAGAGCCGAAGGTCGAGCCGGTACGAGCCGGTTTCGAGGCGGGCCGGCAGCCGCAGCGTGTGCTGGCCACGCCAAACGTCCCCCACCTGCCATTGCGTCGTGGGAAAGTCCTCATGCACGAGGGGCAGAGTCGCCAATGGGAAGGAGGCCCCGTTGGCGGCTTCAAGCGTCAGTTGCGCCCGGAGGTCAGCCTGCGGTGAGGCCGCAGTCTCCCAGGCCAGCTGCAGCTTCAGGGGATCACCAGGATGCGCCTCCGATGCGCCGATCGAAGCCCACACCAGGCGCACCGGACCAAGCAGCGCGGACATCCGCTCGGCTTCCGGGGCGAGGGTCTCGACGTTGAAGGGCGTTCGGGGGTGTGTGATTTCGATCTCGCCCAGGATGACCCGAGGTCCCACAGCCTGGTCGCCGGCGTAGGCCGTGTAGGTGAACTGCGATCGGGCATCGAAAACTTTCAGCGCGAGCGTGTAGCGACCCGGCGGCGTCCCGATCTTGGGCCACAGGTCGAAAAGCAAGACGGCGACTTGATCGGGAGGCCAGTTGGAGGTCTGGGACGGCGGCGGTTTGTACACGGTTGGGGCGTAGGGGAAATCTATCCACACTTCGCCGGCAGCATCGAGCAGCTCGGGGTAGATCACATAGTCCGGCCCGCCGGGGACGACATCCTGAACGTAAAGCGTCAGGGCAAGGGGAGCGTCAGCCCGTGTCGTCACGGCAAAAGGCTCGTATCCCAGGAGCCGCAATTGGTGATCGAAGACGAGGTCGGTGGAAACGCCTACGCCTTGCAGGCCCCCTCCCTGCAAGCGATGGACGCTCAACGGCGACTCAACGGCATCCAGTAACCCGGTTTTCAACAGGACGAGCGCGACCGGGAAAAGCAGCCAGCGGGCGGAGAGCGCCTCAGACGCTGCGACCGGCGCTTCGGTCCTGCTGCGCCGCCCGAATCGTTCGACGAGGACGAGCGCCAGCGCACTCAACAGCGAGACGAGCGTCGCCGCCACCCGCAAGGGCGTTGTCCCGAACGCGATCTCGACGAGGTGCGCGCCCGCCGGTACCGGCAAGGAGATCAACCCCTCGGGGGTAGTAGGGAAGGTCGGCTGAGATATGCCATCCACGCGGGCCTGCCAGCCGGGATAGGCGAAGCGATTGAAGACGAGGTGAGCCGCCTGCGGGAGGTCAAGCCATACCTCTCCTGTAAGCGGGGTGGTAGTCTCGGTGAAGACGTCCGTCCCTTCAGGCAGGGATTCGCGATCGAGGAATGTATCGGCGGGCGTCGCCGGCAACGCTTTGACGGTCACGGGCAAGAACTCGCCCGCAGATGTCGTGCCGATGAGTCCGGCCAGCTCTTGAGCGCGAATGTCGGCGGCGCCAGGGTGCAGCGGATTGGCGCAATATCGCGGGGTGAGCCAGAAAAGGTCCCCGACGATCAGGGCCGATATAGCGAGGACGCCCCAAACTGTCTGCGCTTTGCCTCGGGGAATGAGGTCTGTCGCGCCTGCGGCGAGGAGCGCCAGACAGAGCGCCGCCGGACTGAGCAGCCGCCAGGGGAACTCAGTCAGCTGAAGAAGGGGGAAGGTATCCCACACCGGCCGCGACAGAGCCGTCATCAGAAAAGCATAGCCGGCGAGAGCCGCCCCAAAGAACGCTACCTGACGTCGTTGGCGGCCCGTTTTCAGCCACATCACCCCCAACACGCCGGGCAGACCGCAGAGCACGGCCAGCAGCCCCAACGTCCGCGGGGGCGATGGATTCATGAGGTCCAGGAACACCGGGCAGTATGACAGGAACAGCTCACCCGCGGAGAGGAAATGGTTCCAGTATGAGAAGGGGAAGCCAAATGCCAGACGATCCAACTGCACAACACTCCGCTCCAGAATCGCGGGGACCCAGGAGAAGGCTGCCAGTCCCATCCCCAGAGCCAGCGCCCCCAGCGGCGGGACCAACCGCCGAATGTAGTCCCGGCCAACGCGGAATACCCGCCCCTCCATGGCCTCCACAAGCACGTACAGTCCCAGGAGCGGCGTCGTGATCATGGCGAAGATGTTGTGGGTGAGCAGAATCGCGGCATAGCTCAGGGCCGTGAGCAGGACCCACTTCCGACCGCCATGGCGGGCCAGCCGGCCAAGCCCCCAGAGCGCCAGCGGCAGCAGAGGCCAGGCAAAGGACTCGGAGAGATTGCCGCGAAACAGGGTGTCGTAGGCCTGGTAGGGAGCGTACATGTAGGCGACGGCGGCAACGAGGGCGGCAACCGCGCTGAAGTGCTCGCGCGCAAACCGGTACATTGCCAGTCCGGAGGCCCACAGGCTCAAGGCGAAGGTTAGACGCACTCCGACATTCAGCCCCCCGCCCAGCCTTCCCAGCAGAACGACGACGTAGTACGGGAGCTGGGGCAGGTAGTTGAACAGGGGATAGCCGTATCCAAGGCCCATATCAGGCGCCCAACGGCTGTAGAGAATCCCCTGGCGCAACAGGAGATCGAGCTGTGCAGCGCGCAAGAGGTGGAATCCGACGTCATCGGAACAGGGGAGGCTGGGGCCCAACATAGGCCGGGCCGCCAGCGCCCCCAATGCCAGAACCGTGAGAATCGCAAGGATACCGGATTCGTGTTTGTGCATGACCCACCGCGCTCATCGCCCCTCGGCGTGATGGCAAAATTATACCTTACCCCCGGCGTTCAGCAACCGAAAAGCGCCTTGCCTCGACTTGAGAAGCCGCATGTCGGACGCGAAAGACAGAGACGCACAAGGCAGGCTCCAAGCGCAAAAAAGGCGAAGGCTTGACATCCTCCCTGGAAAGCCTTCTAATCTAATGGATCTGCGTTTTTGGTGTGTTTTCGGCATGATGACCGAGATACAAACATGCCAGGATCTCGAGGGAGTCCTGGCATGTTTGCAACCAGGGGATATTACTTCAGCAGCCCCACGCGCGCGTTGAACTCCGTGATGAGCGCGTCAATCTCGCCCACCTGCCCCTGGAAGCTCGTCCAGTAATCCGGCTGATACCACTGCTGCTGGATCTCGGCATAGGTCTTGCCCTGCTGCTCCACCCAGGTGTAGTACTTGAGATTGTGGATGCGCTTGCGCTCCGGGTAAGTCAGTT
>Ga0208825_1000803_pt1 | contig 27345 bp, 18 predicted proteins | sample AD_UKC113_MetaG_FD_184450 | JGI IMG/M metagenome (GOLD analysis project Ga0208825, IMG submission 184450) | Active sludge microbial communities of municipal wastewater-treating anaerobic digesters from Hong Kong - AD_UKC113_MetaG (SPAdes)... | ecosystem: Engineered > Bioreactor > Anaerobic >...
GAAGCCGCCCAGGAGCAATCGAAGTTGAACGCCCGCTTTGCCAAACGTCACAGCCAGCGTCCTTACCTATTGCGCGGCTTACTGGTTTGCGGTGTGTGCGGACACACTCTGCAAGGCCGCACCCAGCGCGGCAGGGTGACCTACTTTTGTCCCTACGGCGGCAGCCGGCGTGCCCCCAATGTCTCCCCTCATACGTGTGTGGTGGAGGCCGAGACCGTCGAGCCAGCAGTGTGGAATGCCCTCGCCGACCTGCTGCGCGATCCTCAGCGTATCCAACTGGCGTGGGAGGCTACCACTACCGCAGACACCGAAATCCAGGTGCAGCAGCAGCGACTCACAGCCCTGCGCCGGCAGTCCCAGCGGTTGGTGGATGCCTATCAGGCCGACGCCCTTACCTTGTCCGAACTGGTCGAACGTCGTCAGCCTCTGCAACGAGAAATCCGGACTCTGGAACTCCGCCTGGCTCACATGACCCAAGCAGCAGCAAGCCCGTTGGATCTCGCCGAGTTTACGAACCGGATCACCCGTGCGCTGCAGGCCCCAGACCTGGCGACTCAACAGGAGGTTATTCGCTTGTTAATCGAGCGTATCGTCGTGACCGACGACGCCCTCATGGTGGAACACGTCGTCCCCACCGTGAACGATAGTCGGTTGCAACTCACGTGTTGTGAGTCGTGATCGAAGGCCGCCACGGCTCTCGACTCACAGCTCACAGCTCACGATTCACATTCAGCGGCGTCACTCCCTGGCCTGGAAATAAGCCAGGGCCGCTTCGAGCGCGGCGTCGGCGCCGGCGCGCGGCTCCGCGGGGACATCGGGCAGCAGGCCCACGCCGTCCAGCCGGGCGCGCGCGGGGGTGAGCCAGACGGCGTGAGTCACGTGCAGCACGGAACCATCTGGCAGGGGATACAGCGCCTGGATGGAGCTCTTGCCATACGTCTGCGCGCCGATGAGGATCGCGCGGCCATGATCGCGCAACGCCGCTGCCAGGACCTCCGCCGTGCTGGCGGTGCCGCCATCCACCAATACCACCAGCGGGCCAGCGAACAACGGGTCGCCGCGGGCCTGGACCTCATGTTCTTCAGTCTCGGTCACGTCATAGTACACCGTCGCACCGGCGGGAAGAAAAACTCCCGCGATGGCGTCGAGGTCGGCCAACATGCCACCGCCATTGCCGCGCAGGTCGAGCACGAGCGCGCGCGCGCCCTTTTGGAGGAGCTCGCGTACCGCTTGCGGGACTTCGTCCGGCGTCTGCGTGGTGAACAGCTGAATGCGCAGATAGCCAACGTCGTCAGTCCCTTCGACCCTACGCCATTCAGTGGACGGTTGCACCGTCTCCTCGCGCGTGAGGATGAGGGTGATCTCGTCTGATGTTCCCACGCGCTGCAGCGTGAGCGTGACAGCGCTGCCGACCTCGCCTTCCAGACGCGCTGCGACCGCTTCGAGGGTCTCGGACGCCTGCAGGCGCTCCCCATCAATGGCGAGCAGGCGATCCCCTGTCTGCACGCCGGCGCGCGCGGCCGGCCCGTTTTCGTGAGGGGTGAGGGCAATGACGCCCGTCTCGGCCCACCACAGGCTGACGCCGACGCTGCCGTAGCGCCCCGAGAGCCGCTGCCGCTCCTGTTGTGCGGGGGCGGGATCGAGAAGCACCGTGTAGGGATCCCCCAGCGTCTCCAGGAGACCGCGAATTGCGCCACGGAAGCGCACGGAGGCAGGCGGCAGAGCGCCGTAATATTCCTCCGCGACGAGATTCCAGGCTTCATCCAAAAGCGGCAGCGGTCCGCGGCCGGGACGGGGAATAGAGAGGTTGGCGGTAGATGTCCCCACCCACACGCCACCGATGAAGACCAGGAGCAGGACGGCGCCGAGAGCCGACCCGCTCCAGACAAAAATTTTTCGCCACGAAGATCGTTTCACGCGCCATATTGTAACACACTCAAGAAGAGTTACAAGGGTGGGGGGCTTAAAGGAGAGCAAACCTTAAGTGAGCAAATCAGAAAATCTGCAAATCAGCAGATCGCAGAATTATTTGCGCGACCAATGTAGCGCGAGCCTCACACGGCCTGAGAAATGTGAGTGGTGAGTCGTGAGTCGTGAGCAGAGGCTGCGACGGCTCTCTTCTCACGGCTCTCTATTTCCCGAGGAGTTGACATGTTCCTGCGGCACACCACCACAAATGAAAATAACGTGGGCACGTGGGAACGTGGACACGTGGGCACCTGAGCACCTGGACACGGATTTTATTTTTCGAGGAGACGCCAGAGGGCGCGAGAAGGGTCTGACGCGCCCTATCTGAACTTCCGACTATATATATTATGTTATTTTCGGCCCGATAGCAAATAACGCCGCGTCAAGCCCATGTAGTCGGAAGCCCGCGTGAGCGCCATAAATGCACGGGCGCGCGGCGCCGCACGACGATGAATGCGCCGCTACACAACAACGACCCGTGAACGGGCCTTGAAGAAGCTGGCTTCAGCCAGCATGGTTGTGAAGCCCGCCGGGTTCACCGGCGGGCGGACACGCCCTGGCGTCGGCACATGAGTGCGCGGCAATAAATGCGATAAATGCGCCGTGCTATGCAGCAGCGACCCGTGAACGGGTCTTGAAAAGAGGCAATAAAAAGTGAGTCCTGCACTCTCGCATTAATAGACTTACAGACGAAACAAAATGTTTATTTTCTACTCGCTGCTCACTTCTCTTTGCTCTCTGGCCTCCGTCCTGGTCAATCTTTCAAGTGCTTCTTTTTTCAGTCTCCCCCACCCTGCTGCAGTTGTTGTTTGCACCATAAAGCGGCTTGATGATGGCGTTGTGCATAATCGTCTAATCCTATGGCTTCAAACAGAGGTACGGCTTGTTCGAAATATGGGTATGCTTCTGCAAATTTACCTGCCTGCAACAAAGCCCAACCGTAGTTGCCTATTTGCGCAGGAATACTATAGCGGTCACCGACGATCTCATAAATGTTTATTGCTTTGGCTAACATCTGCTTAGCTTCCTCTTGTCGATCGCTAAGCAAATAAACTTGTCCCTGAGCTGAATACACGTTGGCCTCGCCCAGGCGGTCGCCAATCTCGCGGTAGAGCCCCAGCGCCGCCTCGTAGCGCGCCAGCGCCTCATCGTTTCGCTTGAGGAAGGCCAGCACGTCCCCCTGGGCACGGAGAGTATTGGCCTCGCCCAGGCGGTCGCCCACGGCGCGGAAGAGCCCCAGCGCTGCCTCGTAGCGCGCCAGCGCCTTATCCCGCCGGTCGAGGAAGGCCAGCACGTCCCCCTGGGCACGGAGAGTATTGGCCTCGCCCAGGCGGTCGCCCACGGCGCGGAAGAGCCCCAGCGCCGCCTCGTAGCGCGCCAGCGCCTCATCCCGCCGGTCGAGGAAGGCCAGCACGTCCCCCTGGGCCTTGAGGACGTTGGCCTCGCCCAGGCGGGCGCCCACGGCGCGGAAGAGCCCCAGCGCCGCCTCGTAGCGCGCCAGCGCCTCATCGTTTCGCTTGAGGAAGGCCAGCACGTCCCCCTGGGCCTTGAGGACGTTGGCCTCGCCCAGGCGGTCGCCAATCTCGCGGAAGAGCGTGAGCGCCTGGGCGTAGGACGCCAGCGCCGCGTCATGCTCACCACGGAACGCCTGCACGTCCCCCAAAGCCTCCAGGGTATTGGCTTCGCCCAAGCGGTCGCCAATCTCGCGGAAGAGCGTGAGCGCCTGGGCGTAGGACGCCAGCGCCGCGTCCAGGTCCTTGCGGAATGCCTGCACCTCCCCCAAAGCCTCCAGGGTATTGGCTTCGCCCAAGCGGTCGCCAATCTCGCGGAAGAGCGTGAGCGCCTGGGCGTAGGACGCCAGCGCCGCGTCCAGGTCCTTGCGGAATGCCTGCACCTCCCCCAAAGCCTTCAGGGTATTGGCTTCGCCCAAGCGGTCGCCAATCTCGCGGAAGAGCGTGAGCGCCTGGGCGTAGGACGCCAGCGCCGCGTCCAGGTCCTTGCGGAATGCCTGCATGTCCCCCAAAGCCCTCAGGGTATCGGCTTCGCCCAAGCGGTCGCCAATCTCGCGGAAGAGCGTGAGCGCCTGGGCGTAGGACGCCAGCGCCTCATCTCGCCGGTCGAGGAAGGCCAGCACGTCCCCCTGGGCCTGGAGGACGTTGGCCTCGCCCAGGCGGTCGCCCACGGCGCGGTAGAGCCCCAGCGCCTCGTTCAGGACCCCGGCTGCCTCTCCTGGCCGGTACGCGGCAAGATAAAGCTGCCCCAATTCTAAAGCGATGTCAGCCCGCGCCCGGCTGGTGTTTTCGTCCTGTGATTCAAGCCGGCGATAATCATCCAACAGGCCCTCTAATGCCAGAATGCGGGTGCTCTTCGCTTGTGGGGGTAAGTCACGCCATGCAAACACCCCTTTCCCAACATGCCGGGCGAATTGATCCCCGACCCACTCCGGTTCCGACACAAACTCAAAAACACCGCTGCGCCAGGCCCAAAAATCCGGCGCCCCACGCGCCAGCCGGGTCAACGCTTCATCACGAAGCCAGAAGACAATCGGACACTGCAAGCGGCGGAAATGCTCCCGACCAAGGTTGAGGCGTTGTAAAACCGGCGGCCGGGGGTCACTCAGGGGCATTTGCTGCTCCAGTCCAAACACATGCAGGCTGCCTCCGGGCGGCACACGTTCATACTCGGCAAGCAATCTTTGCAAAACATTTTCATCGGCGGCGAGGTCCACCCGAAAGACCGGGCGGTCGGGTCCTAGCGCAGCCGCTAACTGTGCGAGCAACGCCTCACTCAGGGCCGGCAGGTTGCTGCGAGCAAAATACAACGCGAAGCCTTCCACCATCTCCAGCGCGCGTTGCAGGGTCTCTAAAACCTGTTGGTTTTCTGGGGAAAGATGGGCACTCATCAATCCCTTTCACACTTTCGCCAATAATTTGGCGCGCTCGGCGGCCAGGGCCGCCTGGAATTTGGGGAGCCGTAACACTGCAGGATGTACATCATGCCAGGGGGGCGTCCCGTTGATATATTCCAGCACAGTCAGGTTGTACAACATCAGCTCATGGGCTTCGTCGCTGCGAACTTCCTTGGTCAAATGGACCCGCGCCAGGAGGGGATAATGCTCTTCGGGGATCATACGGCTGTAGTCGGCCACCAAATCCGCCTCAGCGCGCTGTGCGACTGTCAGAGTGATGGGTCGAGGCCAAACGTCGCGCGGCGCGTACTCACAGGCCTGTCGGGTCAGGATCATCAGGTCCCGAGGATGGCCGCCGCTCGCACGGCATAGATACTCTACGGCTTCGGGAGTGCATAACAGCTCCAAATCCAACCTTGCAGCCAGCAGCTCGCGCAAATAGTTCATGCCCTCAATGGAAGGGGTGTCATCGCGATGGTGCCACTTGATCATCGGCAAGACATGATGGGGCGGGAAAATGGAACGCACGACAGTCGCATAATTGGAATACATCAGCGAGATGGGAACTGTGTAAATGGTATGACAATCGAGAGCGCACAATTGTTCCCCGTGTTCAACATACAGAGCGGTATGCGTCGTGCGGCGATCGCCCAAATCGCGATAGATAAGCCGATCCAGGTTATCTACCAGAAACACCAGGCCCAGTTTCTGTTGCTGAAGCAACTTGACCTGAGCATCCTTGAGGAGCAAATTCAAATTTCCGATTAGCTGTGAGACTTGCGGATCCAATTTTCTGCGGATCTCTGACTTGACGGCGCGCCCGGTCTTGATCTGGCCGGTGACCCGCGCCATCAAGTAAGCCAGGAGAGGCAGACCTTCTGGCAGTCCCAGGCCGAGGCGGGCTTCGGAGCTCAACTCACGCTCAATCTCACGGTGTTGCTCCTTTGTGTAAAGTGTTTCACTAAACCAGGCTTCGATGTCCTCCAGTAATTCGGGGCGTAACGAAATGCCGTATGGATGCAAGTCGCTCACCACATGCCGTGCCATGGTCAGCAGCAAGTCCGTGTATTCCAGATCATTCAAATCCAGGTCATCATCGGCCTCAAAATATAGCACAACATAACCAGCCTCTTCCAGGCGCGCGCGCAAACGCAGCAGCTCCGTGGATTTGCCACAGCCCCGGTGTCCCGTTATCAATTGGCTCAAGAAACGTTGGGACCAGGTGAGATTAGTGAACAGGGAATCTACAACGTCTGTCCCCCGCACCGGAGTGAGATCAACATAACGCGGATCGTGGGGAAATAATGGTTGTGCCGGATCTACCGCATTGTAAGCGTCCTTCAAGGTAGTCGCAATGGTCATATCAGTCCTCCCGAAAGATGGCTCGTGGCCACCTGGCTGCAGATGACTTTATTATAGCGCAATTGCCATGAATTCCATAAATGACCGCCCCGCCGCCGTTGGCAATCTGGAAATTTGGGGTATGCTGGATACTGGATGTGGATACTGGATACCGGGCGCCACCCATTACCCATTACCCATTCACCCATTACCCCATTACCGAACATGGCCGAAAAGATTCTGGTTGTCGAAGATGAAACGGCCCTGCGGGAGACGCTGGAGTACAATCTGGCGCGGCAGGGCTATGAGGTGCTCAGCGCCGCGGATGGCTTCACGGCGCTGACCCTGGCGCGCACCGCACAGCCGGATCTCGTGCTGCTGGACGTGATGCTGCCGGGACTGGATGGCTTCGAGGTGTGCCGCCGGCTGCGGCGCGAGGCCTCCATGCCCATCCTGATGCTCACGGCCCGCGCCGACGAGATTGATAAGGTCGTGGGGCTCGAGGTCGGCGCGGACGATTATTTGACCAAACCCTTCAGTATGCGCGAGCTGCTCGCGCGGGTGAAGGCGCAGCTGCGGCGCGTGCGGCTGCTGCGGGAAGAGGCCCCTCCTCTCCCCCCGGCGCCTTCCGAGCAGCTGCGTTTTGGCGATCTGCTGCTCGATGTCACCCGTCACGAAGTCTATCGCGGCGGGACGCCGGTACACCTCAAGCCGAAGGAATACGAGCTGCTGCACTACCTGGTGAGCCATCGCGGACAGGTGCTCACACGCGAGCGCATCCTGGAAGAGGTTTGGGGCTGGGAATTCACCGGCGGCACCCGCACCGTGGATGTGCACATCCGCTGGCTGCGAGAGAAGCTCGAGGACGACCCGGCAGCGCCGCAGCGCATCGTCACCGTCCGTGGCAGCGGTTATCGTTTTGAGGGATGAATAATTCATTGTGAATTGTGAGAGGAAACCCCATGTGGCATTATCGCAGCACTCGTAGTCGTATCACGACGCCGTTTGTGATATTGATCATTGTAGTCACAACGGCGCTCGCCCTGTATCTCTCCCATTATTTCCGCCAGGCCTACCTGGAGACGCTGGACACGCGGTTGCTGGCCGATCTGCGCGTCCTGGAGGATCAGCTCCCCGCCTACGACGCCGCTGACGATCTCGACGCCATAGCGCGGCATTACCGCGAGCTGCTCGACGCGCGCGTGACGTTCATCGCCGCCGATGGCACGGTGTTGGGAGAATCCGACTACGACCGGGCCACGATGGACAATCACCTCTACCGCACCGAGGTGCAGCAGGCGCTGGACCAGGGTTACGGCAACAGCATCCGTTACAGCGTCACCGCGCGCACCGACGTGATGTACGTGGCCCTGGCGTTGAAGGAGACCGCCGCGCCGGTCCGCATCGCGCGACTGGGATTGCCCCTCGCGGAAGTGCAGGCCGAATTGACGCGGCTCAACCGGGTGATCCTCACGACGGCGCTGGTCGCCATCGGGCTGGCGGTGGCACTGGCCTTCCTCATCGCCGACCGCACCACCTCGCCGGTGCGCCAGCTCACGATGATGGCGCAGCGGGTCGCCGCCGGCGATTTGAGCGCACGCCTGTTGCCTACCACCGAGGACGAGGTCGGGCAGCTCACCCGCGCCTTCAACGTCATGGCGGAAAAGCTGCAGGAGCAGATCAACGCGCTGACGACCGAGCAGACCCGCTTGAATGCCATTCTCGATCACATGGCCGACGGCGTGATCATCGTGGACACCGAGGGTGTGGTGCAGATGCTCAATCCCGCCGCCGCGCAAATCCTCGACGTGACGCCGGAGACGGCGGTGGGGAGCACGTTTTCGGCCCTCGCGCGTCATCACCGACTCATCGAGCTGTGGCTGCGATGTCAGCGGACGCAGGAGGAGCAGCGGGACGCCATCGAGCTGGATCACGACAAGGGGCTGTTCCTGCAGGTGATCATCACTCCGCAGCGGACGCCGGCCACGCCGGGCTATCTCGTCATCGTGCAAGACCTCACCCGCATCCGTCGCCTGGAAACCATCCGCCGCGATTTTATCAGTAACGTCTCGCACGAATTGCGCACGCCGCTGGCCTCCCTCACGGCGTTGGTGGAGACCCTGCAGGATGGCGCGGTGGAGGATCCCGTCATGCGACAGCGCTTCCTCGATCACATCGAGCGGGAGCTGACGGCGATGACCCAGATCATGGAGGAGCTGCTGGAGCTCTCGCGGATCGAATCCAACCGCGCGCCTTTCTTCATGCAGCTGACCCCCGTAGAGACCCTCGTCGCCGGGCCGGTAGAGCGCATGTTGCCGCAGGCGGAACGCGCCGGGCTGACGTTGACGGCCGAGCTGCCGGCCGACCTCCCGCCGGTGATGGCAGACGCGGAGCGCATTCAGCGGGTAATGACGAATTTGCTTCACAACGCCATCAAATTCACGCCTGCCGGCGGGCGCATCGTCGTTTCCGCGCAGCGCGAGGCGGGCAAAGTCGTCATTGCCGTGAGCGACACCGGTGTAGGCATCGCCGAGGAGGACCTGCCGCGGATCTTTGAGCGCTTCTACAAGGCCGATCGCGCGCGGTCGTCCGGCGGGACGGGCCTGGGACTGGCGATCGCCAAACACATTGTACAGGCGCATCGCGGGCAGATCTGGGTGAAGAGCATCGAGGGGCGCGGCAGCACTTTCTATTTCTCGCTGCCTACAACGTAAATGCTTTTATCCCCCCACCCTTTCTTTGGGTGGGCTTTGCCGGCGAACGTCGCTGGCCTGCAAGCCCCTTTTCTTTCGCTCCCCGGTGTTTCCGCTGGGGAGCGAAATTGTTTACACAACCTTAACCTGGTGTTGAAACGACGTTAAACCTTCTGTGGTAGGATGCAGTTTGTACGCGACCGCGTACGCTATTCGATTCTATTACAGAAGGAGTAAGAGACATGCGTCGTTTCTGGTTTATCACCATTGTTTTAGCGCTGGTTCTGGCCGCGTGCAGCGCGCCAGCCACCCCCACGGCTGCCCCGACTCAGGCACCGACCACGGAAGCTGCCCCGACTCAGGCGCCGACCACGGAGGCTGCCCCGACTCAGGCGCCGACTACGGAGGCTGCCCCGACCGGCCTGCTGCCCGAGGTCAACCCGCTGGAGGTGAAAGGAGACATCATCACCGCCGGCAGTTCCACGGTGTTCCCGCTCTCCGAGCGCATGGCGGAACGCTTCCGCGACGAGGGTTACAGCGGCAACATCACCATTGACAGCATCGGCTCCGGCGCCGGCTTTGAGCGCTTCTGCGTTGCCGGCGAGACCGACATCGCCAATGCCAGTCGCGCCATCAAGGATTCCGAGCTCGAATCCTGCCGGGCCATCGGGCGGGAGCCGGTCGAGTTCCGCATCGGCACTGACGCCCTGGCCGTCGTGGTGAGCAAGGACAACACCTTCATCACCAATGCCACGCTGGAAGAGCTGGCGGCCATCTTCACCGCCGAGAAGTGGTCCGACGTGAATCCTGCCTGGCCCAACGAAGCCATCCTGCGCTTCATCCCCGGCACAGATAGCGGCACCTTCGATTACTTTGTCGAGGCCGTGTTCGCGAAAGACAAGACCCCGCTACTCAGCAGCAAGAACCTGCAGCTGAGCGAGGACGACAACATCCTGGTGCGCGGCGTCGCCGGCAGCCCCTATGCCATCGGCTTTTTCGGCTATGCCTACTACGAGGAAAACCGCGACCAACTCCAGGTGCTCTCTATCAACGGCATCACGCCGAGCGCGGAGACGGTGGACAATCACACCTATCCGCTCGCGCGTCCGCTCTTCCTCTACTCCGACGCGCAGATCATGCGGGAGAAGCCGCAGGTCGCCGCGTTCATTAACTTCTACCTCACGTACGTAAACGAGGAGATCAGCAGCGTGGGATATTTCCCCGCCAGCGAGGCTGTGCTCAAGACCTCGATGGAAACCTGGCTCAAAGCCCAGGGGCAGTAACCCGCCGGGCCGCGTGAATCTGGACAGCGCAAGAAAATGCTTTTGCAGCGGTGCTCAGCGCCGCTGCAAAAGTGCTACTAAGGAGGAGTGTCCCATTGGCTACCACAAAAGCAACGAGTTTTCGGGCGCTGCGCGGCCTGGCGACCGATACGGCGACGTCGCTGCGTAAGCGTCCGCGACCGGGGGAGACCGCGATTCAGAGTTTCCTCTTCGTCTGCGGCGCCATTTCCATTTTCACCACCGTGGGCATCATCTATGTGCTGGGGCGTGAGTCCCTGCTCTTTTTCTCCAGCCCTGACGTCAGCTTGGTGGAATTTTTCACGAGCACCCGGTGGCAACCGGCGATTCTGGAATTCGGCATTCTGCCACTGCTCAACGCCACGCTGATGACGAGCGGCATCGCCCTACTGGTGGCTCTGCCGTTGGGCCTCAGCGCGGCGATCTACCTGAGCGAATACGCGACGCCGCGCGTCCGAGGGGTGCTCAAACCGATCCTGGAGGTGCTGGCCGGCATCCCCACCGTCGTGTATGGCTATTTCGCCTTGAGCTTCATGACACCACTCTTGCGGAGCATTTTTGGCGTCAACACGGTGGAGATCTACAACACTGCCTCCGCCGGCCTGGTGATGGGGATCCTGATCCTGCCGCTGGTAACCTCGATGAGCGAGGACGCGCTGAACGCCGTGCCCAATAGCCTGCGCGAAGCCGCTTACGCCCTCGGCGCGACCAGGCTGGAGACGGCGGTGAAGGTGGTGGCGCCGGCCGCGCTTTCCGGCATCACCGCCGCGTTCATCATCGCGGCCTCCCGTGCGGTAGGCGAGACCATGATTGTCGCGGTCGCCGCCGGCGCCGGGCCGAATTTCACCTTCAACCCCTTTCAGGCGGCGGAAACCATGACCGGGCACATCGTGCGCATCAGCGGCGGCGACCTGAGTTACGACTCCATTGACTACAACAGCATCTTTGCCATCGGGTTGATGTTGTTCCTCATGACCCTGGCGTTGAACCTCATCAGCGCCCGTGTGGTGCGGCGCTTCCGGGAGGTGTACGAATGACGGCGCCTCGCTTCAACCCCCAAACGTCGCGACGCCAGCGCCTGGGGCGCGTGTGGAGTGCGCTTTTCCTGGGGGCGATCCTCATCGCCATCCTGGCTTTGGGCGCGCTGCTGTACGACATCATTGACGGCGCCTTCGGCCTGGTGGCGATCGAGAACCGCGTGGACCCCGCCAGCCTCGCCATCGAAGGCGTTCCGCTGGAAGATCTGAGCAAGGAGCAACTCACCGCCATCCTCGCGCAGCACGTTTCGGCGGGACTGCTGCGCCGTCTGGAGCACGATCAGCCGTTTGAGGAACGCGACCGCGCCAACGTTTACGCGCTGGTCATAGAGCGCGTGGTCGAGCCGCAGATCGTGAAGACCTGGTCGCTCACCGCCTCGCTCACACGGCGTGCTGCCATCGAGGCGGAAGTCGCCGCAAAGTACCCCGGAGCTAAACTCGAATTTCGCGCCTGGATCAATCCTACCTTCATCCAGACGCCGCAATCAAGCAAGCCGGAGATTGCCGGCGTGCGCACCGCGATCCTCGGCTCCCTGTGGACCATCGCGCTCACCATTCTCATCGCGTTTCCTGTCGGCGTCGGGGCCGCGATTTATCTGGAAGAATACGCTAGCGACACCGCCCTCAACCGCGTCATTCAGACCAACATCAACAACCTGGCGGGCGTGCCTTCGATCATCTACGGGATGCTGGGGCTGGCCATTTTCGTGCGGGGGTTGGAGCCGTTCACGAGCGGAACCCTCTTCGGCGTGGCGGATCCCACGACCGCGAATGGACGCACGGTGCTCTCGGCGGGCCTCACGCTGGCGTTACTCATCCTGCCGCTGATCATCATCAATGCGCAGGAGGCCATCAAAGCGGTGCCGGCTTCGTTGCGCGAGGCCAGCTACGGCCTGGGTGCGACCCGCTGGCAGACGATCTGGCATCACGTCTTGCCCAACGCACTGCCGGGGATTCTCACCGGCACGATCCTGGCGATTTCGCGGGCGATTGGCGAGACGGCGCCGCTGGTAGTGGTCGGCGCGTCGGCCTTCGTGGCGCTGGATCCCAGCGGACCGTTTTCCAAATTCACCACACTGCCCATTCAGATCTATCAATGGACCACGCGCCCGCAAGATCAATACCGCAATTTGGCCGCAGCGGCCAGCCTGATGCTACTGGTACTGCTGCTGAGCCTGAATGCCGCCGCCATCCTGCTGCGCAACCGGTATAGTAAAAAGTGAGAAGAGAGAAGTGAGAAGTGAGACGAGAGAAGTAAGGAAGAGAGAAGTGTATTTACGAGTCACCGTTCACCACTCACGGCTCACTATGTTTCAGGAGGATACATGTTGAGTTTATTAAATCCAGTTCGCACGCACGCACAAGTGCAGGCTCCCGTCGCGGCCTTGACGTCAACGGCGGAAATGGAAATGGACGATTGCGCCATCGAGACGCGCGCTCTTTCCGTCTCCTACGGCGACTTCCGCGCCGTGCACGACATCCAGCTGCGCGTTCAGCGCCAGAAAATCACCGCCTTTATCGGCCCTTCGGGATGCGGCAAGAGCACGGTGTTGCGCGCTTTCAATCGCATGAATGACTTGATCCCCACCGCGCGGGTCGAGGGCGAAGTTTTGCTGGGCGGACAAAATATCTACGCCCCGGAGGTAGACGCCGTCGAAGTGCGTCGGCGCGTCGGTATGGTTTTCCAGAAGCCTAACCCCTTCCCCAAAAGCATCTACGAGAACGTGGCCTGGGGCGCGCGCATCAACGGCTATCGGGGCAACATGGACGAGCTGGTCGAACGGACGTTGCGCCATGCAGCTCTGTGGGACGAGGTGAAGGACAAGCTGCAGCAAAGCGCGCTGGCGCTTTCCGGCGGGCAACAGCAACGCCTGTGCATCGCCCGCGCCATCGCCATCGAGCCGGAGATCGTGCTGATGGACGAGCCGGCCTCGGCGCTCGATCCCATCGCCACCCTGCGCATCGAGGAACTGATGCGGGCGCTGGCGCAGGAGTACACCATCATCGTCGTCACACACAACATGCAGCAGGCCGCGCGCGTCTCGGATTACACCGCCTTCTTTATGGTGGATGACCAGCGGTCGGGGTACCTGGTGGAACAGGGACCTACCCGCGAGATCTTCACCAATCCCAAAGACAAGCGGACGGAAGATTACATCACGGGTCGGTTTGGATAATGTGAATTCGGAGCACACTTATGGACAAGCGAAGCGTGTTGTTTCTGTGCACGGGAAATTCGGCCCGCAGCCAAATGGCTGAGGGTCTGGTCAATCACTTTTTGGGCGAGACGTGGGAGGCCTTCTCCGCCGGTGTCGCGCCGGCAGAACGTGTTCATCCTCTGGCCGTGGCCGTCATGGCAGAGCTGGGTGTGGACATCGCCGCCCAGGTTCCTAAGCCCCTTGACAGATTCCGCGACCGGCATTTTGACGTGATCATCACGCTCTGTGATCACGCTGCCAAACATTGCCCGGCGTGGCTGGGAAATGGGCAAGTCGTGCACCTCGGCTTTCCGGATCCGGCCGCAGCAGAGGGCGGCAACAGCGCCAAACTGCAAATTTTTCGTCAGGTGCGAGAGGCCCTGCAGCAGCAAGTGCTGGATTTTCTGGTACAATGGGAAACAGATACCCCACAGTTTCACCTGAATTGAGGTCAGGCACTATTGAGGTCAGGTATGGAAACAAGAAGGACTTTCGACAGAGAACTGCAGTCGCTGCAGGATGAGATGCTTGCCCTGGGAAGCATGGTGGAGAACGCCCTCATTGAATCGGTGGCATATCTCAAACAACGCGATTTCGAGGGTTCGCATCGCATCATGGCGCAGGATCGTGTCATCAACCGCAAACGTTATGCTATCGAGGAGCAGGTGCTGGTGTTGATCGCCACCCGGCAACCCATGGCGAGCGATTTGCGGATTCTCGCCGCCATTTTGGAGATCGCCGGGGAACTGGAGCGCATCGGGGACTACGCCAAGGGCATTGGCAAAATCAACCTGCTGATCGGGGATCAACCCCTGCTCAAGCCGTTGATTGACGTCCCCATGATGGCGGAGCAGGCGCGTTCGATGTTGCACCGGGCGCTGGACGCCTTCATCCGCCGCGATGTGGAGCTCGCCCGCGCCATCCCGCAAGAGGACGACATCGTGGACGCGCTGTATGAACAGGTCTACCGCGAGTTGCTCACCTACATCATGGAGGATCCCCACAACATCGAGCAGGCGAATTATCTGCTCTGGGCCGCGCATAACCTGGAGCGCGCCGCCGATCGCGTGACCAATCTCTGTGAGCGGGTGGTCTTCACGGTCACGGGGGAATTGACTGAGCTGGACATCAAGAAGGAAGCGCAGTTCGACGCGCGGTAGAAGCAGCTTCTCAGTGGCCCGTGGAAAAATAATCCGGTAATAAACGGGATTTTCCCTGTCCCCACAGTTGCGATTTTTACAGCCGTCGGATGGGATACAGGTCGCCCGCGACGAAGCCCCGTTCGCGGTAATAGGGCCGCGTTCCTACCGCCGCAATGACTGCCAGCTCGCGGAACCCGGCCTGACGCGCCAGGTCCGCAGCCAGCTCCAGGAGCCGCGTTCCCAGCCCGCGATGTTGCTCCCCCGGCCCCCGGTGCCCCAATTCCTGCGCCGGTCCGTACACGTGCACCTCGCGGATCATGGCCGCGTCGCGGATCTCCGGGATGGGAATCTCCGCACGCGAAGCGCGGGGCAACGAGAGCCGCAGGAATCCCGCCAGGCGCTCTTCGGGGGTCAGCGCCTGCAGGAAATGTTCCTCGGTGGCGTCCGTGGCGTACGTCACGTCCTCGATCCGCAGGGCGGCGGCCGATTCTTCTTCCCAGCTGCCGGGCACTTCGGCGCCGTGACTCTTTTCCCCGCCAGCCCGCACCTCACGACAGCGGATGCACTCGCAGCGCAGACCGCGCGCTTCCATCGCCTGTTGGACCACTTGCCGCAAATTGCTCTTGCGCGTCCCCGCCACGATGTACGAGGCCGGAATGTCGCGCATCAGGCGGTTGATGCGACAGTAAGGCGGCGTCAGCGCCTTGCACTGCACCAGCAGCTCGATCAGCTCCGCTTCCGGGTAGGGAGCGTACTCGCCCGCTTTCCACAGCTCGTAGAGCGCCGTCCCCTCGATGAGCGCCGTCGGGTAGATTTTGAGCTCATCGGGGCGTAGCGCCGGGTCATCCCACAGGCGCGCGAAATCGGCGAGGTCGGATTCGACGGTCGCGCCATAGAGGTTGGGCATCCAGTGCAGCACGATTTTGAAACCCGCCAGGCGCAACAGACTGACCGCGCGCTGCGTCTGCGCGAGGGTGTGTCCCCGCTGATTGAGCGCCAGCACGCGATCGTCGAGGCTCTGCGCGCCGAGCTGCACCTTGGTCACGCCGCTTTGGCGCAACGTCAACAGCGCCGCCGGCGTGATGAAATCCGGCCGGGTCTCGATGACCAGTCCCACATTGCGGTGCGGCGCCTCCTCGTTGCGCGATAACGCCTCTTGCAACGTCGCGGATTCCGTCGTGTTCAGCGCGTCGAAACAGCGGCGGAGGAACCATTCCTGATATTCCGGGGGATAACACGACCAGGTCCCGCCGAGAACCAACAATTCCACCTTGTCCACGGGATGCCCGATGGCGGTGAGCGCCTGAATCCGCCCGGCGGTCTGAGCATAGGGATCGTAGCCGTATTGGAGGGCGCGCAGCACGCCAGGCTCGCCATCAAGGTAGCTCTTCGGCGCTTCCTGCTGCGCCGGGCAGAAGATGCACTTTCCAGGACAGGGAAAGGGCTCGGTGAGCACGGCGACCGGCGCTACCCCGGAGATCGTCCGCACCGGGCGGCCACGCAGTCGGCGCTCCAAATCGGCGCGGGGCTGCAACGTCCCCTCGGTCACCAGCTGCCGATACGCCTCCAGCAATTGGGACTTGGCATAAGTCCCCGTTGGGCTGGAATACCGCCGTAGAATGTCGGAGCAGTCCTCCACGTCTTGCGGCAAGGCCGCAAGCGCATGGAGGATGTGAAGCACGCGCTCCCGCTCTTCGGGAGACGCCAGATCCAGTTTTGGGGGGACGCCACCTTTTACCATGGGGCTTATTATAACTCAAACGCGGCATTCTTCTGGAAGGCGCCCTTTTCAATTGCGCGCTTCTCGCATATAATACTTACATGCAATATAAAGTCATAAAACAGCTCAACGATTTGAATCATAATTTCTACGACCGCTTTGCAGAGAGTTTTGCCGACTCCCGCGGCGGCAACGAACCGGGCATGGAACGGGCGCTGGCAGGAATTGCGCCGGGCAGTCGGGTGCTGGAGCTCGGGTGCGCCCAGGGACGCTTTGTGCGACAGCTTCCGCCTGGGTGCGATTATGTCGGGCTCGATTTTTCGGCGCCGCTGATAGCCCGCGCGGCGGCGGAACTTTCACCGGCACCGGCGTCGGCGCGCTTTATCGTTGCCGATCTCATGGCCGAGGACTGGCCGGCGCAGCTCGACCCGCCCTACGACGTCATCCTCGCGCGAGCGGTGCTGCATCACATTCCGGGATATAATCACCGCCTCCGCGTGCTCCGACAAGCGGCCGCGCTGCTGACCCCGACCGGACGGATCCTCATGGCGAACTGGCAATTCTTGAACGTCGAGCGCTTTCGCGCCCGTTTGCAGCCCTGGGAGAGCCTCGGCCTGAGTGAGGCGGACGTCGAGCCGGGCGACTGCCTGCTCGACTGGCGGCGGGAGGGATGGGGGCTGCGCTACGTGCATCACCTCGGCGCGGCGGAAACGGAACTTTTGGCGTCAGACGCCGGTCTGAAGATTGTGGACAGCTATACCGCCGATGGACGCGAAGGAAATCTCACCTTGTACACGATAATGACGAGGTAACTGCCATGAGCAAACAGGGCACAACGTTCAATCTCCGGCCCTTGCGACGCCGGATTGCATGGATCATCAGCCTGATAGGCCTGGCGCTCAGCGGCTGTACGCCAGATCAGACGCCCCCCACAACCGTGGCCGCCGTCCCCATGAGCGCCGAAGTCACTTCGCCGCCTGCCGGGGAGGCGGCGCCTCCTATGTCTCCCATGTCGGCGATGTCGGCGTTGCTCATCGCCCCCGCGGTCGCCAGGCCCGGCGAGACCATCTCGATTCACGGCGACGGCTTTCAGCCCGAAGAACCCATCATGGTCGTGGTGCGGATTGCCGAAGCCTCGTATCTCTACGGGGCCCAGGCGACGGAAAACGGGGATTACGCCCAGGAGATTGTGCTGCTCGACACACTCCCGCTGGGGTCCTCTGTCATCATCGAGGCCAGAGGGCACGAGAGCGGCTGGCAACTCCAGGGCGTAGTGCAAATAACAGAGCAGCCATCAGGCAATTAGCGGCAGGACTGACGCGATCCTACATCACCACTCTGTACAAGCGCGCGCCGTCGTGATCGTAGACGACCTCAAGCCATCCCCACGCGACCAGCGTGTCGAACTTCGCCAGGCCCTCTGGGGCCATGAGCAGCCGCTCGTAGGGCGTCAACACCACATAAGCGACTTGATACCGCTGTAGAATCGTCCACGCGGTCTGGGGATCCGGGGTGTCGTAAAAAGCTCGCACGTCCGCCTGCCGCAATTCGACCGTCCCCGCCGGCAGTTCCATGAGCTGCTGCACTTGATGCCAGCGCCATCCCACGACCGAGGGCAGCCCGGTGTAGATGCTGACCCGATTGCCCCAGGTGATGTATTCCACCGCAGCGTTCATCTCCATGAGGGTCGGCGAGCCCGGAATGTTGTCTTGCATCCAACGGATGAGCGCGTAATCGGGAGCAAGGGGGATAGAAGCGCCGTTCTCATAATGCTGGACGAACGCCAGAGACGCCGCGCCATCGAGTGTGTGCGGCGCATCCTTCACCCAACGATCCTGGAGCTTCGCCGGAATGGCAAAGGCGGGATAGAGCGCACTCAACAGCAGCAGCAACAACAGTGCGCTGAGGACGACATCCCCTAACCACAGCCGTTTGCCGCTGACCCACAGGGCAAACCGCGTGTCGGCGGCGTCCTTGCCGCTCCATAGAAATGTCCACATGCGCTCCTGAGCCACCGCCGCGGTGATGGCGAACAGCATCCACACCTGCATGTACGGCTTGAAGACCGTGTTCATGCGCCCCAGGTCGCCCTTGAGCACGAACATCTCCACTACCAGGGTGATCGTCAGAGCGGTTCCTACCCAGAACCAGAAGGTGCGCCACTGAGGTCGCTGCTCAGGTGCCAGGACCAGCAACGCGGCTATCACGCCGAGCGGGACGACGATCCAGGCGATTTTCACGCCCACAAACAGCAAGGTCAACGTGAGCAGCAACGCCCCGGCAGCCACCACCAGGAATTCGGTGTGCAGCGATTCCCCCAGACGTTGGCGCAGCCGCTGTATCATCACCCGTCCCTGCGCGAGGGCAAGCACCAGCAAGGGCACTATGAATTGCCCATGGATGAGGAAGTATTCGCCCGGCAGGCTGCGGCGTCCCCGCCAGATTTCCACGGCGCCATACGCGGCCACGTAATTGGCGCTGAAAGGTCGGAAGAGCAACGCCGAGAAAGCTCCTATCGCCACGGGAATGGCGAGCTGATAGAACGGGAATCGAGTTTCAGCTCTCTCCGAGGCGTCCGACGCCGCTCCCGGCGCCAGCAGCGGCAGCAACGACCCCGCGGCCATCAACAGCAAATAGGTCGGATAGTCCCAGGTGTTGGTCGCCTGCAGCGCGCCGGCCGTGAGTCCGGCGAGGACGATGAGCGGCAACGACTGCCGGAAGAAGCGCCACGCGGCTAAATGCAGCGGGAGAGTGCGCGCGGGCCATTTTGGCGCGCGGCTCAGTCCCCACTGCAAGGCGATGCCCAACGCGACTTGCGTCAGAGGCAGCGAGATCGCGTGCGCGTGCAGATCGCCGTAGAGAAAGGTGAAGAGCGGAAATTCGGTGATCGGCCCCGCGCCTTCGCCCGGTCCCGCCGGCATGATGCGGGTCGCGTTCCAGTACCACCACTCCTGGCGGAAGGGAAGCGTCTGACCCTCTACCACGACCTTCCAGAATCCCGCCGCCGCGGAGACCAGCAGCTGGTATCCCGGAATGAGGCTGGTGAATTGCACGTTCCCCACTTCAGCCAGGCCTTTCAGCAGCAACTGGATTTCCCCCAGGTTGCCGAGGAGCACCGTCAGGGCCACTGCCCACAGTCCCGCGCGCCGGCCCCGTCGCGCCCCTTCTGGCGAGGCCCCCTCCCCTCCCGACGCGAGGTTGGCCGCGAGCGTGTAAGCGCCGACGCCCGTCATGGCGAACAGCGTCGGAATCGCCAGGTTGTAGGCCACTGTCGGCAGAATCCCCGTGGCTTTGATCACCGAGCCGATGAGCACAAAGCCAAAGTAGTAATAGTTCATTTCCGCGCCCGCAAACCAGGGATCATAGGGCGGGAACCAGCTCGATTTGATGACGGCGTTCAGGTAGGCCAGGTCCATGGGTTTTTCGCCGCCCGTCACGAGATGGTAGAAATCCGGATTGCCATAGCGGACCAGCACCCAGCCCAGATACAGGACCGCGAAGACCACCTCGATGCGCACGAGATCGCGCCAGCGCTGTTGCAGGAAATCATGAATAGAAGCCCAATGTCTGCGGGTGAACCATGCGGTGGCCAAAGCCCACAGCAGCGCCAGAACCCACAGCAGCAGCTGCGTGTGTCGCACCATGCGTAGGGAGGCCAATAACCACGCCGGATAAGCCCATAGCAGGATGCCCAACATCCGCGCCAGGCCATAGCCGCGATCGCGCAATGCGGGGAAGAGGACGATCATCCAGGGGAATGCCAGCCAGGCCAGCAGGGCGAGCATCAGCCACCAGAAAAATACTGCCAGCGCGGGATAGCGGTTCTGCACCGCCGTCCGGTCGAACATCTCCGACCATGTGCCGCCGCTTTCCTGGACCGCGCGCGCTTCCTCATCCATCAGCAGGGAGACGCCCTTCGTCGCCTGCTTGGGCGTCATCCAAATCGCTTTTTCGGTCAACGAGAGCGGCAGCAGCGCTTCGGCGCGTTCGCGCGAGTAAGCGCCGGTCTTGGCGAAAATCAGCACGCGCGGATGGTCATAGACGCTGAACGCCTCCTCCGCCACGGGATAGGGAATCGAGCAGGATCGCGCAGTCGTGTAGCGCGCGGCCGGGACCCCGAACGGCGCTTCCTGATCCTCGAACTGACACGCGCCCAATGCGGGAAACGAGACAAACTCCGCTACCGGCTCGAAGCCCAGACTGCCATCGAAGAGCGCCTGATAATACGCCACCGTGAGCGGATAGCGCTGCGGCAGTCGCGCGATGGAGCCGTAAAGGCGATTGCTGGAAAGGACGATGTAATCTACCTCTGCGAGCCAGGTGTGCAGCAGTTCCCATTTCGCGGCGTCGTCGTTGTTGTAGAGCTGCATCGTCGAGTCGCTGCTAGAGGACAGCCCTTTGTACCAGTCGTAGAACGGATCCTTGCCATCAATGCGCACCGGCATGGCGTCGTCCCAATGCTCATTGCCCAACACCGATGTCCCCAAGGTGATCGGCGCCCCTCCTGTGAGGCGGAGGCGCACATAGGCGCGCGCGCCGGCCTGAAGCTGCAGCGGCGGCAGGGCCACCGTGAGCTTCGCGGGGGAGCTGCCATTCGCCTCAAGCGTGACTTCCTGCTGCGCGTGCACGGCAAGGAAGTCGGGGTCGGTCGCCAGCGTCACTTCAAGCCGCACATCGCGCTGAGGATCGCTCAGCTGGACTTTATTGAGCGTGAGGGTATTGACGGTCCCGGCAACGTCCATGGTGAAGGGCAGCTGCAGGGGGTGCCCTTCCTGATAGAGGATGGCGTTTGGCTGCACCGGCACCTGGATCTGAAGGCCCTCCTGGGTGCGAACGGTCACGGCAGTGGGGATATTTTCGAACATCCAGCGGGAAGCTTCCACGCGCGTGAAAGGCCGAACGTAAATTTGCATGAACGCCGCCGCCCAGACGAGGGTGCCGATCAGCACGCCCCATGGCGCCGCGCGGCAGAGCGCCAGCAAAGCACGCTGCCAGCCATGCGCCGCCTTCGGCCAGGTCTGACGCGCCCAGGTTGCGAGGTGAATCAGTCCCCACGCGGCGAAAAGCGTGAACACCGGATAGACCGGCAGCAGATAGCGCATGGATTTGACCCACTGCACTGCCTGGTAGAGGAAAAAGAGCGTGCCCCAGAGCCACGGTAAGGCCACGTCCAGCCGTTTCTCGCGCCAGAAGGCCCGCAGCATGAATCCCCACCCACCCCAAGTGGCCAGTCCCAGGGGCAGGCCCAGCCCCCAGAAAACCATGTTGACCCAGGGGAAGACGATCGGCGTGCGTGCCGTCCATTGATGTCCCGGCGGCGAGTCAATTTCACCGCTCACCAGCTGCTGAATGTACTTCATCGTGTTGAGCCATGCAGGTGACAGGCGCACGTTCCAGAAGCCCGGGCCACTGAAGGCGTAGGGTTGGGCGATGCGAAATGCCAGCGCGGCGAGCAGGCCTGATCCCACGACGAAGGCCAGCATGGTCATTGTGTCGGGTTGGAGCCGCAACCGCGCGCCGGAGTCGGTCTGCTCCCAGCGCAGCAGACCGGCGAGGCCCACCATCCCTGCGACGGGCCAGGTGCTGATCTTGCACGCTATTGCCAGCCCGGTCGTGACGCCGGCGAGGAGCAAGACCCAGCGTCGGCGCGGAGCCATGGCTATCACGGCGAAAAGGAGGGTCCAGGTGACAAAAACTGCCGCGAAGCTATCCACCACGAAGAAATGGGCGTGCTGGATGGGCAACACGGCGAAGGCATAGAGCGCGCCTGCCAGCAGCGCCGTGCCCTCGCCGAATAAGCGCCGCGCCAGCAGGACCAGCGCCACCAGCGTCAGAAGGTCCGCGAGCGTCGAGAGGTAGCGCCCCACCAGGTGAACGCCGCTATAGCCGGTGTACTGGCCGGGATAGCAGGGCTGTTGAGCATCAAAGAGCAGGCCGCGGACCAGCGCGGGGAGCACCGCCGGGGTCTCGCCGCAGGCGCGGTCCAGCCAGGAGCCGGCCGCGCGCGCGGCAAATAATGGCAAAGTGCCGTAAACGTAGCCGCTAAAGCCCCGGTTTTCGGGGTTCAGCGGGGAAGTGGAAGTGTCCCAGTACTGCGATAACGAGGGGGGAAAGTCCAGCGCTGCCGTGACCATAGTCAGGTAGCGCTCGTCGGGATGTAAATGGGTACCTTCATCCCAATCGAGTTTGTAGATGCGTACCCACCCTGCAGCGCAAAGGATCAAGGCCAGCAGCAGAAGAAAGACGCTGTGTGTGATGGGACGTCGGGATTGCCGTTTAGGTTGCTGTTCTGATTGCATGGGAGCGATTGTAACGCGAAGAAGAGGAAAGACAAGCCACCGGAGGGTCTTCAGGCCACGAATGGCGGCAATCGGTGCAGGGGCAGAAAGAAATCAGCGGCACGCAGGCAATTTCGCATAGGCTTTTCTTTCTTCTTTGAAATATAGAATTTCTTGAGGTTGGGGCTGTGCAGGGGTTATGACTACGCGAAATGCAAATCCCCAAAAGTGAGGGCGTGCCCACAACACGCCCTCACTTTCGATACACCATTGCATCAATCAATCAGCAACGGACGCAACTCACGCATCGAGCCGCCAAAGGGACTCTCGCCCATCTGCGCCGACTCCAGAATCTCCAGGAGAATCTGCGCGCCCGTGCGTCCCGTCAGCGGGCTGACCGCGATGCTCAAATCACGCCGGAAAGAGGGCGTCAAATCGTCGCCGGTGGCGTAGCGCACGAGTGCCAGCGCCTGCACGGCGTTGCTGATGGCGTAGCGCGGTTCAAGCCGCTCCAGATCCTCGAAGAAGAACGCGCAGCTCGTGTACATCCGCTGGCGGTGCAATTGCGCCGCCAGCAATGAGAGCAGTTGTTGCTGAGTCACTGTGGCCAGATGTCCCAGATGATAGTCCGCAAGAAACTGCTGTTCGGTTATCTTCCCCAGCACCACCTGGATGTAGGCATCGCGCACCGCCCACGGCGCCAAATCCCGAGAACGCAGCAGCGTCGCAAAGATCTCGTCAATGTCGTGGGCCAGGTTATCGAAGGCGCGTCGCAGGGCGCCTTTCCAGTAACCGACCCCGGCAGTGCAGGGACAACCGGTCGCCCAACGCCCCAAATTATGCGGACAACTCCAGGAGGAATTCTCCACGATCTCGACCTCAGTCATGGGGGGATGGTCGCGCAGGTACAGCCCCAACGTGGTGACCTCATAGGCGTCCTGCGGTGAAGGCGTCATCAACTCCGTCAACACCTCCACGCCATGCCGGTGATGATGACCGAAGGTCTCGCCGTCCGTCGCTAGAAGGGTGAGCGTGCCGGGCTTCCGCCAGTGCAAGGTGGAATTGACCCACGCGCGCGCCTGCCTCACGGAAGGCATGTTGAAAGCAAAGGCGTTGGAAAGGCCGCGGTCGCGCACAAAAACGGTGATGTAGCGGTCGCGCCCCAGGCGCACTTTGTACGGGCCGCTGCCCGCCGAAAGGTCACCGCGCACCTGTTCCTCAGAAAGGATCACAAATTGCAGCCCGGATTCCACGACGGCGTTCAAAGTGTCGTAGTCCACCGCCATTTCGGGCAACCACAGACCCTGGGGCTGATACCCAAAACGTGCGACGAAGCTGGCAATCCCCCAGCGGATTTGACAGCGCTTATCGCGCCCACGGGCCAGCGGCAGGATGGTGTGATGCACTGATTGGGCCAGGCCGTTGACGACGCCGTATTGCTGATAATAGGCCCGCACGTCATGGACGATGCGTTCATATACCGGCTGCGCATGTCGCTCCATCCAGCGCGCCAGGGTCCCGCCGAGGTTAAAACTGATGCGGCCAAAATTCCCCGTCTCGGCAATGGGCTGATAGCTTTCCGCCGTGACGCGCGCGTTCCAATTGGGATAAGGAGCGGCCTCGCGCTCCTCACGGTACACGCCGGTAAAGGGGTCTTCACGAGGGGGTTGATAAAAATGTCCGTGAACACAGAAAAACGGTTTGACATCACCCATGATTGGCCGTCCCGAATCGAAGTTGAAGATCGAAAAGCCTGGTCTGTAGTCCTGGATCGAAGAGCGTGGCGTGACTCAGTGTTGCGCCTGCGCGCGGCGGTAAAGATCCACGTAGGCCCGCGCGGACGCCGTCCATGAGAAATCGTGCTCCATCGCCCGACGCTGCAGCGCCTGCCATTGGACCGGATTGCGGTAAGCCGTCAACGCGCGTTGCAGGGCCTCCTCGAACGCCTCGACGGTGTAAGGCCGGAAGACGAAGCCGGCACCGCGCTTGGGCTGCGCCGTCGCATCTACCACCGTATCCGCGAGGACGCCGGTCGCTCGCACAACGGGGATCGCGCCGTAACGCAGCGCGATCATGTGTCCCAACCCTCCCGGCTCGTGACGACTCGGCATGAGGAACAGGTCCACGCCGCCGTAAATGCGCCGCGCCAACCGCTCATCAAATTTGATAGAAACACGCACGCGATCATGGAAACGCTGCTGCAACGCGCGGAAACGCTCTTCGTACTCCGCGTCGCCGGTGCCGAGCAACACGAATTGCACCTCCTGGCTGGAAAGCAACGCTTCTAGCGCAGGCAGCATGATGTCCAGCCCTTTGAGAGGGTCGAGCCGCGACACCACGCCCAAGAGGGGCGCATCCGCGTGCACGGGCAACCCCACCTCACGCTGCAAAGCGGCTTTGTTCACCGCACGCATCCGCAACGTGGCGGCGTTAAAGGATTGCGTCAACGCCGGATCCGTTTCGGGATTCCAGATCGTGGTGTCAATGCCGCTCAAAATGCCGAAAAGCCGATCCTGCCGCTCGCGCAACAGCGTCTCCAGGCCCATGCCGTGCTCCGGCGTGAGGATTTCGCGACTGTACGTCGGGCTGGCCGCGCTCAAGACGTCCGCGTGCGCGATGCCCTGCGCCATCCAGTTCACCTGTCCCGGCGGTTCGACCGGCAAATGTTCCAGTTCCTGCATTTGCGCGAAGGTCAGAATCAGCCGCCCGCACAGTCCCTGATACGCCAGGTTGTGAATGGTGAAGAGCGTCGCCATGTCGCGGTAGAAGGGGTCGCGCTTGCCGTAGACATCGAGCCAGGCGACGACCGGCGCGGTGTGCCAGTCGTGAGCATGAATCACATCGGGCTTCCACCCCATGGTCTGCTCCATCATCTGCATCGTGGCAATCACAGCGCGCGAGAAGAACGTGAACCGCCGGGGATCGTCGTTAAAACCGTAGACTTTTTCGCGGGTAGACAGGTATTTCTCGTCCCAGATCATGTACACGGGCAGGGCATCAACCGCCGTCTCCAGCAAATGCACCTGCTCCATTCCCGGCCCAAGCGGCACGGCGATGGAATTGCCGACGCGCTGCAGGGCATACTCCTTGCCGACCGCGTTGCCGTACCGGGGCAACATCAGCCGCACATCCACATCCAGCCCCTGCAACGCCTTGGGCAAGGAACCCGCCACATCCGCCAGGCCGCCCACTTTGACAAACGGCGTCGCTTCCGCTGCGAGGAATAACACTTTGAGCTTCTTGTCGTTCATGATATGCACCTCGACTTCCTTCTCCAGGGAGACTCCAGGGAGACCGGTGAAATGCCGTCATGCTCTGGTAACGGCAGCACATCGAGATCGTGGCCTCAAGCAAGACCGAGGCTTATTTTCATTATAGTCGAGTTTGAAGAAACGGCAACGAAACCGCCGACAAAAAGTTTTCAGCGCTTTCTTCATGCTATATTCCATGCTATAATGGAGACATAGAAACGTGTGAAGGTGCGAAGGTGCAAACGTGTCCACGCGCGAACGTGCGAACGTGAGTGACTCGCTTTTTCGCTCTCTCGCTTTCTCGCTTTTTCGCTTTCTCGCCTTTTCGCTTTTTCGCTGATTCGCTGACTGCTGACCGCTGATCTCTATTTTTGAAGGAGTCGCTATGACCGCAAAACCGAAGTACATCATTCTGCTCGGCCCGCCGGCTTCCGGCAAGGGCACCCAGGCCACGCTCGTCCGCGACATGCTCGCCCTGCCGCACGTCGCCAGCGGCGATCTCTTCCGCTATAACCTGCGCCATCAGACCGAGCTGGGCCTCAAAGCCAAAACCTACATGGATCGCGGGGAGCTCGTGCCGGATGACATCACCATCGCCATGGTGCTGGATCGGCTGGCGCAGCCCGATTGCGCGAAGGGCGCCCTGCTCGACGGCTTCCCGCGCACCATCGCGCAGGCCGAAGCCCTCGAGGCCGCGCTGGCCGAGAAAGGGCTGGGCATCAACCGCGTGCTCAACATCATCGTCCCCGACGAAGTACTGATTGCGCGCATCACCGGGCGGCGGCTCTGTCGCACCTGCGGCGAACCCTATCACCTGCTCTTCAAAAAGCCCAAAGTGGAGGGCATCTGCGACATTGACGGCGGCGAGCTCTATCAGCGCGACGACGACACCGAAGCGACGGCCCGCAATCGCCTGCAAGTCTACTGGAATCAGACCAGCCCGCTGGTGGATTACTACCGCGAGCGCGGGCTGCTGGTAGACATTGATGGCGACCGTCCCATCGAGGCCGTCACGCAGGCGCTGATCGCGGCAGTCGCCGATCTGTAACGCGCGGCCTGGAATCAGCCGGAGGGAGCGCGAGCTGGCAACCGCGCCGCGCTCTTCTCCAACGCTATATGCCCGTCAGGGGAGGCGTCAATGCTGGAAAAGGTGGATCTGGACCTGAAGCTGGAGAAAGCTGAATATCAGGCACTGGCTCCCGTCCTGCAACGGCGCCTCAGCGACCTGCAGAAGGCCTGCTGGCGCGCTGAAGTCCCGACCCTCATCGTCTTCGAGGGATGGGACGCGGCGGGCAAGGGTTCCTCCGTGCAATTGCTGACGCGCCATCTCGACCCGCGAGGATTCACCCTCTACGCCATCCAGGCGGCCCGGCCCCATGAGCAACAAGTCCCCTGGCTCTGGCGCTTCTGGCAGCGGATTCCCGCCTACGGCGAGATCGCCATCTTCGACCGCAGCTGGTATGGACGGGTGCTCGTGGAGCGCGTGGAGGGCTTCACCCCCGAGGAGC
>Ga0208825_1000804_pt1 | contig 27321 bp, 21 predicted proteins | sample AD_UKC113_MetaG_FD_184450 | JGI IMG/M metagenome (GOLD analysis project Ga0208825, IMG submission 184450) | Active sludge microbial communities of municipal wastewater-treating anaerobic digesters from Hong Kong - AD_UKC113_MetaG (SPAdes)... | ecosystem: Engineered > Bioreactor > Anaerobic >...
AGAGGCCGGCATCCAGGAAGGCATCCGCGGCCAATAAAACGGACAGCTTTGTAGACCACGGGGAGTAGCTCACCAGTTTGTCCAAACGTTGAGCGACAGCCTCCGGTATCAGTTCCCGCAGCGATGACACCTTGCCCGCGATATCGTAATCGGACAGATCTCCTCCGACTTTTGAGTAGATCTTGCCCGAATCGGGGAATTTCCAGCGGGTAATGGCCGAACGTCCTTGAAGCAGGTTGTTCAGAAACTCGTCCAGTTTGTCCCCCAGTGGGGTATTGACTGCCATGCCGGTGATGGCGATCCTCGATTGCGACATCAATCATGACCTCGTAATATCATTGTGTCTGCCGCTGCGGACTCTTTCCGCCCGGATCGGGAAAATGGTCAAAGAAGGCCGTGCCCTGCAATTGAAATCTCTTGATGAACCTGGGCCAATCCATGGGTGATACTCCGATCTGGGCAGGAGAACAGGCCATTAGCTGTTCCAGAATAATCAAACCCTCCCGGGAGGTTATGCCGCCCAGTCCTGCGTTCTTCATCGCCTTGGCGGCTCTCTGGTCTCCAGCCACAATACCTGTTTCAGACCATGCACCCCAATTGATGGAGAGTCCTGCCAGCCCCTGCGCCCGGCGGTGGTGAGCCAGTGCATCCAGGAAAGCGTTTGCGGCGGCATGATTGGCTTGACCGGCATTGCCCAGCATCGCCGCGGCCGAAGAGAACAGTACGAAGAAATCCAGGGAAACGTTGCGCGAGGCAGTCAGGGCGTGCAATGCCCAAGCCCCGTTGACCTTTGGAGCCATGACCCGTGAAAAGCGCTCCCATGTCAGGTTGACAAGGATACCGTCGTCAAGCAGGCCCGCGGCGTGAATGATTCCCCGCAGCGGAGGAAGTGCGGCTTCGATATCATCCAGGATCTCGGCGACCTGCTTTGCATCGGATATGTCTGCCTTGATTACCGTCACCCGGGCACCCCTCCTTTCCATCTCCGTTATCCGGCCGGCCGCTTCCGGGCCGGGCGGGTTGCGTCCCACCAGGATAACGTTGCGCGCTCCACGTTCAACGAGCCGGCGGGCCGTCAATAAGCCCAGTCCTCCCAGGCCGCCGGTGACCATATAGCTGCCATCTGCCGAAAAAGTGAGGGGTATGCGCGAGCCGGACGCAGGCTCGGAGCAAGGGCTCGATCCGATAACGGCATTGTGGAGCGACAGCCGCGCCACATACCGCTGCCCGTTTCGAAAAGCCACCTGGTCTTCTCTGGCTTCCTTCCGGTTTAGCTCTCTGAACAGATGATCCACGGGCTCAGCCCCCTCCGGGTCCAGGTCTATCCGCACGCAGCTCAGGTCGGGATGTTCCAGGGGTATCACTTTCCCCATTCCCCACAAAGGGGATTGAAACAATCCGGGGACGGTACATTCCCGTCCCGCGGGCTGAGCGCCTCGGGTGACCAGCCACAATGAAGGGGGACCGATGTAAGCATCGGTCATTGCCTGGATCAATGAGAGGGTGGCGGCGCAGCCGAGCAGAAGAGCCCGATCGAGAGTGTGCCCGGTATCATCGAGGTGAGGGGCGGTCGCCGCCGAAAGAAGCGGCACATCCAGGCTCCACAGGTGCACGACTCCGTCCAGCTCCCCTTGCACCGCATGGAACAGGCGTCGGAAGTGTTCCGGTTCGGCCGGATCAATCCTGTATTCCTGTTGGGATAGAGCTTCGTATTCGCCCCCCCGAAACACGAGTACGCAATCGTCCTTTCTGGAGTGAAAACGGTCTCTCAGTTCACGCCCGATTCCCTGTGCGTCAGCCAGAACAAGCCATCTTTCCGGGCGGTGGACCTCTTCCAGGCCGGCCGTCTTCCGAGCCAGGATCAAGGATTCGGGAAGCAGATTTCGTCCGGCGGGAATCAAGCCGTATTTCGGGGGATCATCGGGCGAGATGGACACAGTATCTTCAAAGCCATGACTATCGAGAAGCGTTTTCCACTGCCCTGCCGACAGATGAGGAGAGGAGGGGCGAAGGTCGTGATCGGAAAATCGCCACCACCCCTCCGTCAAACCAAATACCAGATCAAGCCATCGCACGGCCCCCGTTGTCTCCAGCAACATCAGCACGCCCCCCGAGGCCAGTAACTGCCGAACGTGCTGCAAACTCTCGCGCAAATCCCGCGTGGCGTGCAGCACATTGGAAGCCAGAACCAGGTCGAACCGGCCGGGCTCGAAGCCCTGGCTTTGGGGATCTCGTTCAATGTCCAGGAGCCGATAGCTGACGAAGGGATGTTCTTGAAACCGCTTCCGTGCTCCATTCAAAAACAGGTGGGAGACATCGGTGAACACATATTCAGTCCGGTCATCCGGCAGGTGCGGCAGAAGGCGTGCGGTCGTACTCCCGGTTCCCGCCCCGATTTCCAGTATCCGGCGGCAATGGTCCCGAGGCAGGCGATCCAATATTGAAAGAACCGCCCTTTGGGCCAGTCCGTTCATCATTTCAGGCACGGGTGAGTGTTCATAGAACCCGGCGAGCAGAGCCGTATCACCTTCAGGAAAAAGCAATTCCAACGGGTAGGACCTGCCCTGAAGAACTCGAGCCAATTCCGGACCACAACGCTCGAGCAAGGCTATCTCCGCCTCGGCGCCCGGACAGGAGAGCCCGAGCATATATGCTTCCGGGTCTCCCGGCTCGGGTTCCGAAACCACTTCCCAGGCGCCATCCAAACGTTGGAGGATGCCTTCTTCCGACAACATTTCCAGTAAACGCTCGAGCAGTCGATGATAAGGATCGACCACTCCCACCTGCAATGCCATTTCAATTGTAGAGAAGCGTTTCCCGGAATTGAACTTCCATCCGGCACCCTCCAAGGCCTTCAGCACATAAGCGATACCGGCTTTCTCGAGCTTTGCCAGTGTTTGCTCATAGGCCGCGATGCCCGGTTGGGCCATCAGGATGGCCGCTTCCGGGAGGAGTAAATCGTGGATTTCCGTCAAGGAAGGCCGGGGGACCCAGGGCTCACGCACGGGCTCGGCAAGCGGCTGAAGCTGCCAAACGACTTCAAGAAGCCACTCTTTCCAAGGATTTTCAGGTTCGGCTGACATGATGAGTCTCCTCGAATCAGGTTGCCGGATCAGGCCCGATCTTTACGAGCATCTTTCTCAGGTCCTCCCCTTTGAACAGGCCTATGAATGCCTTTGGAGCGTTCTCGATCCCACCAACGATCATCTCATTCCATTTGATCCTGCCCTGCCGAATCCAGTTGCCCATATCGGCAAGGAACCGGGCTCGTTTGTCCATGTGGTCCATGACGATAAAGCCTTGCATGGTCAGCCGTCGTGTAATGACCTGGAAGAGATTGCCCGATCCCGGCTCTCTTCGCATGGCGCCGGGCGGCACTCTTCCCGGCTTTTTCCGGCAGATGGTCGCACAATAATCGGGTCCCTGCGGCGAGGGCAAGACGAATCGGACGAAACGACCGGAACGAGTGAGGAAAAGTCCTGGCCGTAGGCAACCTGCTGCAGAACGTTCGCGCAGCAGGAACAGAATTCCGTCCTTGCTTTCCGCTTTACAAATTCCCATATGGAAATTACCATATTTCAAAATGACAATTACAGGAGGCGAGGTTATTATGCGTGCGACATCCATCGGTTTAGAACCCGAGAACTTGACCCAATTGATCGCCAGGATCAAGAAAGGGCTGCCGACCGAGCTGTTCGAGCAGTTATGCCGGAATCTGACGATACCGGAAAAGGAACTCTGTCGTATCTTAGGAATTCCCCTGAGCACTCTGGCGAGACGAAAGAAAAGCGGGCAGCTCTCATTTGAAGAGTCTGAGCGGGTTTTTCGCATTGCCCGTCTTTATGACAGGGCTGTGGAGGTGTTCAAACAGCCGGAACTCGGGCGCAAATGGCTCAAGGAGCCTGCCTGGGCCTTGGGGGACGTTCCGCCCCTGGAATTTGCCGCCACCGAATTGGGGGCCAAAGAGGTGGAAGATCTGTTGGGCCGCATCGAGCACGGGATATTTACGTGATCCTCACGGCCTGGCGCCTTGTCGAAGCCAAGTATCAAGACGCAGCTTTTTCAGGCGAGGGAGCCAGCCTTTACGGCGGGCGCTGGAACAGCAAGGGTGTGCCGGTCGTATACACGGCCGACAGCCTGGCGCTGGCCTCCCTGGAAATCATTGTTAACCTGCCCTCACCCAAGCTTTTGGGAGCATTTGTCCGCATTCCGGTGTGTTTCACACCGGATCTCGTTGAAAGCATCCCGATCTCCAGCCTGCCGGGAGATTGGCAAAGCCGCCCTGTTTCACCCGCCACAAGGGCGCTGGGCGACCAATGGGTTAAGGATCAACGTTCGGCTGTCTTGAAGGTTCCCAGCATCGTGGTTCCCGAAGAGTTCAACTATCTGCTCAATCCCGCTCATCCCGATTTTGGGAAGATCGAAATCGGTCCACCGGTGGTGTACTATTTTGATCCGCGCCTGGCAAAAGATACCGGCCGAGCAACCAGCCGCAGCAAAAGGTTGCCGGAAAGAGCTCGACGGTACTCGGCATCGGCCCGAACGTCACTAATGGGGCAAACCGTCCTGCGTACGAGGGCGGCGGCTTGCCGGGCTTAGTCGTTTTTTTCCTGCCGGCCGCCGGCAGAACTCTCACCCTCGTCAACAACCTGAAAGCATTGCCTTGTGCTCGGAACGGATGACGCTATCATTGGCACGCTTCGTGCCCGGTAGGGGCGACGAAGTCAAAAGAGGGGGCGGTTTGCCAATCGTCACACCGGCAAGAACCGGATCCATGTTTTCGGCCTCTGGGATTTACCGCAAAAGAAAGGAATGGGTAGATGACACGTGATGATGTTTTGGCCATGGTAATCAGGAACGTGAAAGAGGTAGTGCCGACGTTTCAGGGAACGGAGACCGATCTGAACAAGTCCTATCGGGACCTGGGCGTCAAGAGCCTGGATCTGGTGGAGATTATGACCGGGATCATCCGGGATATGCAGATGAAGATCCCTATCGCCGAGTTTGCCAAGATCAGTACGATAAACGGCCTGGTCGATTACCTGTTCAAAGTGAAGAGCGAATTACAGGCATAGGCCGATATTCCCGGCACGTTGCCGCATCAGTCGAACGGAGCAGCGGATCGAGGTGCTGTTCCTTGTCCCGATCCGCTGCCATCGATCCGGTCAGGCAGTTTTTTCAGGAGTATCGGAATGCCGCTTTACGAAGACAAGGATCAGTTCCTGCGTCAAGCTTCACGCCAGGCCCTCTGGCGTCGAGGCCGAGCCACGCGCCTGGTGAGCCTGGGGCGGGCGGAGATTGAACGGCTGCTCCCCCATCGTGATCCATTCCTGCTGCTGGACGCCATTACCGCGATTGACTACGAGCAGGAAGCCATCGAGGGAATACGCCGGATCGATCCGGAGGATCCGGTGCTCGCCGGTCATTTTCCGGGTAAACCGATCTATCCGGGGGTGCTTCTGATCGAGATGATGGGGCAGCTCGGCGTTTGCATGATCGGATTACAGAGCCGCAAAGACAAAGATGAAGACTTCACTGACCCCGCTCCCCCGGATGTGCGCCTGTTCCGCATCCATGCATCCGTCTTTTTCGCTCCGGTTATGCCGGGTGACGAGGTGACGTTGCGTGCCCTGGCCCTCGAGAGCAACGGGCTCACCGTCGTTTTTGCCGGACAGGTATCGCGGGGCGAGACTCATTGCGCCGCAGCCGTCATGGAGGGGTACTTTGGCTGAGAAAAGACGTATCGTCATCACGGGTATGTCGATCAATACGCCGCTTGGCGACACCCTGGACGAATTTCTGCAAAACCTCCTCGATGGTCGGTCCGCGATTACGCACTGGAAGCTCCTGGATTCATCACGGATCAGCAGCAAGATCGGCGGCGAGCTGTATGCATACGATGTTTCGGGCAAGATCTCATCGCTACGGGAACAGATCCCGGATGAAACGGCCTCCCGCCTGCCCAGGCTGATTCGAAACTCTCCCTGGTCGCTGCAGCTTTCCGTGCTGGTGGCCGTGGCCGCGTTTCTGGACGCGGATCTCTTCACCCCGGTTTTGAATCCGGAGAGGCTCGCGGCCATAATTGCCGGTCACAACTTGAATGAGCAGTACTATCATCAGAATTGGGAGAGGTTTGTCGAGTACCCGGATTACAGCGATGCCCTGCTCGCTCTCAAAGGAGTAGACACCGACCATGCAGGCTGTGTCGCGGAGATCCTCGGCATCCACGGCCCGATCTATACCGTCGGGGGAGCCTGCGCCTCGGGCAATGTCGCTCTGCGCAGCGCCATGGACGAAATCCGCCATCACGAGGTGGATATCGCACTGGTGGTCGGCGCCGTCTATGAGTTCAGCCCGGTCACTCTGCACTCGTTTGCTCGCCTGGGGGCCATTTCGTGCACCAGCTTCAACGATGAACCGGCCAGGGCGAGTCGCCCTTTCGACGTCGGCCGGGAGGGCTTCGTTGCCTCCCACGGCTCCGGGGCACTAGTTGTCGAGGAATTGGGCCACGCCCTGGCCCGCGGGGCTCGGATCTACGGCGAGATTCTCGGAGCCGAGCTCAGGTCGGCGGCTTCGCGGAGCCCCTATCCTTCTGAAGAGCACGAAGCCCTGGTCATGGAGCAGGTAGTGCGGAAAGCCGGTATCGACCGGCAGGAGATAGATTTTGTGTCGGCGCACGCCACGTCCACTGTGGTGGGAGACGTAACGGAAATCCGTGCCATTAAGCGCGCCTTTGGGGACCACGCCGGGAAGCTCAAGATCAACGCCCCCAAATCAATGCTGGGACACACTCTCGAGTCCGCGGCCGTGGTCGAGACCGTGGCCGCGGTCCTGCAGATGCGGGCCGGCCGTCTCCATCCCTCCATCAACATCGACCGGCTCGATCCGGAAATCGACCTCGACGTCTGCGCCAACGGATCGGTGGAGCATCCGGTGCGCTGCCTGTTGAACAATTCCTTTGGATTTGGAGGCATCAACTCGGCTTCCATCATCGGCCGCTTTGACGGCTCGACTCTATAAGCTTCTTTATCAGGCTGACCGCCTGCCCCACATTCACCATTTTCTCGTAGCTCCCGTCTCCCGCATCAATGCCGAATGCAAGCTCGGTAGCCTCGAGAATATCCACCATGTCCATGGAATCTGCCCCACGGCTCTCGCGCAGGTTTTCATTCAGCCCCAGGAGCTCAAAAGGCTGTCCAAGCACATTCAAGACTATCTCGGAAAACTTCAATACTATCTCGTCCTCACTCATAACTTTCTCCCCGGAAGCCGGCCACACAGTCGAAACCCCGTGATATACGTGTCAAACAGTCTCAAGAATCGCAGCTCCAAAGGTGAATCCAGCTCCGAAAGCCACGAGGCCGATCCTGCTTTCGGGTTCCATCCGCGGCAGTACATGATCCAGGCAAATGGGGATTGTGCTGGATGACGTGTTTCCTATGTCTTTCAAGTTGGTGTAGACCTTGCCTTCAGGCAGGTTCAGTCGCCGTTGCACCGCCGCGAGAATTCTTTTGTTCGCCTGGTGAGGGATCACAAGATCCAGATCGTTGGGGGTGAGCCCGACTCGAGAACAGGCCTCGGTAAGGATGAACGACATCCCTTTGCCGGCTTCTATTGCCACCTCTACACCTTCCATTGTGATGAAGGCCGCCGCGCCGCCAATAAAGGGAATACTCAAGGTGCGCGCCACATCGCCTTTTGCGGAAAGCACGGGACGTTTCACCCTTGCCGATTTCGCCGCAAGAGGAGACGAGGAAATGAGCGTGGCTGTTGCCGCATCGGCGAAGATGAAGACAGTCGATTGATCCTGGAGGTTCAGCAGGGGCGAGAGCACCTCGGTGGTGACCAAAAGAACGTGGGATTGGAGACTGCTTTGGATCATGTCGTGCGCCACCTGCAGTCCATAGAGATACCCGGAGCAGGCCGCATTGATGTCAAAGGCCTGCACGAGCTTATCACTCCTATTGCCTGCGAGGGCCGTGAGAATCTCGCAGGCCATGGAGGGACTGGCCGAGATCGGTGTACCTGTGCTGCAGACGATTGCACTGATGTCCTCGAACCCGACAGGCAGCTTCTCGAAGAGCGATGTGCACGCCGCCAAAGCAAGAGTCAATGCGGATTCTCCTTCTCCAATCCATTTTCGGGATTCGATGCCGATGCGTTTGATGACGTCCTGGGTTGACCAATCAGGGAAGCTCTTCAAAAGCGTCTCGTTATGGATCGTCCTCGATCCCAGAGAAGAAGCCACACCGGAGATGTATACCGGTGTTGCACGGGCCGGCACCGCGGTGGAGATTTGAGAGGTTGTCTTCTCGCTCATCTCAGAGGTTCTTTTTGAAAGAACGGCGCTCCTCCTTGTTGCAGGCTCCTTTCGCCTGATGGCGCCGTCATCCGGCTTCACCCGGATGCTCAAAATCCTTTCATCGACAGCGACAGTCTGGCCTTCTTCGACAAAAACATCCTCGATGACGCCTGAAGCCGGTGAGGCTAACTCCGCCACTGCCTTGTTCGTCTCGACCGCGGCGATGACATCTCCTTCCTTCACCTTGTCTCCGGCCTTTACGTATAGCTCGACAACGATACAGAACTCGTCGGCGGGGCTGAGAGCCAGGGCCTTGACGAAGACAAGAGAAGCATCTTCTTCTTCCTCTGTCCGCCACTCGACGGAGAAGTCAAGGAGCTCCGCCGCGGCTTCAAGAATGGATTCGCAGGAGGGCAGGATGCTGAGCTGATTTGCATAATTGCAGGGCACATAGGTATCCGGGCGCGTAACGCGGGTCATGCGAACATGTGTCTTCAAACGCTCTGAAACGCATGCCAGGACTTCGGCCGCAAGACCGCACGTCCTGTTGTCCTCATGAACGGCAATGATTCGCCCCGTCTTTTCCGCTGACCGTTGAATGGTTTCCTCGTCCAGCGGCGAGAGAGTGCGCAGGTCCACGATCTCCGCTGAAAAGCCATGCTCCGACAGGGTTTCCGCCACCTGCTCGCACAGCCGAACGGTGTTCCCCCATCCGACAAAAGTCAGGTCTTTGCCTTCTCTCGTGATCCTCGCCCGGCCGATGGGCACGATGACTTCACCGGCATCCGCATCGAGAGTTGACTGCCTGTCATTAAGCAGGGATTTTGGATAGAAAAAGAGGGTCGGGCGATTTGACTTAAAGGCGGCATTAAGGAGCCCCGCTGCATCCGCGGCATTGGACGGCATCATCACGTCGATTCCAGGAACATGAGCGGCAATGGATTCGAGGGTTTGAGCGTGAAAAGGCCCGAGCCCTGGGCGGTAGCCTCCACAGGCGATCATCACAATGACTGGCGCCTGCCACCCGCCATCCGTTCGCCAGTACATGCTTCCTAGTTCGTTCATGATCTGGTTGAAAGCCAGGGGGATGAAATCCGCGAATTGGAGAAAGGCCACGGGGCGGCCTCCAGCAAGTGCCTGCCCGATGGCTTTGCCGACGATGGTGGATTCACTCAGGGGCGAGTTCCTTACCCTTCCTGGAAACTGGGTCGAAAGCCCCTTGGTAACCCCGAAGACATCCCCCTTCGGGTCTTCGATGTCCTCTCCAAACAGGGTCACTTTGTCGTTTTTCTCGAGATGGCTCCGCAAGACCTCGCGGATCGCCTCGACCATCGTCAACCCGTCCCGGGAGCCATAAAGGGGCTCGGGAAAGCTCTGGCGGCTGAGACAATCGGGCAGCGGCGCCTTTGCGCTGAAGCACGGCTGCGGATCAGGAGCATTTCGGGCCGCATCGGCGGCTTTCTGTATTCTCTCTTCGGCTTCCACACGAATGAGTCTGAGCTCGGCCTCGGAGATGCCCGAGCGCAAAAGGTGCTTCTCGAGTCTCGGGATGGGATCGAGCGCCTGGGCTTCGAGGAGTTCATCAGGGGAGCGATAGGCAGCCTGGCGGTCCGCGTTGGAGTGGTCGGACAGGCGAGGGACATGCAAAACCAGAATACGAGGCTTTCTCGTCCGGCGGATCTCACTCACGATATTTCCGAAGATCCCATAGCACTCGACGGCTTCCGACCCGCTGCAATACAAGATCGGTACACCATAGAAAGAGGCTGCGCGCTCACCCCCCATGTCATAGAACGTGCGCCCCCTGGTTCTCGTTGAGAGAGCATACTGATTGTCCTCGATAAGAAAAAGCACGGGACACGAGTCCCTGGCTGCCTCTCCGATCGCCTCGCACACCTCGCCCTGCTGGGTCATCCCATCACCAAGGCCGCAGAGGACAATGGGATTTTCCTTGTCGTCACGTATTGCCGATGCAACCCCCACCGATTGCAGCGCGCCGTTTCCGACCGGAGTCACGATGCTCAGGAGGTTCAGCTCGGGGCAGCTCATCATCACATTCAATTGCCGACCACGTGAATGAGAGGTGTCTTTGCAGAGGAGGCTCGAGAAGAAGGCCTCCGGGGATACGCCCCTTGCGATCATGAGGGCCGTGTCCCGGTAATGGCAGTGCAGCCAATCCGAAGGGCCGAGATGGAAAGCCAGCGCAGCCGTGGATTCATGCCCGGCGCCGGAGCTGTGAAAAGAGACCTCGCCGCTCCGAGTAAGCCTCGATTCGAACTCGTCGAGGATTCGAGCCGTGAGCATAAACCCGTACAGATCAAGCATGACATGAGAACCGGAAGGCATCCATCACCTCCAGCATGAACGGCTCAGCAGCGCGCGGCAGGCCGGGTTCCCCTCGATGTCCCGGCGGATGAGGCCGAGGATCTTGTGTGCCCGCTCGGAGTCCAGCTTGATGGAGCCGAAGTTTGGCAGCTTGACCAGCTTTTGCATGAACAAGCCGTCCGTATCGAACCAACGGGGCAGAAAGCCGCCGAAGAAGTAGCCCTTGTCCCTCAAGTAGTCCACGGCCCGGCCCGCGCAGGCCTCTCCCAGGTTGATGAACATTTGCATCACTTCTGTGCCGCGGCTTCGAGCCTTTTCCTCCTCGGCCGCGAGCACGGCGGGGAAATCCTCTCCCAGGCTGTAGACATTGAATCGAGCCACCTGGGCGAAATCGAATATCTGGGTCTTTATCCCCGTGGCGGAGCCGGACGGCGCTCTTGCCTCGGACGGCAAAACGCTTCTCGATATCTCCAGTCCGGAGAAGATGTATTCCAGCACCTGCTCGTACTGCCGGGGCACGTATACCTCCTGCATCCTGTCCCGCACGCTTCTGAAGTGAAGGACCGTGGAAACACGCTCACCGGGAAAATCCTCGCTCGGATAGGCCTCGGCGGACATCACCCCCACCTCCAGGCCCGTTTCCCTGAAGTCCGCCAATGCCGCCAACTTTTGGGTGACGAGATGGTTGCACACGGCTTCTCCGAACACTTCGTCGATGTCTTCCTGGGATACAAGAACATTCAATATGTAGTCCTGAATGCATAAAACCGCAAAGGTATGGCGATACTCCGGGTGGACTATGGCCTGGCCGTACTCATAGACCCTGGGGGAATAGGCCGAGCTCCTGTAAAGAGCACCGCAGCCTATGATGTCTCCGTTCCCGGTCCGCGCCACGACGGTATAAAGGTTCCTGAGGCGGTTTTCCTCGATCAGCCTTTCCGGGATGTAATTGGTATCGATGGGATAGTGCTCGCCGTACACCGCAAAGTTGCAGCGAACCACGCCCCAGGCGTCTTCGGGCTCCATCCTGCGGACTTCGAATTCCTGGTCGGGCTTTACTTGATAAGCTTCTTCCCTGAGTTTTCGGATGGCTTCCTGCTTGTTCATTTTCTATGCTTTTGTATTCCTTTCATGGTTCAGGGTGTGCACTGCCAGTACTTCGATTGCCAATCAAGCCTTCCGAGGGCCACGAGCAAACAGACGGCCAAAGCGAGAAGCCCCGAGCAAATATGAAAAAGATCTTCGAACGAGCCGCCCCCCGCGAAGAGCATCCCGGCGGCATAGGGGCTGAGAAAGAAGCTCGTATCCATCATGAAGAGCGCAAGGTTCGTGTTCAGCCCGCGAAGCTGCGCGGGGGAAGCCTGGAGCATGGCGGAGCTCAGCATGGGAAAGACTATGCCTGCGCACAGGCCGAAGCATGCGGCGAGCAGAATGAACGGCATCGGCGAGCGGAGATAGCCGAAGGCCATGAACCATGGAACGAGGAGAAACGTGAAGAAGGCCATGGTCTTGACCTTGTCGGCCTTGTCCATAAGCCGTCCCCCCAGGGCGCGGACCGCGATCATAACGAGTGTCGAGGCGGTGAAAAAGTGGCCGGCGTTGGCTGTTCCGATCTCCTTGAAGTAGCCCTTGACAAAGAAGAAGAGCGTGGCATTGCCGAAGTAGAGAATCAGGCTGACGGCCAGGATCAGGACCACGGCCGGGAGCTTCAGGTTCCGGCGGAGTTCGTCCAGGCTCGGGCGTCGCGCGAGGGAAGCGTGGACACCGGCAAACAATGCGCCCATGCGCTTTCGCAGTACGCAAAGCACGATGATGCCGGGCACCGCAAGAACGGAAACACCGGCGTAGATAGTGCTCTCGTTCTTCACGTACGGCAGCAGGGCTTCGGTAACAAGGGGCATCACCGCATAGGGGAGCGTGGCCGTTATGCTCAAGATTCCAAACCCCTGGGCGCTTCGCTCCCTGGGAATGAGATGAGCGGCGAAGGCCATGGCCGCTGACACGAGCAGGACGAACGCAGCCCCGTGAAAGATGCGAAGGATGATGAGGGCGGGGACGGTCACGGCCAACGTATAGGAGCAGAGCGCCACGATGGTCATGAGGAGTGCGATAAGCATGGCTCTCGCGGCATTGCCCATGTGCAACAGGGGGATTATGGCGAGCTTGAGGGCAAAGGCGCTCATGGGCTCGAGCCCCACCAGAAAGCCTCTCCATTCCTCCGGAATGCCGATTCGGCCGAGGTAGCTGAAAAAGCTGTAAAACACGGACATGTTGCAGAAGCCGAAAAAAGACACGAAGCACAGGGAGATAAACTCGAAGGTGTACAGTCTTTTGGGCTCTTCCATGGGGGCACTCTCTGCTCCGCCAATTCGTCAAGCGATGGTTACGTTCGTGGGCTGTGTTGGGTCCAGGTCCTTGTGCCTTGAATGGAACATGTTCAGCACTCTCACCAGCAGCCGAGCTTATGGATTTCCTCGTACAGAGACTCGGCTAACAGCCGCATCCCATTCGGATTGAGGTGATACAGGTCAAAATAGAGCTTGAACCTGTTCGGATGACGCCAGAATCTGGGGCGAAGGTCGATTACAGGCATGTCAAGCCGTGGGGCAACCTCGGAGTTCATCCGTTCCATGAACTCAAACATGGCTGGACCGTCGCCATCGACGTACCGACGCCAGTCCGACAGAAGAGATGTGATCTTTCGCTGGTCTTCAGCAGACATTAGAAGCTCGTACACAGGGCAAAGGAGCATGAAGATCACCCTGACGCCACAAGCCTGGGCGCTCCTGGCAATGAGCTCGATATTTGTGAAAGCGGCCTGGAAGCATTCTTCCTTGCCAAAAGAAGCACCGGTTTTGAAAAAGGCACTCCGTTGTGCCTCCCTAGCTTTCCGGAGCCACGAAGAACAGAGGCAGCTTCGGTTCAGGAGCTTTTCCCACCAGGGACTCTTCCTGGCCAGCGCACAGATGAAATCGAGCGGGTAGACCATGCCGGGGTGCCATTTTTCCCCGAATATCCGGGCTTGAGTGATGTCGTTCGCACCGATGCTGAGAACAAGGAGATCGGGTTTGAGGCCGAGCAGTTCGTGCTCAAAAAAAGCCTTGTACTGGTGGGTGTTGTAGCCGGGAAAGCTGAAATTCAAGATCTCCCAGTCGGAATCTGCCCTTTCGTCGAGGAGGCCTTTCAGCCGGAAGGACCAGAGATCGCGCTCGTGGAAAAGCTTGACGCCAAAGAGGTGCGACTCGCCCATGAACAATGCCCTCTTGACTCCGGGGCGTGAGTTGAGCTCGGGGCCTCTCATCCCGTGCTGGTTGATATTGACCGAAGGGGATCGGTATCCCTTCTTGAGTCTGAAATGAAAGGGCGGGTCTGCTTTTTCAACGAATTCATGGTAGGGGTATTCGGCAAAGACCCGGCTTTTGAAAGGAAGGCCATACCGGCGATGATGGTAAGCTCTCGCCGCAAGCTCCATCGATGCCAAAGCGGCCGGGATGAAAAGTCCTGTCCACACACTCACTGCAGTACCTCCGGTTAGAAGATTTCCAGGGTTTCGAGCTCAGATTCCTTTCCGATCGCTCCCAGGCTCTGCCTCACTGGCATGGCTTACGCAGCGCTGTTCCAGCACGCAGTTGCCTGCCCTCACTCACGTATGATCCCCGCCAGCGCCTCCACAAAAGCTTCCATGGCTTCCTGGCGGGAGATGGTGACCCGTATCCAGTCCGGGAAGCGAAAGCAGGTCATGCTGCGCAGCATGTCGGTTGAGCTCGTAACGACGATGAGCAGGAAGCGTGCCAGAAACTCGGTGAGCCGGTTTTTCAATCGCAAACGGGGGGACCTGATTCCGGGTAGTAATACCCTCCGGGGAAATCACCGAGCGGCACGTAGGCCCGCCGGGGCGGGTGGGCCGCCAGGGAGAGATAGCTCCCATCCTGGTGGAGAAGCACTTTGCGCTTCAGCAGATTCTCAATAGCTTTCGAGACGGCCCCGAAATGATGGTGGCCGCATCGGGCGCAATACTCCTCGATCTGCCGCGGTGTGCAAACCCGGTCGCAGCATTCCAGCATGTCAGCCTCCAGATCGGTAAGGATGACCTTGGTTTCCCTGGCGCAGGCCCGTGTGTCATAAAGTATTTTCCTTGGCTCTCCCGGGCTGGAAAGCACATGCAGAAAAACCGGCTCGCTCCCGGAATCTTGAGTCCGAAAGACATCGTACTACTGCCGCCATTTTTCTTCCATGGTTTTGAAACCGGGACCCTCGCCGAGATGACGCTGCGAGCCGTTCTCGTCTTGGTAAGAACAAGCGATATCCGCAAGCAGCTCGGGAGGCAGTTTATACACATGGGCACGAGACGGAGGCCGAATCGTTGCGGTTCCTCCGCTGGAAATCAGACATGGATGCCGACTCCCCAACGAGGCGATCACTCGATATCTATTCGCATTTCTTTACGTAGATATTCCGTTCGGGCTCCACCAGCGCCAGGATTTGCTGCATGTCTTCCCGTGTGAGCGCGCCCTTTTTTGCTTTCACCAGATCGATAACGGCGCGGCTGAATTTTACGCGGCTGTCCTTTTTCATCTTTGAGGCCAGATCCTTGTCGTTGAAACATTTCAGGGCGGCATCCATAATTTCCAGTCTGGAAGCACGCTGGTTGAGGAGCGCGATCAGAGCATCACCTTTTTCCGCGTTGAGCGCTATATTGCAGATCACGTGCAGGCCCTCGATCGAGCCCCCGTACATTATATCCATCAGCAGTTCCATTACCTGCGGATCGTTTTCCGCTTTTTCGATCATATTCATGATCCAGTTCTTCTGGTTCTCGAGCAGTTCGTCTCTCCCCCTTCCGTCGGCTTCTTCCTTGTCGGACCCGAGCGGTTCCGCCTTTGCAAGCGAGACGTCAAGCTTATCGCGTATTTCAAGCCTGTCCACGATTTCGCTTTGTATTGCCCTGCTCGTTTCCAGAAGCTCCTTTCTTTTCTCGAAAGCCATCGCGTATCCGAGCTCAAAAGCATACATTCCCATGAGAACGCGCAACTGCTCTTGGCTCTTGCAGTCGGCGATATCCTTCAGGGGGACCGGGAGATCCGGTTGATAGGTAATTCCTGCCTTCTTGTACAGTTCAAGATGATCCGAAATCTCTTTTGTCGGCTGGACGCCATCGGCCAGCACTTTGGCAGCCGCTTTCAGATCTCCCTCCCCGGCGTGGCTGAATGACCAAAATGCCGACGTCAAAAGGACAACCACAACAATCTTCACGACATTCCCTGCAATAGCTCCGTTCATGATCATTACTTCCCCTTCTTTTCTGCCGGCTCTGTCTCCATTTGACGTCCGGCGATAATGATTGATTATGGTACTAGTGCTCTGTCAACATTGTTTTGCGCGTACTGATTGCCGAGCGCCTATTCGTCATTCCGGCAGTCTTTTAGCCGGAATGACGGTACAAAGTCTGTCGGTAACCCCGCAAAACTAAATTGACGGAGTGCTAGGGCCTCTTGCGACGCCGCAAACGGTTTGCGGCGGATTCCGCTGAGCTCAGTATTGCGGGCAAAACGGAAAAATAAAGGGCCAGGTAAAGCAGCGCCGTCATCGCCCAAAGCACGACGACGTTGAACACGTGGGCGGGAATCAACCAGGAGCCGATCCGCTTCCGCGCAGCCGGAAAATGTGCCTTTCCCCAATTTGATTCCGGTGTTTGGCAGATGGGCGCGGCAGTCTGCACCAACCTGCCGCCGGAAAGACGAATCGCATCCAGGACTTTTGTGCGGAGCGCGATATCGGCGATGCTCTCGTTGTAGTGGGCCTCCTTAAGCGCGCTCAATCCCTTCCTGCCCAACCGGCTGCGCAAGGCGTCTTCCGTTTCCTGCTTCTGCTTCAAAGATGCCTTTCGCGCGGCGCGGTATTTCTCGGCGACAGTTTCCAGGTATCCCCTTGCCAGGCGCTCCACCTCCGGAGTAAAGCCGGAAGGGGTGAAGACATCCGCCTGTATGCCGGAAGACAATCCCGTGCTTTGTTCGAGCAAACGTATCTCGTTTCCCAGGGTGGTCAGTTTGCGTGCAATTTGAGACGGCTTGTCCGGAACGTCGGTTTCCAGAAAGGGATAGGCCGCCAGTGCGCTCATCTCCGGCAAATGAAAGGAGAGCATGTAATCGCATTGCTTGATCGAGCAATCATCCTCGAAGAAGTTCCTCATGTAGCGGTTTGAAACGTACTGTTTCACGATAAGGGCTTCCAACCCCCAGCGGGAAGGCATGCAGTCCGCGGCGAGAGGCGTATACCGGTTGCCGGCCTGCCGGTGGATGAGATCTTCAAGGGGGACCACGGCGCCGCCCAGCATGATCTGAGGCACCAAAAGCACCGGTATGAGAATATAAATGGCCACGGCGGACTTGAGCGCGGCGGAGATGTTGAGCCCCAGCACACAGGAGACGGCGCCGCACGAAAAAAGCACCAGGAACATGGTCGGGAACATGTCCGGAATTTCCAGGACACCATTTCCGAACGAGACATAGAGCGCCATCTGTATGGCGGTGACAAGCATCAGGTACAGCGATTTGGCCATGATATAACAAGGCCAACTCAGGTGCAGGAAGCTCTCGCGCTGCAAAATGCTGCGGTCCCGGTTGATTTCCTCGGCACTGACGCTCAACCCGAGGAAAAGAGCCACGACGACACTGATGAAGAAATAGGTGGCGAGGCTTCCGTTTTCCATGAAAACATACTCCCCGCCGCGGGCGCCGTGCGTGATGAATGCGGCAAGCAAAGCCAGAACAACGGGCTCGACGAGGTTGATGAAAACATATTGATGATTGGACAAGCGGCTTTTAAGCGTGCGCATGAAGAACACGCACACCTGTCCCAAGCGGCCGGGCCGCCAGAGCCTTTTCTCCGTGTTGGAGGAGCTTTCGGCTTCACCTCCATTGCTTCCGGCATGTCCGCGCCTGTGATCCAGGTAACGTTGATGCCATTCCCCAGGCGATATGAGGCGCTGCCGTGTATAATATCCATTTTCATCCACGGCTTTGGCTTCGATGATCTCGAAGAGCTGCTCGGGATTGACATTGCCGCAACGGGGGCACGCGTACTCCCCCATGCCGGCCTGGTGCACGGAGGTCCGGAAATAGACGATGGAATCGAGAGGATTGCCGTCAAAGATGGGTCTGCCTCCCTGGTCCAGGATCCACAGGGTGTCGAACAGCTTGAAAATGCGGGATGACGGCTGGTGAATGACCACAATGACCAGCTTGCCCTTGGCGGCCTGCGCCTTGAGCAGGGCCATTACATTTTCCGAGTCCGACGAAGAGAGCCCGGAGGTGGGCTCGTCCACGAAAAGGATGGACGGCTCGCGAATGAGCTCGAGGGCGATGTTCAGCCGCTTGCGTTGTCCTCCGCTGATGCTCTTTTCAGTGGGGGAGCCCACCTTGAGATTGCGAATGGACAATTGATGCAGCTCGTCCAGAAGCGCATCCACCCGGTCCGCCCGTTCGGCCGGGTCGAGGTTTGCGAGGCAGAGGGAGGCGTTGTAATAGAGGTTTTCAAAGACGCTCAGATCCTCGAAGAGAAGATCGTCCTGGGGCACATAGCCGATTACGCCTTCGAGCCGTTCGGGCTCGATATGCAGATCGATGCCGTCGATCAGGACACGGCCGGATTGCGGCCGGGAGCGCCCGGTGAGGATATTGAGCAGAGTGGTCTTCCCCGAGCCGCTCACGCCCATGATGCCGATCATTCCGCCGCCTTTGACGCTGAAGCTGAAATTATGCAGACCGTTGTCGCTGCCGGGATAGCGAAAATTGAGGTCCTCTCCGCAAAAGAGCACTCCCACGCCTGTTGCGGATCGATTGAATGCGGCCTCGATTTCGGCATGGTAGATCTGAGTGCCGAAAGCGTCCCGCAAAATGGCTCCGGGCCGCACGATATGGAGCGTGCCGCTCTCCATGGGCGAAGAGTCGAGGATAATCCGGCTGTCTTCGGCCGGGAGGATGAAGCAGGTCTCCACATCGCTGAGGCGTAAGACCGTGAAGCCGCCCTTGAAATCCGGCCGCACAATCCTCCGGCATTGCATCTGCCCGAGGCAATCCTCCGGATCGTGGACAAGAAAGCTCTCCGTCAGACGTGCGGGATCGAAGGGAGATTCGGAAAAGATGCGCAAATCATCCAGCCGCTCCCAGGGGATTGCCAGCTCCAGGGCCACGGCCTCGGCTGCCCCCATGGCGGCTCCAGCCGCGCCGACCTTGGCGGCAAGCGTGAGATAGTGCAGCAAAAAGGCATACTGATCGAAGCGTGACAGCACGGGCTTCAACTTCCGAGCGATTTCCCTTGCCTGCTCCAGGCGCGCCCGGCCGTCTCTATCCTCTTGGAATTCAAGGAGCATATCATATAAATCCAGGTAGGGGCCAGGATCGGCAATCCGCAGATTTGTCTCAAGATACCGCTCGACCACGGCACGTGCCCTGGCCCTGGATAGATGGTCCAACAGGGATGCCTGTATGGCGAAAAGATGCAGTATGGCATTCAGTAGGATTTCACTCATGACGTGCCTTGGGCCGCGCCTCTCTGCATAATACTTAAAACTTAAAACTCAAAACCTATTGGTTCCATCTCATTTCCGGACTGCTCCCCCGGCAAGCACCTTTCCCAGGGCCTCGACAAATGCCTCCATGGCTTCCTGGTGCGATATGGTGACCCGTATCCAATTGGGGAAGCGAAAGCAGGTCATGCTGCGCACCATGACTCCATGGGTCATGAGCTTCCGGTAGGCCAGTGTGTCGTTCATCGGCAGCTTGATCATCATGAAGTTGCCTTCGCCCAGAACATATGGAAGCCCGGTGGCTTCTATCTCCTTTTTCAAGAAAGCCTTTCCCTGCCTGATGAGCTCACGGGTTTTGGCCGAGTGATCGCCGCTGTCCTCGAGGGCGGCCACTGCCGCCGCCTGGGCCAGGGAGTTGACGGAATAGACGATGCAGGTGCGCCTCATCACATCCACCACCTCCTTGCTTCCCGCCAGATACCCGATTCGCAGGCCGGCCAGGGCGTACATCTTGGAAAAAGTCCTGAAGACGACCAGGTTGGGGTATTCACGAATGAGCGCCATCCCATCCGGGTAGGCCGGGTCTTCCACGAACTCGGCATAGGCCTCGTCCACCACCACGATCTGCCGTCCGCCGATGCGATCTAGAAACCGGCACAAGCGCTCCGTGGTCCAAATGCTTCCCGTGGGATTGTTGGGGTTGCATACGAAAAGCATCTTGGTGCGCTCATCTATTCTTTTGAGCATTCCCTCGTCGTCGAACCCGAAATTCACGAGGGGCACCAGCCGGGCTTCGAAACCCGAAAACTCCGCCACCCACTCGTAGACTGCGAAGGTCTTGTCCGCGGTGATGATATTGTCCCCCTCACGGCAGAATGCCTTGATGACGAAGCTGATCACCTCGTTTGCGCCGTTCCCCACCAGGAACTGGTCCGGATGCATGCCGAATCGGTCGGCCAGCCTGCACCTCAGGTAGTAGGCGTCGCCGCTGGGATAGACGGCGGCCTGTGGCGACGGAAATGCGCGAATGGCCTCAAGGGCGGCGGGGGGAGGACCGAGGAAGTTCTCGTTGTTGTTGAGCCGGTAGAGCCGCGGGCATCTGTACATCTTCTTCAGCTCACCATCGGGCTTGCTGGGAATGTAAGCCTGGAACTGCCTGATATGAGGCGGCACCAGACGGTCCAGAGGAGGCAAGTTTTTCATGGGGTCGCTCCTTGAAACTGGAAAAGCACCATGTCTCCCTCGCCGGAGCAGGGAAAGATGAGGCACGGCGTGAAACCGTTTTGGAGAAGGCCGGGGGTGAAGGCAGCCTGCCAGGATTTTCCGACGTCCAAGGAGAAGAATATGTTCAGAATCCCCTCCTGGCGGAGGAGCTTCAGATGCTGGACAAGGTTACTGGCAAAGTCCGTTCCGAACCAGATCGGGCGCAGTGTTGCGCTTGCCTGCGGTCGATCGAAGGTGGTGGAGATTACGGAGTGCCGGGGGTGCTGTTCTCCCGCGTTTGTGACCTGCCTCAATTCGCGAGGCAGCACCAGCCTCCGGTATTCCTGCTGGAGAAAGGTTTCGAGCTCCGGATGTACCCAGGCGATACTTCCCGGATCCTCATGCATTAGCCGAAACCATGCTTCCCTGCGCGAGAGCTCGCCCTCGCTGGTGTGCATCCGGACACTGCCCAGGGGCTCGAAATGCTCCCGCGCAAATTCAGGTGTGGCAAATCGATTGATGAGGACCAGCGCGGAAGTCCTGGCAATCGCTCCGACACAGCTTTCAAGGAGAGCGCCGGGGATGGGCGAGCCGGCTTTCTGGTTGAACAAATATGGGCCGAAGCATTCGACCGCCTTCTCTCCCGCTCGATGCCAGAAAGTGCCGCCGCCTGTTCCCCCCGCCGGACCCACGGCCACGGCCGCGCCGTAATTGGCCCCGGCCAGCATGTCCACCAGCTTTCCGGGATGGTCGAAAACCTTGGGAAGCACCTGGTTTCCGTAGCATGTCTTCACAAGATGCGCGAAAAGCTTCAGTTCTTCAGGGTTCGGCGGCCGGACCGAAAACCTGTCCATGGGCCTGGGGATCGCCACGGGAGATTCGTCGAAAGGCGGATACGCTTTTTCTTTGAGCAGGGTCAGCTTCAGCCCCTTGCCTTCCAGCCGGGTTACGGCAAAGCGGTCCACCGATCTGGAGGCCAGCACGAGCCCCATCTCTTCCAGATCCGCATCGTCTGCAAAGGACACCGTCGCGTTGAGGTTGAAAGCGCGCAGATCCATGTCCGAAGCGGGAAATGTGAAGTCGACCTGAACGTAGTATCCGCCGTTTGTGCAGTGGATCTCGACTTTTTCCCCATCTTTCAAGACCACTGCGCAGAGGTGGGCGAAGACTTCCTCGGTGGCAAGCGTCAGGCCGAGCGCTTCACGTTTCCCCATTCCCAACGCTATCGCCGACTGTTCCACGAACGAGCATGCCACCGGTAGGAAAGCCTTCCCGGCATATGCCTGCAGCAACAGAGAGCGCCCTGCATCTCGTTCCAATTTGGTCCCCCCAGTTCTCTCAGAGGCCGAAGGATTCATGGCCGGTCAGGATGAAGGGATTCATCGATCGGCGGATGGCTTTCATCTCTTTTCCTCCTCCTTTTCTTCCGCGGCGGTCACAGGGGCTGCGGAGCGGTCCCGATTGACGATATACCAGAGTTCCTGGGCGTTTGAAAAGCCGACTTCCTCTCCCGTTTCCGGATCGACCGCGATGCCCGCGGCCCGGCCCTCCAAGGCATCGGCTCTGCGATAGATGCGGACGATGTAACTGACCATTTCTGGCTCCTTCTGGGGGAGGAAGTCCCCCCGGCCGGGCCTTGCCGCGCAAGGTGGACGCTCAAAAAGCCCGTCTTCAGCCACAGACTCCCACTGACCTTCACGGACGCGGCTCCATTCCCAAAGGACTTTGGGGGATCCGCACGGGTCTGCGGCAGAAATGCAGATCCCTGCACGATCAAGCTAGGTCGGATCGTAGAGCTTTCTGAAACTGGGTATCACAGGAAAAGTCACAGGAAGGTCACACGAGGGAATTTTTTCCGATTCTGAGCCTCTTTGCAAAATGCCTCTGAATTCCGCCTGATGGTCCTCCATAGATCATCACCGGAGCTGACTTGAGTAAGGTTCCCCCCAAAGTCTAGACAAAAAACGGGTCAACCTAAGCTTTTTTTCACCTCCTCCGACCAGCCTTTCTGAACGGGCTGTGTTATGCTTCTTCTGCCCACCCGGAGGGTAAGGCCACTGCTGGAGAGCAACCTGAGCGCCGAGGTGGGGGGATGACGGAGGGGCGGGGCTTCCCGACAGGGACTCCGCCCATCTTTTCCCCTGCCCCTTTTGATTCCCCTAAAGCGATAAACTCCGGGGGGCTTGGGGGGCGGAGCCCACCAGTGAATCAGCTCCCATAGACCTCTGCCGGTGTGCGGTAGCCAAGAGACGGGTGCAGCCTCTCATGGTTGTAAAGATCCAGGTAACTGCCGATTCCCGTGACGGCGTCCATAACCGTCTCATAGTCTTTGAGGTAGACCTCCTCGTATTTGACCGATCGCCACAGCCGCTCGATGAAGATGTTGTCAAAGGCTCTGCCCCGGCCATCCATGCTGATGCGGATCTGTTCGTCAAGGAGCCGGGAGGTGAAGGCGGCACTGGTGAACTGAACCCCCTGGTCGGTGTTGAAGATCTCGGGGGTTCCCCTCAACAGGGCCCTCTCCAGGGATTCCATACAGAAATGGGTATCCAGGGTGTTGGAGATCTCCCAGGAGAGCACGAATCGGGAGTACCAGTCCATGATGGCCACCAGGTAAACGAATCCTTTCACCAGACGGATGTAGGTGATATCGGAGCACCAGACCTGGTTGGGATGGTCCACGGTGAGACCGGCAAGCAGATACGGATACTTCCTGTGCCCATCACATCCTTTGCTCAAGTTTCGCCGGGGACACACCCCCTGGATTCCCATCTGTCTCATCAGGCGCTCTACGCGCTTGTGATTGACCCCATACCCTTCACTGCGCAGCCAGGCCGTCATGCGCGGTGAGCCGTAGAATGGGAATCGAGTGTAGTGCTCGTCGATGAGGCGCATCAGCATCAGATTAAAGGGGCTCTCCATCGCCGGCTCATAGTAGTAGCCGGACCTCGATATCCCCAGGAGCTCGCACTGCCTCACAATGCTCAGCTCCGGATGTCCGCCTTCGATCATCTCCTTTCTATTTGGAATGGAGCATTGCAGATTTTTTTTTCAACCACTCCCTCTCCACCTCCAGTTGCCCGATCTTCTGGTACAAAGAGGCAATGAGCGCTTCGGTCTCCTTATCCTGTCCGTTCCCCGGGCCTTTGGCGGAGAATTTGCCCGGCAGGCCCTCCATCAACTGCTTCTTCCATTTGATGATCACCATCGGGTGCACGCCAAAATCGGCCGCCACCTCGTTGACCGTCTTCAGACCCTTCACCAGCTCCAGGGCGACTCTCGCCTTGAATGCTGCATCATATTTCTTCCGTTGCATCCCTGTTTACCCCTCTCCAAAACAAGATTTTGAACTTCCATTAAGCTTAACATGCTGCCCAAAATCTGGGGGGAATTATAGCAGCCGGTCAATGGCCAGGCAGGTTCTCGATAAGCTCTATGACGTGGGGGACGGATCTTCCGGTCGATCTTCCAGCTTGTGTCTGCGGAGCTCTTCATTTGATTTATGAGACGCGATACCGGATCGCGACGAGGCAAAAAATAGCACCCGATCCACCACATTGCAGGGGCATTGTCTCATCGCCAGGCGCATTCTCTCCTTGTATCAAGTTGTTTGATCCGCTTGTTTGAGCCGCATGGCGCTTGCATGCTGCATCTCTCCATTTAGATTGTGAGACTAATTGCTTGACATTTTCTGCGCCCTGGCTATCATGTGTTCCGAGCTCGAAAAGATCGACTGCTGCGGCTGCAACAGCGTGGCTCTCCCGGTGCCTTGAGCTTTCCCTCCCGCAGCAGCCCCGGTATTTTTTTCCGTGCTCCATCGGACTCCGCCTGTGGAAGGTGGGGTCTCCTGCCCTTGAGGTTGAGCTTCAGCCTCGGGACACCCCGGATGAACATCTGACTCCTGGAGACGGTCTCATGGATAGAGCCGGCCTGTCCCCTCCCAATTTGCACAATGTTGCGCTTATCGGCAATTACCTTCCCCGGCAGTGCGGCATTGCCACCTTCACGAGCGATCTGCTCGAGGCCTTGAGCTCCGAGGCCCCGGAAACGAGCTGCTGGGCCATGGTCATGAACGACACCCCGGAAGGATACCCGTATCCGGATCGAGTGCGCTTCGAACTCAACCAGAAGAACCTTGCGGACTACCAGCTTGCGGCCGACTTCCTCAACATGAGCCAAGTGGACGTCGTGTGCCTCCAGCACGAGTTCGGCATATTCGGCGGGAGCTTCGGAGGGCACATCCTGGAACTTCTCCGAAGCCTCAGGATGCCCGTGGTGACCACTCTTCACACCGTCCTCAAGGAGCCCAATCCCCGGCAGAAGGTCGTCATCCGCGAGCTTGGGGCGCTCTCGGACCGCCTCGTGGTGATGAGCAGAAAGGCCGAGGCAATGCTGCTCGATGTCTACGGCATTGCCCCTGAAAAGATCGCTGTTATCCCTCACGGCATCCCGGATGTTCCCTTTGTCGATCCGAATTTCTACAAGGACCAGTTCGGCGTCGAGGGGCGCCGGGTGTTGCTGACCTTCGGTCTTCTCTCTCCCGGAAAAGGGATTGAGCACATGATAGACGCTCTGCCGGAGATCGTGAGCCGATACCCGGACGCGACCTACGTGGTCCTTGGCGCCACCCACCCCCATGTAAAAAACGATCAGGGAGAGTCCTACAGGCTTTCCCTCCAGCGGCGCGCCCGAGAGCTCGGCGTCGGGGACCACCTCATCTTTCACAACCGGTTTGTGGACTTGAAGGAGCTTTGCGAATTCCTGGGTGCCGCCGATATCTATGTGACCCCCTACCTCAACCGCGAGCAGATCGTTTCGGGAACCCTCGCCTATGCTCTTGGAGCCGGCAAGGCAACGGTTTCCACTGCGTATTGGTACGCCCAAGAGATGCTCGAGGAGGGACGGGGAAGGCTGGTCCCCTTTCGAGACTCCAAGGCCCTGGCACGCGAGATTCTCGACCTTTTCGAGAACGAAACCGAGCGGCACGCCATGCGAAAACGCGCCTACACCTTTTGCCGCGGCATGGTTTGGAAGGAGGTTGCAAGGAAATACCTCGAGGTCTTCAGTGAAGTAAGAAAAGAGCGGGAGAAGCACCCGAGGCCCGTATTTCATGCCAAAACCCTCGATGCCGCACCGCCCGAGCTTCCTCAGCCCTGTTTCGATCACCTCCTGCTTCTCACAGACGACACGGGAATCCTGCAGCATGCAAAGTTTACGGTCCCCGACCGCATCTACGGCTATTGCACCGATGACAACGCCCGGGCCTTGATAGCCGTCCTTCTGGCCCGGGAAATGATTCCCGAGGAAAAGGACCTCACCCGCCTCGCCTGCCGCTATCTCGGTTTCGTCCACCATGCGTACAACGAGGAAAACGGCCGTTTTCGGAACTTCATGACCTATGAGCGCCGGTGGCTCGAAGACGAGGGCTCGGAGGACTCCCACGGGAGGGCCGTGTGGGCCCTGGGCGTGGCGGTGGCGCTTGCAGCCTCCGAGAGTCTTTCCGCCGTCGCATTGAACCTCTTCAACCGGGCGCTTCCCGTCATGACGAAGTTCCATTCCCCCAGGGCCCTGGCTTTCGGACTGGTAGGCATTCACAACTATCTCAGCCGCTTCGGCGGAGACAGCGAGGTGCGAAGGGTCCGCTCGGTCCTGGCCGGAAGGCTCTATGGGCTCTACAAGTCCAACGCCGCCGACGGCTGGCCTTGGATCGAGAACACGGTGAATTATGCCAACGCAAGGATTCCCCAGGCCATGGTGCTCTCGGGATGGGGCATGCAGGACCGCGAGATGCTGGAGGCGGGGCTTCAAAGCCTTGAGTGGCTTATCCGGATTCAAACCGACCCCGGTGGGCATTTCGTACCCATCGGCAACCGCGGCTGGCTTACCCGGGAGGGTCACAGGGCAAGATTCGACCAGCAGCCCATTGAAGCCCAGTGCATGATCGAAGCCTGTGTGGATGCCTACAGAATAACCGGCGAGAGGATGTGGACGCTGGAAGCCGGGCGCTGCTTCGAGTGGTTTCTCGGGGCAAACGACCTCAGTGTCTCTCTGTACGACTACGGCACGGGGGGTTGTCGGGACGGCCTTGCGGCGGACGGCGCCAACCAGAACCAGGGAGCGGAATCGACCCTGGCCTGGCTCATCTCGCTTCTTACCATGCATCGGCTGAGCGGCCTCGAGGCGGTATCCAGGAGCGATCCGGCTTTCAAGGGGGCTGTCGATTCGGTTCACCATGAGCTCGTCGAGCTCGAAGCCGACCGGATTCAACGGGGACACACGTCAATTTCAACCGGAGATAGGGATGTCCAGCGGTCCGATTATCATCATCAGTTCGTATCCTCCAAGGCTTTGCGGCATAGCGACGTTTGCGGAAGAAGCTCGTGAATTCATAGAAAAGGCGAATCCGGGGCGGGAAGTCCTGGTCATAAGCCATCTTGACGGAGAGGGCGAGGGGGTTTTCCCCATCATCGATATGGGCCGGCACGACTGGTGGCGCCCCGTGGCCGAGAAGGTAAGGGAGCTTTCGCCTTATGTGGTGCATATCGAGCACGAATACGGCCTCTATGAGTACAGGGACAACCGGGGCATCGGTGACCGAAACGAGGGGTTTCTCACCCTCCTCGAGGCCATAGGCGAATATCCCATCGTGGTCGAGCCCCACACCGTGCACGGGCGCCTTCGGGACTTCGAGGCGAACTTCCTCTACGAACTCTGCCGGAGAAGCCATGTGGTCCTCTTCAAGTGCCACTATCAGAAGTGGCGGCTCGACTGGACTTTTCCGGGCTATGGCTGGGAGACCCCGAGAAACGTCATGGTCGTGCCCCACGGGGCAAGACCCGACAGGCGCTGGGGAGCCCACGAAATCCCCGGCCTGAGAGAAGAGCTTGGACTCGATAAGATCGGCCTTGCAGAACACGTTGTGGGCATGATCGGCTGGATTCAAACCAACAAGCGCTGGGACATC
>Ga0208825_1000807_pt1 | contig 27218 bp, 13 predicted proteins | sample AD_UKC113_MetaG_FD_184450 | JGI IMG/M metagenome (GOLD analysis project Ga0208825, IMG submission 184450) | Active sludge microbial communities of municipal wastewater-treating anaerobic digesters from Hong Kong - AD_UKC113_MetaG (SPAdes)... | ecosystem: Engineered > Bioreactor > Anaerobic >...
TCCGTGTAACGCGGTGGTTCCGGACGTGGTGGGCCTGACGCTCGAGGCGGCGCAGGCGGCCCTTGCGGTGTACAACTTCAACGTGCAGACCACCGATGCGTGCAGTGACACGGTGCCCGCGGGCAGCGTGATCAGCCAGAACCCAGCGGCTGGCACGCAGGTGACGGCAGGGCCTGCTACAACGATCAACCTCGTGGTATCCTCGGGTCCGTGCCCGGTGACGGTTCCGGACGTGGTGGGCTTGACGCAGGCGGCCGCGACGACGGCGATCGAAGGCGCGAACCTGGCCGTGGGCACGGTCACGCAGGTATGCAGTGACACGGTGTCGGCGGGCAGCGTGATCAGCCAGGATCCGGCGGGTGGCGCGTCGGTGGCGCCCGGCACGGCGGTCAACCTCGTCGTATCGTCCGGTCCATGCGCGGTGTTGGTACCCAACGTGGTGGGTCAGGCGCAGGCTGCCGCGGCGACGGCGATCGAAGGCGCGGGCCTGGTAGTCGGCACGGTGACGACGCGGTGCAGTGACACGGTGGCCGCGGGTAACGTGATCAGCCAGGATCCGGCGGGTGGCGCGTCGGTGGCGCCCGGCACGGCGGTGAACCTCGTGGTATCGGCGGGTCCGGCGGTGGTACCGAACGTGGTGGGTCAGGCGCAATCGGCCGCGACGGCGGCGATCCAGGGCGCGGGTCTGGTCGTTGGCACGGTACAGCAGGTGTACAGCACCACCGTGGCGGCTGGCGTGGTGATCCGGCAGTATCCGGCGGCAGGTGTGACCCTGACCTGCGGTGCGGCGGTGAACCTGCTGGTATCGCTGGGTGCTCCGGACAAAGTGCCGACCAACCGCGAGATCATGAAGCAGATCCACGACAAGTTCAAGGAACTGGACACCAACGGCGATGGCACCCTGTCGCTGGAGGAAGTGCTGGCGGCTTTGCCGAATCTGCCCATCGACGTATTTGACCTGATCGACGCGGACGGTGACGGCCAGTTGACGCTGGATGAACTCAAGAACTACCTGAAGATCAATGGTTGCTTCGGTTGCATCAAGCGGCTGTTCGTGAAGGACCTGCTGGTTTCGGCGGGCGGTGACCTGCTGCTGGCCGGTCTGGGCCTGGCCCTGCTGGCCGCCTCGGTGAGCCGTCGGCGCTCGTGAGTCCCCAGTGACTCCCTGACTCCGGAAGTTTCCGGGGCCCGGTTCGGTACCTTCGCCGGACCGGGCCCCGGCCCTTTTACCCCCGTTCCAGGCCGTGGACCACGCGCCCCGTCACGTTCTCTCTTTACCGGTTACCCTCTTTTGCTTTCCCGCCGGTCAGCGTGTCATACATCGCGTCTATGAGGAGTATTGCCTGTTACCCTCATGGGCTTATCTCCGCTGGCTAGCGGATTGCCCAGAGCACGGTCTTTTCGATAGCCCCGTCATTTACGCCCCCCTGTCATTTCCGCCCATCATGTCATTTCGAGCGCAGCGAGAAATCTTTCCCTCTTGTCCAGGCGGCCCAAAAGATTTCTCCTCACTTCGTTCGTCGAAATGACACCTTTTTCTGGAGTGATGTGACAGCAGATTCTTCTCACCGCGTTCGTCGCAATGACAGCATGTTTTAAGTCCATCCTTGTTATCCCCGCCCGACACCCAATAACCTAGGCCTTAACCCCGTCATCTGAGTACCCCTGTCATTTCCAGCATCATTTCATTTCGACTGATCTTCTCATTTCGGCTGATCTTGTTATTTCGAGCGCGGCGAGAATCTTTTCCCCGCCGCCCCTGCTGTCCACTGTCATTTCGAGTTCCTGTGTCATTTCGAGCGAAGCGAGAAATCTTGTCCACTCTTCCAGGCGGAACGAAAGATTCCTCCTTACTACGTTCGTCGAAATGACACCGCCTGATGTACGGGCAACCGTTGTATTCCGCTCACCCCAACACGCGCGACAGACGATTTCCGCGGAGGAAGAGACGACATTTTTAACAAATCGAGCATGGACATAAAATGGTCTACAAGTGAAGCATTGGGGATGCGTTGATTCAGAAAAAAGGGCAGACAAAAAACTTCAGCCGCATTTCCAGGGCTTATATACGCCGCAAGCGATCATCCTTATCTACCCGTATCAGATGCTTGCGAAAGTTAACGCTATGGAATCATTCAGCAGAAAGTAGAATAAAACCGAAAAAAGCCTAAGATGTAATGAAAATTACAAAAAAGAAAACAAAATAGTTGCAATCCGATCTCGTTTAAGGTAAACTTATTTCAGGCAGATGGTTCGGAACGTCCGAAGTGGACGAAGATTTTACTGGCGGATGGTCTGTAAGCGGTTTGTGATAACCGCACGGAATGATCTGACAAATGGGAGACAGGCAATGAAATGGCAGGTTCCTCTTCTCGTGCTAGTGGTATGTTTGGGTGGTATGGCCCAGGCGCAGGTGTGGCGGGTTGACCCGACAGCGCCGGGATCGCAGGATGGTCTGACGTGGGCTACCGCCTTCCACGCAATCCAGCCGGCCATAGACGCGGCGTACGCGGCGGGTGGTGGTCAGGTATGGGTGGCTGGGGGCACCATCGGCTCGCCACGGGTATACAACGAGACGCGCACGGAGGCATGGGGATCTCCCGCGTCGGTAACCGGATCGCTGGTCATGAAGGACAATGTCGAGGTATACGGCGGCTTTTCCGGTTACAATGGCGGCGCGGGACGCCAGGAAACCCAATTGTCCCAGCGGAACCGCTTCCTGTATCCCACCGTCATTGACGGTTCAACCGCTCGGGCGGGTTCTGCGGCGTATCACGTGGTAGTGTTCGGGCGCGGTTCGGCGCCAACGGTCAACGCCCGCATCGATGGATTCACGATTACCGGTGGGAACGCCAGTGGTGTGGGGGGGGACTATCATACCTGGCGTGGCGGCGGTATCTACGTCTGGCAGTCTCAGGCGGTGATCGAAAACTGCTTCATCACGAATTGCGCGGCCGCGGTAAGTGGCGGCGCCATCGCTAACGAGTCGGGACCGGCTGGCGAGAGCGACAGCGTCATTCGCGGCACCCTGCTGGTCAATAACGTGGCCGGACGAGGATCGGATACTTCGGGCAATCCCATCCGCGGGGGCGGCGGCGTGTTCAACAACAACGCCAACGCGCAGATCATCGGTTGCACGATTTACGGTTGCACGCTTTCGGATAACACTACGGGCTTGTTCGGTCTGAACAGCGGTGGGGTATACAACTGGGAAGCCGCGCCGATTATTAACAATTGCGTGTTCAGGGCGAATAATGGCGCGGTGGTCAGCGAGGGTTCTCTGGGGAACACCGAGCAGGCGACCGTTTCCTACACGCTGGCAGGTACCCTGCTGCCCGGGACTGGGAACATCGGCGGTGTCGATCCGCTGTTGGATGCCAATTACGTGCCGCAAGCGGGTTCGCCCATTCTGGACGTGGGCGATCCAGCCTTGACGGGCACGGATTACCGCGGCGTAAACCGTCAGGTGAATGGCCGGGCGGATATGGGCGCCATGGAATACTCGCCCAACGGCCCGAACGCGGTATGTAACAGCGCGACGGTCGACCTGGCGGTCAGTAACCAGATTACGGATCCAGCGGTGATTTCCACTAGTACTTCCGAAGCGGGCATCTGGTACGAGGAACTGGAAAATAAAACCTTTAACTGCTCGGATATTCCGTCATCCACCCTGCAATTGACGGTGTACGACGTTCTCGGACGGACCGACACGTGCGCGGCGACTATTACCGTCACGGAGTCGGAGCCACCCGTAATATCGCTGAATGGTCCTGGAGCGATTACCATGGAATGCGGGGATACGTACGTTGAACAGGGCGCGACAGCCACGGACAACTGCGACACGAGCGTGACGATCGGGATTAGCGGAGTAGTCGACACCCTACATCCTGGCGTGTATACCCTGACCTACACGGCTACGGATGATGTTGGCAATACGGCGTCGGCGCAGCGGACCATCACGGTGCAGGACACGACGGCGCCGGTGGTGACAATCTTCGGCGGGAACACGCTGACGGCGGAATGTGGTGTTTCGCTGACGCTGCCGGCCGCGACCTGGACTGACACCTGCGCGGGCAATGGCGCGGCGACGGTATCGGATTTCGGCGGGTTGAACACGTCGAATCCGGCGGTAGGTGTGTACAACGTGGTGTACAGCGGCAATGACGGCTACAACACGGGCACGGCGACGCTGACCGTGACCGTGGTGGACACGACAGCGCCGGTAATTACGGTGAACGGCGCGGATCCGCTGACGGTGGAATGCGGCGCGGTTTTCTCGGATCCGGGCGCGACGGCGTCCGACCAGTGTGTCGGAACGGTCAGCGTGTCTTCCAGCGGCACGGTGAACACGGCAGTGCCGGGCTCGTACACGATCACCTACACGGCGAACGATGGCAACGGTAATACGGCCACGGCGACCCGCACGGTGAACGTGGTGGATACTATCGGGCCGGTTATCACGCTGAATGGTAACAATCCGGAAACGGTGGAGTGTGGTGGTATCTACACGGATCCAGGCGCGACCGCGACGGACGCCTGCGAAGGTGCCCTGGCCGTAACGCCCAGCGGCTCGGTGAATGCCGCGGTGCCCGGAACGTACTTTATCACGTACACCGCGTCGGACAGCCTGTCCAACACGAGTGTGAACACGCGGACGGTGAACGTGGTCGACACGACGGCGCCGGTGATCACGATTCCCGGACCGAACCCGCTCTATGTGCCGCTGAACGCGTTGTTCACCGCGCCAGTGGCGACGGCGACGGACGCTTGTGATGGCAACCTGGGCAACGTGAACGGCACGGGTACAGTGGATACAAGCACGGCGGGAACGTACACGGTCACCTACACCATCAGCGACGCCGCTTCGAATGTCGGGTCGGCGACGCTGACCGTGGAGGTGCTGGCGAATCTACCACCCCAGATCACCATTCTCGGGGACAATCCCGTCACGCAGGAGTGCGGTGACGAGTACACCGACGCGGGCGCGACGGCGTCGGATTACGAAGACGGTGACCTGACGGCCGCCATTACGGTCTCCGGCCTGCCTCCCGCGGGTCCGCTCAGCCCCGGATCGTGGACGGTGACCTACAGCGTCACGGACTCGAACAACCAGACCGTTACGGCCCAGCGCGTGGTGAATGTCCTCGACACGTCCACGCCAGTGGTGACTATTGACGGCGGTAACACGCTCTCAGCGGAATGCGGCGTGGCTCTGACGTTGCCGTCGGCTACCGCCAGCGATCCGTGCGCGGGCGCCTTGGCGGTGACGGTGAGCGATCTGGATGGTCTGGATGTCAACAACCCGGCGACGGGCGTGTACAACGTGGTTTACAGCGCGAACGACGGATACAACACGGGAACAGCCACGCTGGTGGTCACGGTGAGCGACACCGTGGCGCCCGTGCTGAACGTGCCAGGTCCGAACCCCGTTTACGTGCACACGGGCGACGCGTATACCCCGCCGACGGGTACGGCCGTGGACGCGTGCGACGGCAGCGTTCTGGTCAATCTGACCGGCGCGGTGGACGTGAACACGCCGGGTGTTTACGCGTTGACATACACCGCCACGGATGCCGCGGCCAACGAATCGACATACACGCTGACCGTCAACGTGGCGGATGACTTCCCGCCGGAGATCGCGCTCGTGGGTGGAACATCCGTGTTGCTGAACTGCGGAGACGTCTTCACCACGGCCGGAGTGGCAACCGCCACGGATATCGAAGACGGCGACTTGACGGCCCTCGTGACGGCCACGGGCGAACCGCCCTCGGGACCGCTGGCTCCCGGTTCGTGGACCATCACCTACGCGGTGACCGATTCCTTCGGGAATACCACGACGGTCAACCAGGCGGTTACGGTGCAGAACAACTGCACTCTGGCGGTGCTCGCGGATGGGCCGACCGTGATCGACGCGATCGCGGGTGATGCGGTGTCGATGTCCGTGACGGTAACCGGCGCGGTGGGCTCGGTGTCCTACCAGTGGTACCGCGAGGATGGCTCCAAGGCGTGGCAGGCCATTCCAGGCGCCAACGGGAACACGTTGTCGTTTAATCCCGTGGCCCTGACGGATGCCGGCCAGTACCAGTGCGAAGTGAGTGACGCGGTAACTTCCGTCAACTCGCCGACGTTTACCTTGAACGTGAGCAACGGCGTGCCCGTGGCGGGTCCGCTCGGGCTGCTGTTGCTGGCCGCGGCCGTGGCTGGCGTGGGCGTTTCGCGCCGGCGCGGGCGGTCCTCGTAACATAGGCCTCCTTCGCCCCATAGGGCGATTCCCTTCAAGCCCCCGGGCGGTCAACGCCTTCGCCGTCCGGGGGCGCTTTAATGGGTAACAAGGTCCGGAAAAATGTGGTACTATACGGGAAACAGCAAGTTGATGGTCATGCGACTCCCGGTGGACGGGATCGCCAAACAGGGCTCCGGAAAGAAAGGACGAGGCAGATGCGCATGAGAAGCGGATGGATGAAGGCAATGATGCTGGCCATGGTACTGGGGATTGCCGGCATGGCCAGCGCGCAGGTTCAAGTTACCGTGCCGAACGTGGTGGGGCAGGCTCAAGCTGCGGCGGAAGCGACCATTACGGCGGCAAATCTGTACGTTGGTACAGTTACTCCGACGTGCAGTAACACGGTGCCCGCGGGCAGTGTGATCAGCCAGAACCCGGTGGCAGGAACAACGGTAAACGAATGGGCTTCGGTTGACTTGGTATTATCCAGTGGTCCATGCCCAGTGACGGTACCGAATATTGTTTTCCTGCTCCAGTCAGAGGCGGAAGCTGGTCTCGTTGCGGCCGGGCTGGTCGTGGGCACTGTCACGCCTCAGTGTGATAACGCGGTGCCTGCCGGCCGGGTAATAAGCCAGACCCCGACTGGTGGTACATCCGTGCTTTATGGTTCGGCCGTGAATCTCGTGGTGTCCTCGGGTCCATGCCCGGTGACGGTGCCGGACGTGGTGGGGCAGGATCAGGTAGCTGCCCAAGGAACCCTAACGGCTGCAGGATTTGTAATCGGTTCGGTTTCAGCAGTCTGTAACAATTCCGTGCCGGCTGGCAATATTATCAGCCAGTCTCCCTCGGGTGGAGCAACCGCGCTGTATGGTTCCACGGTGACTTTGGTGGTGTCCACGGGGAACTGTCCTGCATCGACAGCCGTTCCCGATGTGATCGGTCAGACTCAGGCGGCTGCGACGACGGCAATCACGGGGGTAGGCCTTGTGGTAGGCACGGTCACGGAACAGTGCAGCGACACGGTGGCTTCGGGTAGCGTGATCAGCCAGAATCCACCGGCAGGTGTAATCATGTCCTCAGGCAGCACGGTCGCGCTGGTAATCTCATCTGGTCCGTGTCCCGCGCAGACGGTGGCCGTGCCCGATGTGGCCGGGCTGGAACAAGGCCAGGCTGAGACGGAGATCAATGGGGCGGGACTTGCGGTAGCGAGTCCCCCGTTGCAGGTCTGCAGTGACACGGTTGCGGCGGGTAAGGTGATCAGCCAGTTCCCAGCGGCGGGAACGCAGGTGACGCCGGGATCGGCCGTATTGCTGGTCATATCCACGGGATCCTGCGGAACGGGCGGCATTCAGGTGGTGACTGTGCCGTCCCTGGTGGGGCAGAGCCAGGCGAATGCGCGGGCGGCCCTGTCGGCGGCTAGCTTGAACCTTGGCCAGGTGTCTACGCAGTGCAGCGACACGGTCCCGGCGGGCAACGTGGTGAGTCAATATCCCGCGTCTGGGACCTCTGTGCCAGAGGGAACGCCCGTGGCACTGGTGGTATCGAGTGGGTCGTGCGTGCCCAGTGGACCAGTGACGGTACCCAGCCTTGTGGGCCAGTCTGAAAGCGTGGCACAACAGTTACTGGCTGACAATGGGTTGTCCGCTGGAAGCCAGTTGTACGTGTTCAGCACGAGTAAGAACCCGAACACGGTGTTACGGCAGATGCCTGCCGCGGGGCAATCTGTCGCGCGTGGCACGGCCGTGAACCTGGTGATTTCCCGGGGCCTCAACCTGGATCCGCCGTCGAACCGGGACATCATGAAGCAGTTGTACGACCGGTTGTCGGAGTTAGACAAGAACGGCAATGGTTTGAGCCTCGAGGAAGCCGTGGCGGTTGAAGGATTGCCAGGCCTGCCGATCGAGGTGTTTGAACTGGTTGACCTGAATGGCGACGGCGTTATCACGGAAGCCGAGTTCGTGGAGTACCTGGGGATCGGCGGCTGCTTCGGTTGCGTCAAGCGGCTGTTCGTGAAGGACCTTGTGATCTCGGCGGGCGGTGACCTGCTGCTGGCCGGCCTGGGCCTGGCCCTGCTGGCCGCCGCGGCGACCCGCCGGCGCTCGTAAGTTCCCAGTGACTCCCTGACTCCGGAAGTTTCCGGGGCCCGGTTCGGTACCCTCGCCGGACTGGGCCCCGGTCCTTTTACCCCTGTTCTAGGCCGTGGACCAGGCGCCCCGCCGCCCCCCCTGCCACGCGACAGAATGTCTTAATATATGGAGGCCCCGGGCCTGCCATCCTGACCGGCCCCCTTGGCTGCCGCGCAACAGAATGCCCTTTTATATGGGGGCATTTCCTCTCCCAGGCGGGAATACCCCATTCTGTCATTTCGCCCCCCCTCTGTCATTTCGAGCGCAGCGAGAAATCTTTCCCTTTTCTCTCATCCTCTCCCTTTTCCCCCCCATAACGCGTGGGATCCGGCGCGCGCGGTCCATGCCGGCCCCCTTCACGTATGCTCTCAGCACCATGCCCCTGTTCCCGCACGTAATGCCCCTGCTCTCGTGAGCCGAGGGGGTGCCCGCGACAATCCTGGCGCGCCTGCCCATGGCGGTCCCCGGTTCCAGGCCTGCCGACCGGCCCCGTGGATCGGGGTCCATCCCCCCAAAGGGGAGAGAACTTGACTTGTCACGTTATACCTGCTACCATAGTTGTAAGATGCCATGTGGAGTCTGGGCGCGTGCTCCCTGGACGGCGGAGCACGTGGGTAAAGGTAGCCAGCCGTCCAGGGAGGAGGTAACATGTTCCCTTCTAGCGCGCGTCGTATCCGGTTCATGGTCCTCGGCCTGGTGATGGCCTGCCTGGCGCTGCTGCCGGGACTGGCCCACGCCCAGTCGATTTCCATCGCCACCCTGAACGATCTGGACAAGATCGGCCGGGATCCCGCGTATCCCTTGGATGGTGCTTACGTCCTCACTGCCGACATTGACGCGTTGGTCACCCAGGTGTGGAACGGTGGCGCGGGCTTCGAGCCTATCGGCACCGAGAGTACCCCCTTCACGGGCACCTTTGACGGCCAGGGCCATGTCATCCAGAACCTCTACATCAACCGGCCGGACGCGGACTACGTGGGCCTGTTCGGGTACACGGGTAGCGGGGCACAAATCCAGAATATCGGCTTGGAAGGCGGCTCGGTAACTGGAAGGGACGCTGTCGGCAGCCTTGTGGGGGTGAATAATGGTTCCCTCACGTCCTGCTACGCCACGGGAGCGGTTACAGCCAGGAATACGGATAGTGAGCGTATTGCTGCCGCCGGCGGCCTCGTGGGGTATAACTATTATGGCACCCTCACGTCCTGCTACGCCACGGGAGCGGTTTCGGCTACGTCTTACGGTGGTGCCCACGCCGGCGGCCTCGTGGGGAAGAACTTTGTCTACCATGCGCATCTCACGTCCTGCTATGCCACGGGATCGGTATCGGCTTCAGGTAATCCCGCCTACGCCGGCGGCCTCGTGGGGGGGAACTACGAGGCGACCCTCACGTCCTGCTACGCCACGGGCGGAGTTATGGCTACGGCTTGGAGTAATTACAGTAAAGCCTACGCCGGCGGCCTCGTGGGGGATAACTATGGCGTCCTCACGTCCTGCTACGCCACGGGAGCAGCATCGGCCACGACGACAGGATATTATAGGACTGTCACCTACGCCGCCGGCGGCCTCGTGGGGGGTAACCGGGGCATCCTCACATCCTGCTACGCCACGGGATTGGTTACGGCCACGACTACGGGTTCTTTCGGTAACGCCTACGCCGGCGGCCTCGTGGGGCGGAACTATGGCACCCTCACGTCCTGTTACTGGGACGTGGAAACCACCGGGCAATCCAGGGGCGTGGGAGATGGCACGGCTGGCGGAACCGGCCTGACCACCGCGCAAATGAAACAGCAGGCCAGTTTTGCCGGCTGGGACTTCGCCACGGTCTGGACCATACGGGAAACCCGGACCTACCCCTATTTCCCCTGGCAGAACCGCGTGGTTCCTGGCGTAACGGAACAGGATGAAGCCGTGGCCCGTGCCACCATTATCTCGGCTGGCCTGGCCGTTGGCGCGGTAACCAGGCAGTGTAGCGACACGATTCCCGCGGGCAGCGTGATCAGCCAGGATCCGGCGGAGGGTGAACTGGCCCCGATGGGGATGCCGGTGGACCTCGTGGTGTCGACGGGTCCCTGTGACACGGTAGTTCCGGACGTGGTGGGAGTGGACCAGGCATCCGCGGAAACGGAAATCACGTCGGCTGGTCTGGTCGTTGGCACGGTTACGGAACAGTGCAGCGACACGGTACCCGCCGGGGACGTGATCAGCCAGGATCCGGCGGCTGGCCACCTGGTCACTTCCGGCACACCGGTGGACCTCGTGGTGTCGACGGGCCCGTGCCCGGTAGCGGTCCCGGACGTGGTGGGCCTGGACCAGGCATCCGCGGAAGCGGAAATCACGTCGGCCAGTCTCGTGGTAGGCGCGGTCACGGAACAGTGCAGCGACACGGTCCCCGCCGGAGACGTGATCAGCCAGGCTCCGGCATCAGGGACCCTTGTTGAACCTGGTACGGCGGTAGACCTGGTGATCTCAACGGGGCCGTGCCCGGTGACCGTGCCGACCGTGGTGGGTCTGACGCAGACGGCCGCGACGACGGCCCTCACGAACGCGGGCCTGACCGTGGGCACGGTCACGCAGCAATGCAGTGACACGGTGGCCGCGGGCCGCGTGATCAGCCAGAATCCGGCGGGTGGCGCGTCTATGGCGCCCGGCAGTTCGGTAAATCTCTGGGTGTCCACGGGCCCGTGCCCGGTGACAGTGCCGACCGTGGTGGGTCTGGCGCAGACAGCCGCGACGACGGCGATCGCGGCGGCTGGATTGTACGTTGGCACGGTCACGCAGCAATGCAGCGACACGGTGGCCAAAGGCAGGGTGATCAGCCAGGCCCCGGCGGCTGGCACTTCGGTAATGCCCGGCAGTAGGGTCAGTCTCGTGGTGTCCACGGGCCCGTGCCATGTGACAGTGCCGAACGTGGTGGGTCTGGCGCAGACAGCCGCGACGACGGCGATCACGGCAGCCGAATTGTACGTTGGCACGGTCACGCAGCAATGCAGCGACACGGTAGCCGCGGGTAGCGTGATCAGCCAGAACCCGGCAGCTGGAGCGTCGGTGACACCCGGCACGTCGGTAAACCTCGTGGTATCCACGGGGCCGTGCCCGGTGACGGTGCCGACCGTGGTGGGTTTGGCGCAGGCGACCGCGACGACGGCGATCACGGCGGCTGGATTGTACGTTGGCACGGTCAGTCAGGCGTGCAGCGACACGGTGCCCGCGGGCAGCGTGATCAGCCAGAATCCGGCAGCTGGCGCGTCGGTGGCACCCGGCACATCGATAAACCTCGTGGTGTCCACGGGCCCGTGCCCGGTGACGGTGCCGAACGTGGTGGGGCTGACACAGGCGACCGCGACGACGGCGATCACGGCGGCTGGATTGTACGTTGGCACGGTCAGTCAGGCGTGCAGCGACACGGTGCCCGCGGGTCAGGTGATCAGCCAGGATCCGGCGGGTGGCACGTCGGTGGCGCCCGGCAGTTCGGTAAACCTCGTGGTGTCCACGGGTCCGTGCCCGGTCGAGGTACCGAACGTGGTGGGTCAGGCTCAGACGGCGGCGACGACGACGATCGAAGGCGTGGGCCTGGTAGTCGGCACGGTGACGCAGCAATGCAGCGACACGGTACCTGCGGGTCAGGTAATCAGCCAGGATCCTGCGGGTGGCGCGTCGGTGGCGCCCGGCAGTTCGGTAAACCTCGTGGTGTCCACGGGCCCGTGCCCGGTGACGGTACCGGACGTGGTGGGCAAGCCCGAGGCGGACGCCCGTGCGGCGATCACGGACGCTGGCATCGCGGTGGGCACGGTCACCCAGGCGTGCAGTAACACGGTGGCCTCGGGCAGCGTGATCAGTCAGGATCCGGCGGCGGACACGCCGGTTGTGCCCGGCACGGCGGTTAACCTCGTGGTGTCCACGGGCCCGTGCCTGGTGACAGTGCCGAACGTGGTGGGCCAGGGGCAGGCGGCCGCCACAACGGCGATCACGGCAGTAGGATTGTATGTTGGCGCGGTCACGCAGACATGCAGTGACACGGTGGCCCCGGGCAGGGTGATCAGCCAGAACCCGGCGCCAGGCACTTTGGCGGTACAAGGCACAGTGGTGACCCTGTTGGTATCCACGGGTCCATCGGTGGTGCCGAACGTGGTAGGAAAGGTGAAATCAGTCGCGATGACGGCCATCCAGGGTGCGGGCCTGAACGTCGGAGCGTTGCAGCCGGTGTACAGCACCACCGTGGCGGCCGGCGTGGTGATCCGGCAGTATCCGGCGGCAGGTGTGACCCTGAGTTGTGGCGCGGCGGTGAACCTGCTGGTGTCGCTGGGCGCTCCGGACAAGGTGCCGACCAACCGCGAGGTCATGAAGCAGATCCACGACAAGTTCAAGGACCTGGACACCAACGGCGACGAATCCCTGTCGCTGGAGGAAGTGCTGGCGGCGATGTCGAACCTGCCCATCGACGTATTCGACCTGATCGACGCGGACGGTGACGGCCAGTTGACGCTGGACGAACTGAAGAACTACCTGATGATCAGCGGCTGCTTCGGTTGCATCAAGCGGCTGTTCGTGAAAGATCTGCTGATTTCGGCGGGCGGTGACCTGCTGCTGGCCGGCCTGGGCATGGCCCTGCTGGCCGCCGCGACGACCCGCAAGCGCGGGTAATTTTCCCGAAACCGTGTCTTTTCGTCTGGCCGGTGAACACCGGCCAGACGATTTGTTACGGGCGTAATGCTGGAAACGGAAGAATTGTCTGGGATCCCATGGGTGAACAGACAGAGTCTCGGGTCAATGCGTATGACGGAAGGTGAATAGGGCCAGGTGATTGAGACCGTCTCGGGCGGATTACAACAGAGGAGATGACCGGAAGCATGTGGGACTGGCTGGTAAACCGACTGGAAGAGACGCTGGCGTCAGCCCAGGGCGCGCGGGAACGAAAAGTGATTCAACGCGCCATGGACCTAGTGTTATCGGGCCATATCAGTGACGCGGCCGAGGTGACACGGAAAGCGATCGAAAGACGGGAATTGGAAAATGTGGAAAGAAAGGCATCCACCGGGTCGAAAACCCACCGAATCACCTGGGAAGGCGCGGAAGAGGCACTTCGATTACTGGATTACTATATCTGGAGGCGCCACCAGGGGGAATGAAATCACCCCGGGGTTTACGCAAGAGCCGGGCCCGCGGATTCACGAAACCTTTCCCCGGAAACAGTCATGGTTCTGGTCGTGGCGAGCGGGTTGCTCCTGAGCGATGCGGGCGTCTGGGCGTCTGATTAAAAGGCAGGTTTTAAACCGCGTGATGGCTTGAAAATGGGGGTATAATAGCCTCATCCTGGCGGGTGGTCCGCCGGATGTTGAAGGGTGACACGATGAACTGCCCGGCCTGCGATGAACCACTGGTAACCTGCGAATACGCGAACGTCGAGGTGGACTGGTGCGCCAGGTGTGGCGGCGTGTGGCTGGATGCCGGGGAGTTCGCGTTGCTGGAATCGGTGCATGGCGTGGTGCCGCCGCCCCCGGTCGCGCTGCACCGGGAAAGCGCCCGGCGATGCCCGGCATGTAACGGAAAGATGACCCTGGTCCGCCGCGTGATCCCAGGCAGTGACACCTCGGTGACGGTAGACGTCTGCGTGAAGGGGCATGGCGAGTGGTACGACGCGGGGGAACTGGAATCCCTGCTCCAGGTACCGGGTGGCATCCTGGGACCGGCGGCGATGGATCCCCTGAACAGGGTGTTCGGGAAACGAAACGAGGGAACAACGTAAACGCCTGGTCCGCGCGGCCGGAGAGAAAGGAATGCCATGCTGCTGGTGATTATCGCCGGGGTGATTGTCCTGCTGGTGCTGTTCTGGGTGATCGGCCTGTATAACCAGTTGGTGCGCTTGCGCAACGCGGTCCGGAATGCCTGGTCCCAGATTGACGTGCAATTGAAGCGGAGGCATGACCTGATTCCCAACCTCGTGGAAACGGTACGGGGATACATGACCCACGAGCGCGAAACGCTGGAGGCGGTTACGCGGGCGCGTAACCTGGCCCAGGGTGCCTCTCAATCGGGCGTGGCCGACCGGGCGCAGGCCGAAGGCCAGTTGAGCCGGGCCCTGATGAACCTGTTTGCCGTGGCCGAGCAGTACCCCGATCTGAAGGCCAACCAGAACTTCATGGCCCTGCAGGAAGAACTGGTGTCCACGGAGAACCGCATCAGTTTCGCCCGCCAGGCGTACAACGATGCCGTGATGACCCTGAACAACGCGATCCAGATGTTTCCCGCCAACATGGTCGCGGGGATGTTCGGTTTCAACGCGGAGCCCTTTTTCGAGGTGGACAGCCCCGAAGAGCGCCAGGCGCCCAAGGTCAGTTTTTCGCGTTAAGCCCGCGCGATTCCCTTCCGGAGGGTTCCGCCCGTGTTTGAACTGATCCGCGCGAACCAGCGTCGTTCCCGTGTCCTCACGGGAATCATGTTGCTGTTAATGCTGGCGGTGGGCGCGTGCATCGGGTTCGCGGTGTATCCCGAACCGGCCTTGTGGGTCTCCGGCGTGGGGCTGGTAGCCATGCCGCCGGGAGAGACCGGTAGCATGCCCGGCGCGTGGCTCGTGTTTCCGGGGCCCCTTTTCGGGATGGTCGCCGCGGGCTTCACGTGGCTGGTCCAGGCCCTGGTATACCGGTTATCCGGCGATGGTGCGCTCATGGCCAGCGTGGGCGCGCGGGAACTTGCCCGAGAGGATCACCCCCAGTTGTTCAACGTGGTGGAAGAGATGCGCCTGGCCGCCAACCTTCCGAAAACGCCGCGGGTATTCCTGATCGAAGATCAGGGGTTGAACGCCTTTGCCGCGGGCCGGGATCCCGAGCACGCCTCGGTGGCGGTAACTGCCGGCCTGCTCATGCGGTTGAACCGTGACCAGTTACAGGGGGTCATCGCGCACGAGATGAGTCATATTCTCCACCGTGACGTCAGTTACATGACTCGGCTGGCCATCATGGCGGGAACCATTGTGCTGTTATGCGAACTCTTCCTGCGGATGACCCTGCGCGGGGCCGTGGGTACCCGGCGGTACCGGGGGCGGAACAACCAGCAGGGAGCGGCGATTCTCGTGATGCTGGTTATCGCGGTGGTATTGTGGATCGTGGCCCCGTTACTGGCGCGGTTGATTTACCTGGCCTGTTCCCGCCGCAGGGAATACCTGGCGGACCTCGGTGGCGCGGTTCTGACCCGGAATCCGGAATCCCTGGCTTCCGCCCTGGAGGTTATCGCGCGCGGCGCGCGACTCGAACAGGTGAGCGCCATGGCCGCGCCGATGTTTATCGTGAACCCCGCGGTATCCGAAGAGCGGGCCTTTTCCGCCTGGACCAGCACGCATCCACCGGTGGAAGACCGGATTCGCCTGTTGCGTTCGCTCGCGGGTGGACGGGTTCCCGCGGACCTTGCCGGACGGCTCAGTCGGGGTGAACGGGAAGCGGTGAACTGGTGGACCCGACGGATGATGGAGCGGCTGTACCCGGAAACCGCAAGAGAGACGTCCCATGAAAAAACGGACAGCGGGCGCCAGGACGAGATGATCGGTCGAGCCGCCCGGGCGACTGTCCTGGCCGGAGCACTGGCGGGCGGGGTTTCCCGGGTGGACAACGCGCCGGAAATGATAGGGCCACCGCCGGATAGCGGGGCCGCTCCATCCGCGGAAGAACGCCTGAGGCAAACCCGTCAGGTACAGGACCTGATGCGAAAACTCAACGGTTTCCGGTTTATCCCCTGCGCCTGTGGCGCTCGATTGAAAATCCCCCCTGATTTCCGCCATGAACGGGTGCGTTGTCCTCGGTGCGGCGCGACGCACACCCTCAGCGAGACCCGTCCTTTCCCGGGGAAAGCATCCACGACATCCTGAAGATCTCCGAATCCCCCGGGGTTATGGGGTCACGTGCTCAGATTCAGGGCGGTCATGCTGACAGCGGCGGTGCGATGGTTGGCGACGCCGGCGGAGAGTTCCGCGTTTTCCCGGCTGACCTTTTTGAAGGCCTCGTCCCAGGTGTCGCGCATTTCGCGCATCAGGCGGACGCATTCCTCAATTGGAGCGGTTTCTTTCCGCAGGTTCGCGGTGATGAGCAGGTGCTGGAAGTATTCGTAGATCCGGTCGAGGTTCCGGGCGATTTCGCCCCGGCGCATGTCCAGCGCGTTGCGCAATTCGGCGAGGATGTCCTGGGCGTGCACGAGGTTTTTGTGGATTTCATCCCGGCGTCCGCCTGTTTCGAGTAACCGGGCTGCTTCCTGGGCGCGCCGGATAGCCCCGTCGAACAGCATAACCACCAGTTTTCCCTGGCTGGCGGTTTCCACGTTGACCCGCGTGTAAGCGTTGACCGTCGCGCTTGCCTGGTTCATTCCCGAAACTCCTTATCGTGCTGGTTGTGTCCCGTCATCTGTCCCGTTTCACGCCTTGAACTATGATTTCTCGATTCCTGTTAGAAAACGCCTGAGCCGAACCTTGACAACGCGGCGTTCTGGGAACGCAACTGGGCCGAAATCTGTTCCAGTCGCGTGAAAGACTGCCTCAAGCGGTTTTCACGCTGGGTCAGGCGTTCTTCCATGGCCCGGATACGTTCATTGATGGCCGCTATCTGGCGGTCGATCGCGCCGTTGGTTCTCGTGCGTTCAGAGAGAAATCCCGTGGTCGACGTGGCCCCGTTCAGGTAATCGTCGAACAGGTCACCGATGCCGGTTTTATCGTTGTTCGTGAACAGGGCCTTTACCGTGGTGGGCGCTTCCCGCAGGGCTTTTCGGAATTTTTCTTCATCCAGTTGTACCGGCTGGTACTCCCGGCTGTTGAAAGTGGATCCCGTGTTGAATCCTATATCCACGAGGTTGGTATACGCCGGATTGTTGCCGGGCACGGTGCTGAAGAGCATGCCTTGCAGGGTTCCCTGGATGCTGCGCAGTCCGCCGTCTCCCTGAAGGGTTCCATTAACGGCGGTTTGATTGCGTAGATCGGAAATCGCGGTGTTGTACTGGTCGATGAAGGCCTTGACGGCACTGATCGCCGCGTCTTCATCCGGCGACACGGTTACCGTAACGGTGCCGGTATCCTTGAGATTCAGGGTTACGCCGTTAATGGCGTCACTGATGGCGTTGGTGTTACGGGTGAGGGTGGGGCCGCCATCAATCGCGATCCGCGCGTCATTCCCGGTGGTCTGAACGGCTGTATCCAGGGCGAACACGCTGAGGAAATTGCTGGTATCACCTGTCGAGCCAATATTGATGTTTCGGCTACCCAGCAGCTTGGACTGCACCCGGATGGTGTCGTTGATCGGATCGTAACTGGCAACGACCCCCGCGTCTGAACTATTGATCCGGGAAAGGACATCGGCGAGGGCGTCGGTAGTGGGGTCCACGGAGATAGATATACCGTTGATCGAAAAAGTCCCCGCCGTTACGGGGCCGTTCCGCAGGTTGGCTTCATCCAGTTTATCCAGCGTGTTTACCGCGCCCACCACCGTGGTGCTGCGGACCTCGGTGGATCCATTTGTGTTCGTGTACTGCGTGGCGCCGCGCACGCCGATGGCCGACAGGAAGTTGCTGGTATCCGAGGCCCGTCCCAAGGTGATGACGGCGGTGTTGCCCGGCGTGGTATTCGCGATGACCACCCGGTCCGCCGAGGCGTCGTAGGTCGCCGTGACTCCCGCCGAACTGGAGTTAATAGCGTTGAGAATATCATTCAGGCTGTCAGTGGTCGGATCAACCGTGAAATCAACCCCGTTAATACTGAAGGTGCCCCCCGTGATACCCATGGAGATGCCGCTGTTTTCGAGGGCCACGTTGGGATCGATATCCGCGCTGACCCGTCCGCCGCTGACCGCGGTGGTGGCAGTGGCCAACTGGATGACCTGCACGGAGTAGGTGCCTACCGTCGGTGAAGATCCGGTAATCGACGTGGTCAGGACATCCTCGTCCCCGGAACTGCTGTTAAACTTGTTGAACGGATCCAGCAACCGGAAATCCTGGGCCCGGCTCCGCAGGGTCCGCAACGTGTTGGTGAGGTTGGTCAACGCGGTTCGCTGGGTATTCAGCGTGGTAATCTGGTTTTGCAACCGGGTGATGGGCTGACGTTCCAACTGCATCAACTGGTTGATCAGCGCGTTGGAGTCTATTCCCGTTATCAGGCCGCTTGCCGTGATACCACCCGCCATAACGCAGACCTTATTGCCATGAGCCGCTTAACCAGAACACGTTGCACTTGTTCGGCATTTCCATTATCGGCATCTGGGCGAAGGAACTTTAGTCCGGAAACTCAATTTTATGAAAAGGTATTAATCTTTTTTCAGCGGAATAATCGGTATATACGGTAATAACGTAATTAATTTATGCGCTGCCCCGGTCATGCTTCGGGGATAAGACATCACGATTGTTTTCAGCGTATGATAAGGCCATGTATAGTATCGTTCAGTAAAAGCCCGGAGAAGGTTGGAACGGATGACGCCAGAAAGGCGGGAACAGGACAATACCGGATTACCATTTCCCGGGACTTCCGCGAGGGGTTCAGGTCCGGAATGGGTACGCAAGCGGGATGGCCGGCTGGAGCCGTTCAACCCGGATAAACTGACCCGAAGCCTGTTGCGCGCCATGGCCACGGAAGGCCCCGCGCCTTCGCTTGCGGAGGCCCAGGGCTTCAGCAGGGCGGTGCGCCTGCATGTCGCGGCGTCGGGAATGGCCTCGGTCGCTTCGGACAGGCTGGCCGAAGTCTGTCGGGAAGTGCTGACGCGCATGGGGCGAATCACGGCGGCTCGTCATTACTGGGCGGAAACGGAACAGAAGCGGCGTCGGGACCGCCTTGTGGGGGCTGGCAGGGGTTCCAGGGATGACGGCGCAAGGGGTATCGCCGTGCCGCGTGGCGCGGAGGAATGGGAGTCCTGGTGGATCGAGGAGGCGGGCCTGGATCCGGAAACGGCGCGACGGCTGGCCGAGCGCCTGGCGCGGGACCTGGCGGTGCCGGGGAATGAGCATCCCGGGTGGAGCGAAGGGTTTATCCGGGAGTGGACGGCCAGCCTGCTGTCTCGGTGGGGGCTGTCCGATCAGGCCGCGCGATTGCGGTCAATCGGGTTGCCGGTTGAGCGGGTGGCGGCACTTATCCGTGGAGAAGGGATCGCGAAAGAAACCCTTTCACCCCTCGGAACGGATCGTCTCCTGGCGGAGGCCATCAAGGAAGCGTTTACGCTGGAGGAACTACTGCCCCGAGATGCCGCGGAAGCCCATAGGGGAGGTATCTGGCATATCCACGGACTGGGATGCCCGGAAGGGTATTACCGGCTGACCGCGCGGCTGGAACAGGTCGCGCGACACGGTTTCAGGGCCCTGCCGGACCGGACGTTCGGGGGGCCGCCACGCTATGGACATACCCTGCTTAGCCAGTGGGTGGCCTGGCAGGATCTGCTCGATCCGTTGTCGGTGGAATCGGTTTGCTGGCCGGACGCGGCGGAAACCATCGACCGGTTCATGGAGGATCGGGAAGAATCGGGTTACCGCGAATTCGCGCTGATGACAGCGTATGAATTCGCGTACCGGAAGATCATGCCGGTAGGTCGGGGAGACGCGCGACCGCCCCGCGTCATGGTGGTCGGGTCAGGCCAGGAGGGATCGCGATGTGGCGCCGCCCTGCTGGAGCGGCTGGCCGAGGGGGATGACGAGGGGCTTGCCCTGCCAGGCCTCGGCGTGTCGATGGACTGGGAACCCGCCGGGGATAGGCTGGCGGACCTGGCATGCCGGCTGGCCGCGGCTGGCGGTGATGTTACCTTCCGACTGGGGCCGGGGCTGGATCTTCGATCCGGCGCGGGGCCCGCGCCGCCGCTACCCGCGGAGCGTCCGGCGTGCCTGGCACGGATTACGCTCAACCTGCCCCGGCTGGCCATGCTCGGTGGAGATCGGACGGAGGCCTTGACGGCCCTGGACCGGCTGGCGTTGCGGGCGGCGGAAGCGGGAGAGTGCCGGCGGATATTTCTTGAAAGCCTGCTGGAACGGGGACGGCGCGGTCCACTGGCCATCGCGTGGGATCGGGAACGGTGCCCGACGCGGCTGGATCCGCGGGAAGCGGGGGTTGAACTGGCGGTGGACGGGCTGTGGGACGCCGCGTTGCTGCTGGCCGGAGCCGGCACCGGGGCAGAAGATGTTTTCATGGCGGCCATGGCCATCCTGCGGCGGTTGCGGGAGAGCGTCAGGGAAGCCTCCCGCCGGTCGGGCATTCCGATCCGGACCGCGGCCAACGAGGATCCAACGGTTTCCACGCGGTTTTGCGGGCAGGATGAGCGGGTATTTCCGCTGGCCCTCGCCGTCATGGCCGAACGGGGCGGCACGGTTAACGGGGCAACCTACCACACGGGTGCCTCATTACCGCGGGGTGTCGCGGACGACGATACCATCTGGCGCTGGACGGAACAGGTACAGGACCTGATCGACGTGCCCGCCCCGGCGATGTTACCCCTGGACCTGCTGGAAGACGTGGGGCGGTTACGAAGGTTCCTGGAGACGCGCGCCGCGCGGGTGAAGCGATGGCTGGTGGTCCGCGCGCCCTGGAAAGGGTGACGCGGGAACGCGGCGACGGTCCCAGGGTGGTTGATGGGGCGAAAAGGCATGACAGAACGCGTGGCCGGAGATAACGAGCGAGAGGGGGAATCCCCCCCGAACGCACCGGCCGCGCCCGTGGTGCTGGACACGCCCTCCTCGGGGCTGGATCCATCCGCCGCGCCGGCCGCGCCTGGGTGTTACCTGATGCGGGATACCCAGGGTAGGGTGCTGTACGTGGGGAAGGCGCGAAATCTGCGCGCGAGAGTCCGGGCCTATTTTAACGAAACCGACACCCGTCCATCGGTCCGTTTTCTCATGCGGCGCGTGGCATCTATCGAGTACCTGGTGGCGCGCAACGAGAAAGAAGCCCTCCTGCTTGAAAACACGCTGATCAAGGAGCATCGCCCACGTTACAACGTCCGCCTCAAGGACGACAAGAACTTTCTCTGCCTTCGGCTGCATCCCGGGGAAACCTTTCCAAGGTTGACGCTCGCGCGCCGGTTTGCCCGCGACGGCGCGCAGTATTTCGGTCCCTTTCACGATGCCCGGGCGGCCCGGCAGACCCTCCGCCGGTTGCAGAAACTGTTTCCGCTGCGGACCTGTTCAGATCACGTGTTACGATCCCGGACACGGCCGTGCCTGTATTACCAGTTGGGCCTGTGCGTGGCGCCCTGCGTCGGGCGAGTCTCCACGGAGGATTACGCGCGCCTCGTGGAGGAATGCCTGATGGCCCTGGAAGGGCGCAACGCCCAGCTGGAGCGGGAACTGCTGGACCGCATCCGGGCGCTGTCGGACGCGTTACGTTTCGAAGAAGCGGCGGTACTGCGGGACCGGCTGATGGACCTGCGCAAGACCTTCGAACCCCAGGCGGTGCTGGATAGGGGAACGGAGGATCGGGACGTGTTCGGCGTTTGCGTGGAGGGTCGCTACGCTGAACTGGCGGTCCTGCACTACCGGGGTGGGCGGTTACTGGCTTCCCGGGATTTCGCGGTGGATCTCCGGGACCTCGACCTGGAAGAATCCCTGCCGGGGCTGATCCTGCAGTTTTACGAGATGACACCGGTGATACCGCCGGAAATCCTGGTGTCCCGGCCTGTCGAGGAACAAGTTGCCCTGGAAGAGGCCCTGACGGAACGCCGGGGCGCCCGGGTGATCGTTCAATGTCCCCGCCGCGGCCGCAAGCGGGAACTGACCGCGCTGGCGGATGCGAACGCGAAAAAGGGGTTTCAGGAGAAGCGACTCCAGGAGCGGGCGACCGCGACGGCTCTGGAAGAGATCCAGCGCTTTCTGCGTCTGTCCCGCCTGCCCCGTCGGATCGAGTGTTTTGACATCTCCACGTTCCAGGGGCGACAGACCGTCGCGTCCATGGCGGTGTTTGAAGACGGGGAACCGGTACCGTCGCGTCGCCGCCGGTACCTCATCAGCTCGGAATCGGCGGGAGACGATTTCATGGCCCTGCGCGAGGCTACCCTGCGCCGATATCGACGTGCCCGGGATGACGAGGAGTATCCGGATCTCGCGTTGATCGACGGAGGCAAAGGCCAGTTGGGGGTTGTCCTGGCGGTGCTTCAGGATCTGGGCCTCCAGGATCGGGTACCGGTGGCGGCAATCGCCAAGGAACGGTCGGGCAGGAAGGGCGCGGAACAGGATCGTTTTTTCATCCCCGGCAGGGCCAATCCCATCGTGCCTCCGAGGAGCGGGGCGGGCCCGCGCCTGCTGGCCCGCATACGGGACGAAGCCCACCGGCTGGCCGTGACGTTCCATCGCGCGCGCCGGGGAAAAGACACCCTGACCAGCGCGCTGACCCGGATTCCGGGGGTAGGTCCCGCCCGCGCCCGGGCGCTCTTGCGGGCCTTTGGTTCCATGGCATCGCTGCGTGAGGCATCCGAAGAGGCACTTGCCGCCGTGCCCGGTATCAGTAAAAAACTTGCGCGGACCATCGCCGAACATTTAAAACGAAATGAAATGACACGGGAGGACCGGCCATGACCATTCTGCTGTCGCTGATCATGTGGCTTATCCTGATCGTCCTGGTGGCGGCCCTGGCGGGCATGGCGTACTCTGCCGTGCTGGCGGCGCGTTGTGGAGATCCGCCCGGTCATGGGGAAGAACATTACGTGGAGACCCTGGATTTCTGGAAGATCCGGTTGCGGCGGTTTCCACCATCCAGCGGGCGGGGGGAACCAGTACTGCTGGTGCACGGCCTGAACGCCAACGGCAATAACTTTGCCCGTCCCGTGGGATACTCCATGGTGGACTGGCTGTCGGCGTGTGGTTACGACTGCTGGGTCATTGACGTGCGCGGGACGCGGTATACCACGCCACCTGACGGACGGTCACGGAATGAAATCACCATCGACGATTTCGTGTATTACGATCTGCCGGCGGCCCTGGATTATATCCGCGCCCGCACCGGGTATGAACGGGTCCACTGGATAGGCCACTCCCTTGGGGGTGCCTTGTTGTACATGTACGTGCTGGCCCACGGGGAGGAACGGATCGCGTCTGGCGTGACCCTGGGATCTCCGGTCACCTTTGAAGATGCCACGCGGAACGTGCCGCTGTGGTTGTTCAACGTGGCGGTTCGGTTGCCCCGGTTCGGGGGTGAAATGATCCGTTGCCTGGTTCCTTTCGCCCGGAACATTTCAGTCCTCGCCCAGGCGTTTCCCGTGAATCCCGCCAATATCCATCCCCGCATGACCGTGGCCGACCTGTATTCCATGCTCGATGATCCCGCGCCCGAGGTGCATCGGCAGATCCTGCGATGGACCCGGGACGGCCAGATCATCCTGGGGAGAGGAGCCGTTAACGTGACGCGGGACTACCCGAAAATCGGCGTGCCGCTGCTGGCCTTTTTTGCCGCGAGAGACCCCTTCGTTTCCATGACCCAGGCGGACGGGTTCATGGCGTCCATCCAGAGTCGCGACAAGAAAATGGTGGTGTGTGGTCGAGCCCAGGGATTCTTCGAAGATTACAACCACTGTGACCTGGCCTTCAGCGTGCGGGGTGAAGAGGAAATTTTCCAGCCTATCGCGGAATGGCTCGCGGCCCACCCCTGTGACAGGAGTGGAGACGTAAGCCAAAACGGTCCCGCGAAACCCGTTGCGGAAGAACCCGGTCGGAAAACGGAATCGCTGGAAGAGGAAACCGTGAAGGCGGAATCCCCTCGCCGCCGGTCCCGGAAAACAGCAGCCATTGAGCACACGGAAACGGTCGAACCGTCTGGACCGGAAGCCGAAGATTCCGGACAGGCGTAGCGGAACCGGTCAGCGACTGGATCTTAATCAGGCACGCACACGAGAAAGGGCAGGTATGCGTTCAGGGAGACGGGCTTTTCTTATTTCCGCCGGCGTTGCCGCGACGGGGCTGGTGATGGCGGAAAATTCCGGGGTCCGCGTCGCGCGGGCGGCGGAAAGCCCGGTAACGGGTACGCCCCCCGTGGTGGTTTTTTCGAAATACCTGCAGTTCCTTGGGTACAGGGATCTGGCCAGGACCTGCCGGGAACTGGGCCTGGATGGTGTGGACCTGACGGTTCGGCCAGGGGGGCACGTGTTGCCTGAAAACGTGAAACGAGACCTGCCCGCCGCGGTGGAAGCCGTCCGTGCCGAGGGCTTGGAGGTACCCATGGTTACCACGCGGTATACCGCTCCCTCGGACGAGGTGTTCACGGTGTGCGCGGAAGCGTCCCGGCTGGGGATTCCCTGTGTCCGGATCGGTACCCACCAGTACGACGAGGGGCGTCCACTGGCCGAACAACTGGAACAGTTCACCGGCGATCTGCGGGGACTGGCCGGCGTGGCCGAGACAACCGGCGTGACCATGGGATATCACAATCACTCCGGGCCCCGGAATTTTGGAGCCGCACTGTGGGATCTCGCGGAAGCCGTGGAACAGGTTGGCAGTACCCGCTTGGGACTTAACTTTGACGTGGGACACGCCCGGGTAGAGGGCGGGTTCTATGCCTGGCGACTCCATGCCCGCCGGGCCGCGCCCTTGACCCGGATGTGCGCGGTGAAGGATTTCGTCTGGAAACGGGACGAACCCGACTGGGTGCCGCTGGGAGAGGGCATCGTGGACGTGGTGGAATCCCTTCGAATTCTGCGGGTGGAGGGTGGATTCCGAGGGCCGATTTCCATCCACATCGAGTACAAGACCCCATCGAAGGACGCGCTGCTGGAAGAGATCTGTAAAACCGTGCCGCGGCTTTGGGAGATGATCGGGCGGGCGGGCTGGAACGCGTAGCCATGCGCGCCCGGATCTTCGCGCGCGCGGCGGGTGCCTGGCTGCTGCTGGTTGGCGGTCTGGCGGGCACGGGGCGCCTGGCCGCGGAAAACCTTTCCGGGAACGGGGTGGTTCCACGGGTGGATGACCGGACGGGCCGGTTCATCATTTCGGGCCCTGGCGCGATGTCGGGGTATGCGTCCGGCGGCGAAAGTATCAGTCTCTGGCGGTTGGAGCGCGCGGATGGTTCGGCCTGGGAGGATGCGGACGCCGCCTCCTTTACCCTGTCGTGCCAGGATGACAAGCGGCTCCTGCGCTGGTCCGGGATAGGTCCTGGTGGATTGGTCCAGGTTCAGGTAACGATTCGCACGGGGCCGGAAGCCCCCTTGCGCATGTGGCTGGACGTCAGCGGTATTTCGGGCGTCGGATTGCGGCGGATCGTGTTTCCCCGGGTTGGACCGATCGTTGGCCGGGCGAGGGCGTGCGTGCCGGAATGGATGGGCATGATCGAGTCGCGCGGGGAGGATGACAACCACCCGGATCGTGAGCGGGAATGGGAGTATCCGGGGATACTGTCCATGCCCTGGATCGCGGTCATGGGGGACGACGGGGGTTCAGTTCAGATTTTTCATGGTAAACCTGCCACGCGAAGGCGAATTTTCCGTTTCGAGCGAAAGGATAACGCGATCAGCCTGAGCGTGATCCACGACCTCGCGGGGGACGAGGTGGACACGTTTTCCCTGGAGGATCTTCCCGTTTCCATTGGGTTTTACCCGGGAGGGTGGTTCGGCGCGGCACGGGTCTACGGTGCGACGGACTCTGCCGCGTTCTGGCGTGAAGCGCTCCGACGGCACGCTTCCCGGGGACCATCCTGGACCCGCGAGGTGGCGGCCTGGGTCTGGAACCGGGGTACGTCCGAGCAGGTGCTGGACCCGGCCGTGGACCTGGCATCTCGGCTCAACCTGCCGGTAGGGGTGCTATGGCACTGGTGGCACCATTGTCCGTATGACGCCGGGTTTCCCGAGTATTTTCCGCCCCGGGAGGGTGAAACATCCTTCCGGGAGGCGGTACAACGGGCCCGCGCGAAAAACGTTCGGCCGCTCGTTTACATGAATCAGCGGCTCTGGTGCGTTACCACGGCGAGTTGGCAACGCGAGAACGCGGAACGCTGGGCCGTGAAAGGGCCGGACGGGGCAATTCATCCCGAGGTGTACAACGTGTTCACGAAAACGCCCTGCGCGCCCATGTGCCTGGGCACGGGATTCTGGCGGAACTGGTACGCGGGCATGGCCGAAAAGGCCGTGAAGGACCTGGGTGTGCCGGGCATATACATGGACCAGGCGTGCGCTTCGTGTGCCTGCTGGGATCCCGATCATGAGCATCCCCTGGGCAGTGGATCGTGGTGGGTGGAGGGGTTTGACGTGCTCGTGTCGGACATCCGGCAGCGTTGCGGCCCGGTTGACGTTGCCCTGGCGGGAGAGGGATGTGGCGAGGCATGGCTTCCGTCGCTGGACCTGATGCTGAGCCTCCAGGTCAGCCGGGAACGGTACGCGGAAAAGGACGGATGGGAGCCGGTTCCCCTGTTTCAGGCGGTCTATGGTGGACTGGTTCCCCTGTTCGGGAATTACGCGTCCCTCGTGGAGCCCCCGTATGATCCCCTTTGGCCTTCAGCTTTCGCGCCGGAGCATCCCGGGATGCTGCTTGACCGACGGTTCGAGACGCAGTTCCGGATGGAACAGGCCCGTGCCTTCGTCTGGGGACAGCAACCCACGATGGCCAATTACCGGCCGGATCTTTATGAATCGCGGCCGGAGGCCATGGCCTTCTTCGAGCAACTGGTCCGCCTGCGGGAGGCGCTTCCGCAATTCCTCCGGGATGGTACCATGCTGGCCCCGCCGGAATTCACTGGGGATCGCGTGACCATTCCAGTATCCCGGCTCTCCATCTATGCCGGGAGGGAAGGCCGGGTCCGGGAATACAGCCTCGCGGTAAGTCCGGTGCTGGGTGCCGGGTGGCGCGATGATCGGGGCTGGCCCGCCCTGGTGGTCGTGAACATTACCGACGAGGCGCGGAAGATACGTGTCGACGCGCGGGGATGGGGCTGGCCGTTACCTGGTCCGTCGGAGGTCACG
>Ga0208825_1000810_pt1 | contig 27128 bp, 20 predicted proteins | sample AD_UKC113_MetaG_FD_184450 | JGI IMG/M metagenome (GOLD analysis project Ga0208825, IMG submission 184450) | Active sludge microbial communities of municipal wastewater-treating anaerobic digesters from Hong Kong - AD_UKC113_MetaG (SPAdes)... | ecosystem: Engineered > Bioreactor > Anaerobic >...
CCGACATAACCATAATCGGCATCGGCCATTTCTCCAGGACCATTGACAATGCATCCCATAACAGCAATAACATATCCCTTTAAATGAGCCGTTCTTTTCTTAACTTCTGAAAAAACTGATTCAATATTAAAAAGTGTTCTTCCACATCCTGGACAAGCAACGTATTCAGGTTCAAAAAATACTCGTCTCGATGCCTGCAATAGCTCTCTGCGAAATCTGTCAATGTCATTTTTTGTATAAGGCGACTGCATTTCAAGTTCAATCGATATATCATCAATCTTTTTGTCTAAAAGTAATGGTCCTAATTCGCAAGAAGCTGTTATAATAAAGTCGTTCCAATCGTTGCATTTATATGAGCGATGACAAACGACTGTGCCATCGTCTCTGATAAATGTATTAAATACAGGTGAAGAATAATGACCTTTTTCAAAGAAAGAAGCAATCAATTTTGCTACAGGTAATTCATTTACAGGATCTTCAGTTAATGAAACTCGGATGGTATCACCGATTCCCTCAGAAAGAAGAGTAGAAATTCCTACAGCCGATTTAATCCTTCCAGGCTCGCCATTTCCTGCTTCTGTTACTCCAAGGTGAATTGGATATATTATTCCTGTTTTCGCCATTTCATGATACAACATTCTGTAAGCATCTACCATAACTCTTGTGTTACTTGATTTGAGCGAAATGACAATTTGGTCAAAATCATTTATTTGTGCCATTTTAACCCATTCCATGGCTGCTTTTGCCATACCAATAGGAGTATCACCAAATTTATCAATAATTCTTTCGCCAAGAGAACCATGATTAATGCCTATTCTTAAAGCAGTGCCATTATTTTTACAAACTTTCACAAGTTGAGCAAATTGAATTGTTGCAATGTCAAATTGTTTAGCAAAATTACCAGGATTGATTCTGACTTTATCAGCAACCTCTGCAACTGCTATAGCAACATTTGATGAAAAATGCACATCAGCAACAAGCGGTACTGAAATATTCATTTTTTTTAGTCTGGATTTAATCTCTTTGAGAGCTTCTACCTCTCTCATCCCCTGAGTAGTAAGTCTTATAATCTCAGCACCTTCTTCGTAAAGTTTAATACATTGTTGAAGAGAAGATTCAATGTCTTGTGTGGGAGTATTGCACATTGTTTGAATAACAATATGTTTACTGTTGCCAATTATAACATTACCAACTTTAACCTCAACTTTTCTCATTTATTAAGATGTATATAGATAGCAGCACTCAACAGTAATTGATGAGGATATGCGAATTCCAGTACAGTAGAACTATTCCTTTTGGCATCGTATAGAGAGGAAAGAGAGTATTGATAATTACCTTCTATATGAAGCTCAAATGGTTTTAAGATAAAAGCAAATCCGGCACCGGCAATAAATCCATAGTCTGTTTTGTAGTCAGTATCAGTGAAACCATCACTTTTTTCACTTCTGTAACCAACAAACCCTCCAAGATTAATCAATAACCTCATTTGCCAGAAATCTATATGAAACTGTGACACAAAAGGCATTTCATAAACTTTTAAATGTGTTTCAACATCCCCGATACTATACCCTTGTTCCTGAGATGAAAGTCCTATTTGAAATCCGAAATAAGGCATGGTCTGCCATAAATCGTGATAATAAATGTATTCTATCGAAAAATTTTCCTTTGTCGTTAAAGTTTTAACCTGTTCCTGCTTTGGATTGAAATTGACGCCGCTGGTATTGTATGCGACTTTAAAACCAACCATATGCAATTTTAATTGTGCATTTGCCACTGAGGATAATGCAAGAAAAATGGTAGTAATAGCTATAGTTATAAACTTCCGTGTCACTTGAATATCTCTTTAAGATTTACATTCTGTTCTAATTCCATACCCTCTTTAAATTCAATCAAACTTTTTCCGTTTGGCAGAGTCAACAAGCGCACCTTTTCCGGTTGTCTTCTCTCAGAAAGACTTCCTGTGTCGAGGATGCCATTCCCATTGAGATCCTGTGTAATGCGAACGCTGTAAACACCAGGCTGAATATATGGAAAAACAAGAGTTGTATCCCTGACAATTTTAAAGCTTCTAAACACTTTGTCTCTGGTTTGGTTAGTCAACTCAACAACATGTGAACCTTGAGTGCCCGAAATATTTAGAGTTAGTTGTGAGAGCCGATCAGTGTTTGGAAGAATAACAGAGATATTTATGGAATCATTAGTATATCTGTAAACATCAGTGAAACAGTTTTTAGGAATATTCAGCATATATGTGTAACCCGGCAGAACTTTGTTTTTAAATTTCAGGTAGAACCATAAATTCTCGATAGAATCCCTGACAAATAAATATTCTTCGGAATTTCTTATGCCTTTAGGGCTAGTTGACACAAGTGTAATTGAATCAAGTTTCATTTGAACAGGAAGCGAGGGGAAAATGAATTTAAAACCTATCTGTTCAATCATGGATGGATCAGCTTCAATTTTAAAATCTAAAAGATCTTTTCTCTTCTCATTTTTATCATCTTGAGCTTTGTTTTTACTAGATTTTTTGAGATCTTCCACAGTTCGCTTTTTAGTAACTGAAACTAACCTTACACTTTCTCTTGTAAGAACTAGCTTATTTAGTGTATCTGTTTTATAATAATTAAGATCAAAAAAGAGAGTATCAGGAGGTGAGAAAAGTGTATCCTTTATCCACAACACCAGGCTGTCTCTAGTGAGATTGAATTGCGAGAGAACTTTTGAAGAATCAATGCCTCTGAAACCCATAGAATCAATTTTAACATTGGGAGATGCGAAAGTAATGTAAGCCATCTTTCTTTGTGGTCTGGCACTGTTTTTAACATACTGATTACCCGATATTTCCTTAAACATGTACAAAACATTCTCAAAAGGTCTTGAAAAAGCTCTTACAGTATCTTTGACATTTACATATTCTATCTCTTTCATCCCTTTTTTGAGAGGTTTGGAAGGTGTTACGAGAGAGTCAACAAATCCTACCAATTCGCTTCCAGGATCATAAAGATAGTTGGTGTTGTCATCTTTAAATGCAATTATTTTGTAAGGTTCATTTTTTAAATACCGAACAACATAATAACCCCACTTGTCACTTTTGGCGATAGCAGAAGGATATTTTTTGTAAAGTAAAGAATCAGGTATATCTTCCTTGTAATAAGCAGCGACCACATTCTCTATCGGAAGCAGTGTCTTATAGTCCAAAATCATTCCAGAATGGATCATTGTGTCAAGATAGCTACCGGTAGAAAAAGGATAAACATATGGATAAAAGAGATTCCCTTCGTTGTTATCGGCAATGGCACTGCTAAAATTAATGGAATATGTTAAAGCAGAATCAAGTTCTTCCGGGAATGTTACAATAATACTTTTACCTTTAATTTTTGTCTGAAGCATCTTTTTTTGGGGAGGAGAAAGATATATTAGTTTAACAGGATCCTTTAAGACTACATACTCATTGAAACGAAGTTCAACCTGTCCTCCTTTTCTGGGGAAGTTTGTCTTATTAGAATCTGGTATTACCTTAAGAAGAACCGGAGCCAAAGTGTCTTTCGGACCTCCTGAAGGAGGTGTAGAAGTATTTGCACACGACTGAAAAAAAACTAATATGGCAATCAAAATAACAGCCAAATAACATCTGTTAGTTTTCATTTATGACATCCTCCTTAATATCATTTCTTAAAACACTTTCAATCCCCTGAACCATAGACAATTCTTTAATAAGCTTATCCAAGTCATCTTTATTGTGGACATCCAGATCTATACATCCTTCAAATATGTTGTCGTGTGTGTTTATAACTACTTTTCGTATATTAATATTCATCACTTTGGCAATAATTTGGGTGATCTCATTTAGAATGCCCTTTCTATCCAACCCTTTCATTATTACTCTCGCTAAGAATGACAGGCTTGTATGAACTGCCCACTTAACCTTTACAATTTTCTCAGCCACACTTGATGCAAGGGCGATTGCCTTGGGACAGTCCTTTTTATGGACAATAACCTTGCCATTGTCATCCTGAAAACCAATAACCGGATCTCCAGGAATCGGAGAACAACAAGAAGCAATGACATACGTAAGTGTTTTGTCCATAGGATTTTCTTCAAGTAAAAAATCTTCAACTTTGTTTTTTTTCTTAAAAAAACTTTTGCTTTTATCTTTATAACTATCTAATTTTTCTTTAAGATCTGAAATATCAATTGTTGATGCACCAATCCTATAAAAAAGTTCATCTTTATTCTTTTGTTTGTATATATCAAGCAACTTTTTATAGATTGCAGGGTCTGATGCAATATTAAGTTCATTTAGTTTTGCATTCAATTTGTTTTGTCCTTCCTTTATAAGCGCTTTTCCCTCTGCATTGAGTACATCCATGATATGAAACCTTGCCTTGGGGGTTTTAACAAAGTCAAGCCATTCACGTTGAGGCTTCTGTGATTCAGCAGTAATTATTTCAATCTGATCTCCGTTTCTAATTTGATAGGAGAGAGGAAATAATTTATAATTGACCTTTGCTGCAATAGCTTTATTACCAATTTCACTGTGTATTGCATACGCAAAATCAAGAGCAGTAGCGCCTTTGGGAAGAGAGATTGAATCGCCTTTTGGCGTAAAGGCAAAGATCTCTTTTGAAAAAAGTTCCTTGTGAAAATTATCCAGGAAAGTTAATGCATTAACATCCGGATTTTCAAGAACTTCTCTGACTCTGTTGAGCCAATTTTCAAGTTCGCTCTCTGACAGTTTGACACCCTTGTATGCCCAATGAGCAGCAATGCCTCTTTCTGCCACATCATCCATCCTTTTAGAGCGAATCTGAACTTCAATCCAATTGCCTTGCTTGCCAAGAACAGTGCAGTGCAAAGCTTCGTATCCATTTGCTTTAGGCGTACTTACCCAATCTCTTATCCTGTCTGTTTTTGAAAGATAATTTTCTGTAATGAGAGAATAAATGTGCCAACATTGTACTCTTTCTGGCTGATTTGGTTTTGGTTCAAAGACGATTCTTACTGCAAAGAGATCATATACCTCATCGAAAGTTATATGCTTTTCTATCATTTTTCTCCATATGGAGTAGGGGGTTTTAGTCCTTTTTGTGATAGTAAATTCATAATTATCCTGGTGTAAACTTTCTGCTATTGGCTCAATAAATTGGTCGATTGCAAAGCCTCTTTCTGCTACTGTTTTCGCAATACGAGCCTGTATCTCGTCGTACTCGTTTGGGAAAGAATGTTTTAACCAAATATCTTCCATTTCAGACTTGATACTGTAAAGTCCGAGTCTGTGAGCAAGAGGAATAAAAATGTACATAGTCTCACTAAGAATCTTGTCTTTCTTAAGTTGAGGCATCGAATCTATAGTCCTCATGTTATGAAGCCTATCTGCAAGCTTAATCAATATAACTCGAACATCATCATTTAATGTTAGGATAATTCTCTTGAAATTTTCAGCTTGTCCTGTTGTAGAACTATCAAATACGCTTTTGATTTTAGTTAATCCATCAACAAGAGATGCGATTTTAGCTCCGAAGAGCCGTTGTATATCCTCTATATTATATTCTGTATCTTCAATAACGTCATGAATTAGAGCACTAACAATCGATTTGTATCCAAGACCAATCTCCTGAACAACAATTTTAGCCACACAAATAGGATGTATGATATAAGGTTCTCCAGATCTTCTCCTCACGCCATTATGTGCAGAACGCGCAAATTCAAAAGCCTTGAGCACCATTTCATATTCAGATTGATCAGCGCATCTTTTAAGGCTGGCCAATCTCAGCTCTTCAAATTCCTTATCTATAAGAGCATTGTCTTCAGGAGTAAACACATCCATTTGTCAATAACGCAAATCTCTTTTACCCATTTTAATCTGCTCTATCTTACCCGCAATCTCAGCTCTTCTTTCGCTGTTTTTTATTTTAGCAAGTTCATTCTCAAGCATCTCATATCCGGCTTTTTTTGTCTCCTCTGATGAATAATCTTCAAGATACTCAGTAAGAGTAAGCATTGCATTTGGTGTACAGAAGTTACCAATGAAGCCCGGAATAGCGTATTCCATGAAATGTTCACCAGTTCTTCCAAGCCTGTAGCATGAAGTGCAAAAGCTCGGGATAAACCCTCTCTCTATCAGCCAACGGATTGCATCATCCAACTCTCTTTGATCTCCAACTTCAAATTGTTCCCTGTCCAAGTCTTGACCTCTATCTCTCTTTTCCTGGTAACCTCCGATTTCCAACCTTGTTCCGGCATCAATTTGTGAAACTCCAAACTCAATTACTTCATCTCTAATTTTTGGACTCTCTCTTGCTGTCATTATCAATCCAGTATATGGCACAGATATTCTTAATGTAGCAACAAGTTGTTTAAATTGTTCATCTGTGACTTCGTAAGGTAAATCAATATTCAAACCGAGTGCAGGCTTTATACGAGGAAAACTTATTGTATGAGGACCAACTCCTAATTTTTTTTGCAGGTGAATAGCGTGGCTTACTAATCCTAAAACATCATATCTCCAGTCATAAAGTCCGAATAAGGCACCTATGCCCATATCGTCAATTCCTCCTTCGAATGCTCTGTCCATTGCATCCAGACGCCACATGTAGTCACCTTTTACAGTATTTGCCGGATGATATTTAGCATATGTTTCTTTGTGATATGTTTCCTGAAAAACTTGAAATGTTCCTATACCTGCCGCCTTGACAATTTTATAACCCTCAACATTCATTGGTGCTGCATTAATGTTAACTCTACGAATCTCCCCGTTGCCAACCTTTACACTGTAACATGTCCTGACTGTATCGGCAATGAACTCAGGAGAATATTTTGGATGTTCTCCATAGACCAAAATCAATCTTTTGTGTCCCTCTCTTTCAAGAGAAGCTACCTCATCAATCAACTCCTCTTTAGTAAGAGTTTTTCGAACAGCATTTGTCAGAGAACTTCTAAAACCACAGTATGAACAATTGTTAATACAATTATTACCAATATATAGTGGAGCAAAAAGCACTATTCTATTGCCATATATAACTCTTTTCAGATCACGTGCTGTTTCATAGAGCTCTTCCAAACCATCACGGGATTTTATCGCAAGCAATGAAGCTACTTCTTCAAGATTTAAAGCTTGTTTAGCCTTACTTTTTGCAAAAATTTCCCGAAGGCGACCTTTGTCTTCCTTTGTGTTCTCAATAAGTGAATGCAGTAGTTTGTCATCTATGAAATCTTCTGCATCTTTAGATAAAATTCTGTTATTCATGATATTTTATAATTGTCAACATTTTGAAACGAATGCGAAAGTTCTGCTCCAAACAGAATAAGTGTCCAACTGATGTTCATCCATACAAGGAACAGTGGAATAGCAGCAAATACACCGTACACTGTGTTAAGCCCAGTAACAAGTAATTGAGTTTCAACATATAAAACCTGCACAACGATAAAAGCAAATGCAAGAATTAAAGCTGAGTTAAATGCTGCTGCAAATTTAACTTTAGTATTTGGTATTAAAAAGTACATCATTGAAAATACTAATACAACAACTCCATATAAAAGAAGCCATGTAAATATTGATGTAATTGGCACATAGCGATCAAGCTCCAGACCTATTGATTTCAAAGCATCTGTATAAATAAGACCAAATGACATAAATATAAGCAGAATGAATGGAAAAGACATCAACAATATAGGGTAGAAGATAAGCCTTTTATGAAGAGGTCTACCTCCGGAAACTTTCCACACGTCGTTAAAAGCCATTTCAATATTGAGCATCAGATATATAACGGCAGATATTAAAATGATAAAAGTTATAAAACCAAAAAGACCATTTTCAAGTGAAACAATTATATTATCTGCAAATTTTAACAGATAGTTAATTATCTGCTCATTTCCTTCAAAATATTTATAAATAAGCGTCTCCATCTCATTCCCATATCCAAATCCTTTTGTGACAGCGAATACGACTGCAACCAAAGGTACTAGAGACATTGTTGAATAATAAGTAAGACTGTGAGCCTGAATATTAGCTTTATCGGTAGTAAAGCCCCTGACAGTCATAATGAACACTTTCAAATATTTGATTATCCGGGCTTTCATCACACTCAGCTCGGATAGATCAAGATGCCAAATATCAATCATGAGAAATTTAAGCACTCTTTGATAAGTGTGTTTTACTGCAAGTTTTTTCAAGATATTCTACTCATGTTTTATTAATTTCAGTAGTTGGCCAATTTATCAGCCATTGTGCTCAGATCCTTTATCTTTTGACTGTCAGGATGTCCAATTATCTCTACAGGGTCGGCAAAAAGTTTCCATTCCATCTTAGAAGCAAATTCTTTAAGCATTTTTAAGCCGCCTCCACTCCAACTGTAAGAACCAAACAGCGAATAAAGTTTCCCTTTGGGTGATGAAGTTTCAAGTTCGTGACAGAGTTGAGCCATCATAGGATGCATTCCAGTGTTATAAGCACATGAACCAAGAACTACAGCATTGTATTTCCAGATATCCCTGAGTATGTATGAAACATGCGTTTTGGAAACATCGTAAATATAAATATTCTTTATACCTCTCTCAACCATCTCTCGTCCAAGATAATCAGCCATTTTTTCTGTATTTCCATACATTGAGGCATATGCTATAACCACTCCCTTTTCCGATTCATGTTTACTCCATCTGCCATATAGAGACAGAGCCTTTAAAGGATCTTTACGCCAGATTGGGCCATGTGACGGACAAACAAATTTAACTGGCACACCATCAAGTTTGGAGATAGCTTTCTGAACCATATTGCTGTATTTTCCAACGATATTTGAATAATATCTCAACATCTCTCCTTCGTATCTTGATTCAAAATCAAGTTCATCATCAAAAACAGCTCCATCAAGAGTTCCAAAGCTGCCAAAAGCATCACATGAAAAAAGAATTTGATCAGTCAAATCATATGTCATCATAGTTTCTGGCCAATGCACCCAGGGTGTCATGACAAATTTAAGTTTATGATGACCTAAATCCAGTATATCTCCATCTGAAACTTCCATGAAACATTCTTTCCCAATTTTATAGTATGCTTCAAGGATTTTATATGTTTTAGAATTTCCAACAATTTTCATTGAAGGATATATTCTGCGCAAAATATTTATCATACCGGAATGATCTGGTTCCATATGATTTACAACAAGATAATCAAGAGGTTTACCATTTAAGATACAATCTATCTCTTCAACATAGTTATCCTTAGAACCAAACTCCAAAGTGTCAATCAAAACTGATTTGTCATCAGAGATTAAATATGAGTTATAAGACACACCTTTAGGCAACGGCCAATTATTCTCGAATAAAGATTTTTTTCGGTCGTTAGTTCCGATGTAGTAAACTTTGTTGTTAATTAAAATTGTTTTCATTAATAATTATTTATGTAAATATTAACCAATCATTTCTCTTAATTCTTTTTCAGTAATCATTGGGATTCCTAACTGTTTTGCCTTTTGCAGTTTTGAAGATCCCGGGTTTTCTCCCACAAGAAGATATGAAGTATTGGGTGTAACTGTATTTGCAGCTTTCCCTGAATGGCTTTCAATCAGAGATTTCATCTCTTCTCGTGAAATTGGGAACACACCAGAAATAACAATATTAAGACCTGATAGTTTTGTGGAGACAGTTTTATTTTCAGTTTTCTCCTCAAGTTTAAGACCAATATGTTTAAAATCATTAATTAGTTGTAGGTTAACAGGAACGGAAAAAAAAGAAATGATTGAATCTGCCAGTTTATCTCCAACTTCTTCAACTTCCAGAAGTTCTTCCCTACTTGCAGAAATGATATTATCAATACTTAAAAAATGGCTGGCGAGATTTTTTGCCGTAGTCTCACCAACATATCTTATACCCAATGCATAAAGCACTCTGGAAAATGGTACACTCTTGGATTTTTCAACACTTTTCAGAAATCTGTCTGCAGATCTCTCTTTCCAGCCATCCAAAGATAAAAGCTGTTCAACTGTTAACCTGTAAATATCTGAAAGCACTTTGATATAACCTTTGTTATAAAGCTGATCAATCGTAGCTTCTCCGGCAATAATATCCATTGCTTTTCTGCAGCAGAAATGCAGGAATCTTGCCTTAATTTGTGTTGGACAACCATATTGGTTAGGACAATAATGCTTTGCCTCACTCTCTTCTTTTATCAATTGTGTTCCACAGTCAGGACATTTATCAGGAAATATTACAGGCACAATAATGTTACCACGTTTGGAAAAGTCAACAGCAGTAATTTTAGGTATAATTTCTCCACCTTTTTCTACATATACATAGTCATTAATATGCAGATCCAATGCCCTTATCTGGTCAATGTTATGAAGAGTTGCTCTTTTGACAGTTGTACCTGAAAGAAGAACCGGTTCAAGATTTGCAACAGGTGTAATAGCGCCTGTTCTTCCAACCTGAAAATCAACAGATATGACTTTGGACAGAGCCTGTTCAGGTTTAAATTTAAATGCTGTTGCCCATCGAGGTGATTTTGCCGTATTGCCCAGTAATTTTTGATCGTTAAGGTTGTTTAATTTGATAACAACACCATCAATAGGATAGGGAAGTCCTGTCCTTTCAACATTCCAAAAATCCAAATATTCAAATACTTGCGTTAAATCCTCACATTTTCTAACATATGGAGAGGTCGGCAATCCCCATTTTCGAGCCTGTTCAAGAAGTTCAAAATGTGTAATATATTTTGGATCGTCTATCATAAGATGATAAAACAAAGCTTGTAATCCACGCTTTCCAACCTCTTCGCTATTAAGCAGCTTAAGAGAACCTGAAGCTGCATTTCTAGGATTTGCGAATAATTCTTCTTCATTTTCTTCCCTTTGGCGGTTTAATTCATCAAAAGATTCCCACGGCATGAATATTTCACCTCTAACTTCGAATTCATCAGGATAGCCAGAATCAGAAAGTTCCTTAGGCACTGAATTAATTTTTAGTACATTTTTTGTTACGTCATCACCTACAAAACCATCACCTCTTGTAACTGCTTTTATTAGTTTTCCCTTAAAGTATGTTAAACATATTGCTACCCCATCTATCTTTAGCTCACAAACATATTCGACGGAATGTTGTAAGATTTTTCTGACTCTTTCATCAAAAAGTATTAGTTCTTCCTTATCGTAAGTATTACTAATTGAAAGCATTGGATATTTATGTGCAACTTGCTTGAAAGGAATGCCTTTATCCTGTGATAAAATGTCACTTCCAACATGTAAGGAAGGTGAATCATTAGACTTGAATTGTGGATATTTCCGCTCTAATGTTTCGAGCTCATTTAAAAGAAGATCATAATCGAAATCAGATATAATCGGATTATTATCAATGTAATACCTTTGATTATGCTCGTTAATTTCCTCTCTTAACTGAAGAATCCTATCAAGTATTAACTTATCTGATTTTTTCATATCACTACCTACAAATTTAGATTTTTTTTATTTATTGTTACCTTTGCACGGATAAATAAAATTAAGAAAAAAGATGAAAGAAACAATCATTATATTGACAGGAGGAGGTCCGGCTCCTGGAATTAACACTGTTATAGCCAGTATTACAAAAACTTTTATATCCAAAGGATACAGAGTATTGGGAATTAACGGAGGTTATAAAGGGTTGTTCTCAAAAAAACCTGACGTTGTGGAGCTGGATTTTATTTTGGCAGATTCAATTTTTAACAGAGGTGGATCATATTTGGTTATGAGTCGTTACAAACCGACGGCAGAAGATTTTGAAAATAATTTCAATCTGGAACTGTTTACTAAAAACAATATAAAACTATTAGTAACAATCGGAGGTGATGATACTGCATCAACGGCAAACAGGGTCGCAAGATATCTTTATGAACGCAATTATCAAATTGCCAATATTCATGTTCCTAAAACAATAGACAACGATCTTCCTTTACCGCTTCAAAGGCCTACATTTGGTTATGAATCAGCCAAGGCAGAAGGAGCAAGACTCGCTACGACTATATATGAAGATGCAAGGACAAGCAACAACTGGTTTATCATATGTGCAATGGGTAGAACAGCTGGTCATCTTGCTTTTGGAATTGGTTCTGCAGCACACTATCCTATGATTGTGATACCGGAAATGTTCAATAAAACGATTATTACGCTAGACAAAATTATTAAATTGTCTGTCTCTTCAATAGTTAAAAGGGCTATTTTGGGTATTAAGTACGGATCAGTTATGATATCAGAAGGCGTATTTCATGAACTCAGCAATGAAGAATTAACAAAATCCGGTATTATATTTTCATATGACGATCATGGTCATCCTGAACTTGGCAAAATCTCCAAAGCTCATATTTTCTGTGAGTTAGTCGAAAAGAGATTAAACGAGCTTAATATTGAAGTAAAAATTCGCCCTGTTGAACTTGGATACGAACTTAGATGTCAGTCGCCTGTAGCATATGATCTTGTATATTGCACTGAACTTGGTATAGGTGTTTATCAGCTTTTTACAGAAGGGAATACAGGATGTATGGTTTATATAGATCACCTTGGGAAAGTTAAACCTTTATATCTGTCAGAAATACAAGATCCTATTACAGGAAAGATATCACCAAGAGGAGTGAGTATCGATTCTGACCGTGTTCAAGCAGTAATTAAAAATATATTTCATTTTATAACAGAAAGTGATTATAAAGCTGCTTCTAAATATCTTTCTGATCCGGAAGAATACGATTTTATGAAAATTCTGAACTGGTAGTTTTCCGAGATGGGGAAATTTATTATTTACCAGGTATTACCAAGACTGTTTGGGAATACGACTAGTGAATGTGTTCCGGGAGGGACAAAAGATGTTAATGGGTGTGGTAAATTTTCCGATTTTGATGACTGTATATTAGAGTCAATCAAAGAACTTGGATGTACATACATTTGGTTTACAGGAATTATTGAACATTCCACTAAGACAGATTATTCAAGTTATGGAATATTCAAAGATTATAATCAACTGGTTAAAGGCGAAGCCGGTTCACCATATGCAATAAAAGATTATTATGATGTTGATCCTGATCTCGCCGGAAATGTATATAATCGATTTAATGAATTCAAAGAGCTGATTGACAGAGTTCACAATGCAGGCATGAAAGTGCTGATAGATTTTGTGCCAAATCATGTTGCAAGAGTTTATATGTCTGATTCTACACCGGATTATATTCATGATTTTGGATCTTCAGATAATCCGGGCTATTCATTTCATCCAATGAATAATTTTTATTATATCCAAAACGAGAGCTTTAAATCGCCTATATCATCCACTTATCCGTCTGAAATTTACTACGAATTCCCTGCTAAAGTATCCGGTAATGATTGTTTCAGGTCAGATCCCACTATTAATGACTGGTTTGAAACTGTTAAACTAAACTACGGAGTTGATTACAAGTCCGGTGGAATATGTTACTTTGATCCAGTTCCTGATACTTGGAACAAAATGGACGACATCTTAAATTTTTGGTTAATGACAGGTATTGACGGATTTAGATGTGATATGGCAGAAATGGTTCCAATACAATTTTGGCATAAGGTTATTCCCAAAGCAAAACAGAAATTTCCGGAATCAATTTTCATAGCAGAGGTTTATAATCCCTCAAAATACTCAGATTATCTTGAGTTTGGGAGTTTTGATTACCTTTATGACAAAGTTGGGCTTTATGATACTCTTAAAATGATAACTCTGGGTAATAAGTCTGCTGAAGATATTACTAAGTGTTGGCAGTCGCTCGGTTCCATTCAACCCAGAATGCTCAACTTTATAGAAAATCATGACGAGGTGCGTGCTGCATCAGATTTTTATGCATGTGATTCTTTTTCTGCAATTCCTGCATTAACTGTGTCTTTGATGCTCAACCAGTCGCCCTTTATGATTTATTTTGCACAGGAACTTGGAGAAAGAGGCATGGATACAGAAGGCTTCAGCTCTTTGGACGGAAAGACGTCGATATATGACTATTGGGCCTTGTCTTCAATTAAAACATGGAGGTCAAGCAAAGAAGAGCCTGACATTAGGAAAATTTACAGGAAATTAATGTCAATCTCAACTTTGGAAAAAGCAGTATCTGAAGGTAAAAATTATGATCTTCAATACATGAATCCTGAATCTGATTATTATAATCCTAAATTGCATTATTCTTTTCTAAGATCATTTCAGAATGAAATAATACTTATTGTTGTCAATTTTTCAAATGTTGATTCTTTGATCAAAATAAATATACCAAAGCATGCTTTTGAATATTTTGGTATCGATAGAGCAATTACAACAACAGGCTTTGACTTGATTGATGAAGTAAAAGTTGAGGAACCTTTATCTACTGAAATTCCATACTCTTTATCTGTCAAAAAAAAGTGGATAAGGATTATTAAATTTTTACTTCAATGATATCATCCCAGGAAGTTGTATACTTTTTGGACAGATAATTTGAGAATGTTATGAGCTTGTTAACTCCCTGAGTAGCAGTAACAAGAGTATTGTCTCCAAAACGAGAATTTATGTCATCCAACGTTTTCATGAGATAGTTATGTTTCTGCATCTCGTCATTATAAAAAATATCTGACGGAGTATTATCTTTTTTTGAAATATCCATTAAAACAACTCCTGCTTTTTTATAGGAATATTCTTTTCTATAAATTTTAACAAGTGCCTCAATAGAGCCTTTAACAATCTTAATCGTACTGTCAGTAGGAAATTCTTGTGTAACAATAGAACTTCTATAATATGGATAAGCTCCTTCCTTGAATTGATTAGTCAAAATAAAAACATGAATGGAATAGCAGACAGAATTTTGCCTTCTGAGATTAGCTGCAGCACGTGTAGCAAATGTTGCTACAGCTTGTGATAGCTCTTCAATATCAGATAATTCCTTTGAAAAACTTCTGCTAACACATATCTGTTTTTTATCTTTAATACTCTCTTCAAAACTAATACATGGCTCTGAATGCAGCTCTCTCCATGTCCTCAAACCAACAATGCTCATTTTCTCCTTTACCCATTGTGGCGATGCAAGGAAAAAGTCATAAGCAGTCATTATATTGTTTTTTACCAACATTTTAGAGTGCTCTCTTCCAATTCCCCATATCTCAGAAACAGGGAAAGTTTTTAAAACATTTCTAATATCTGTTTCATCACGCAAAAAACAGGCTCCGTGTAATTTAGAATCTTTTTTCGCAATTTTACTGGCAATTTTAGCCAGCGTCTTTGTGTGAGAAATTCCAACGCTTATTGGTATGCCAGTATTTTTTTTAACCTTATAGGCTAAATCTTTGCCAAATAAATCCAGTTCCGATAATTCAATACCTCTTAAATCTAAAAACGCCTCATCAATAGAATACACCTCAATTGAAGGGACATTTTCCCTCAAAGTTTCCATTACTCTATGAGACATGTCACCATAAAGAACATAATTGGAGGAGAATACGTAAACACCATTTGCTTTTACTAAATCTCTGATTTGAAAAACGGGCTGTCCCATTCTAATCCCCAATGCCACTGCTTCCTTTGAACGAGACACGACACAACCGTCATTGTTGCTTAAAACTATAACAGGCTTGTCCCACAAAAATGGAGCAAATACTCTTTCACAACTGACAAAAAAACTATTGCAATCTGCGAGACCAAACATGGAAATAGTGAAAAATACTGGAGATTACAGATGCAGATACTATGGCAGAAACATTGGCGGCCATGTCTGAGAGTTCAAAGCTTCTGTCTGGATTGAGCGATTGAAGAAATTCAGTGGCAATAGCAAAGAAAATACCTGACAATGGTATGATTACCCACAAGAAAAAAGATACATTAGCTTTGAATTTTCTTTTAAAAGACACATAAAGCAAAAAGGGGTATGGAAAAAAGATCAAGAAATGAACAACTTTGTCTATGGCTATACCCATTATCTCTTTAGGAACATTAATATCACTAACGTTAATTGAAAATAACATGAGAGAAAGTACTGTTAATATGTATAAGTAGAACGTTAACTTAATTATGTAATCATATTTTATTTCTTTCATCTCTTTTTGATAATATATCTTACTACACCCCAAATCATAAACTCATCATCTTTATTGACTTTAATAGGTTTAAACTTGCTGTTTGAAGGAACAAGAAGTATGCTGTCAGACATGATATGTACCGTCTTAAGTGTGAACTCTCCATCGAGACAACATACAGCGATGGCTCCATCATATGGAACTACCGATTTATCAATTATAAGCAAATCACCATCATCAATCCCTTCACCTATCATGCTGTCTCCATGAACTCTGGCAAAAAAAGTGGCAGATGGATTTTTGACAAGAGCACTGTTCAAATCAAGTTTATTCTCTATAAAATTCTCGGCAGGTGAAGGAAAACCGGCATGTACAAAACTGCCTGCTACAGGAATTTGCAATGGTTCAGAAATTTCGGGAGAAAAAAATTCCATGTCTGGATTTATCATAAATTAAGAATTAAGGAATATAAACAATATTAGAAATTAAAGATTTTTCTCTCCCATTTACAGCTATAACAAAATAATTTTTTCCACTATTCCCCTGGAAGGTTAAACTTGTGCCAATTTGTCTGCAATTTGCATTCCATTTTGAACTTTTCCCTATTCTTTCAAGCTCATAAACAGCATAAGAGGTAGCATTCGGCACATAATTCCATGTTACAGCCTTGATAGTTACAGAAACTTCAGGTGCAGCAGGAACAGGTGTTGAAGAATCTGACCCCATTTTCGGGACAAGACTCTTGTAATGATAAATAGTGTAGGCGATATAAGAACTTAGAGCAGGATTAAATATATGTGCTACCCTAAACCAACAGTTACCGGCAACACTGGCATAGGATCTACTTAGTGAAATTTCGTTGAGAAACTCGCTAAGAGTATATGCAGGGTAGGTGGGATCTCCAAATTTATATGCTGCAATACCGGGAATAATTGGTACACCATTGGCATTTGCATTCCAGTAACTCAAAACGGTTGCAAAATCTGCAGTAGGATGTCCTATTTGCCAGTAAATTTGAGGAGCAAGATAATCTACCAAACGTTGCTGAAGCCACGACTGTGCATCAGCATAAACAGTCATGGAATTTTCCTGTTTCCCCTGAGGTGATATGCCATAAAGTACTTTGGGATTTAAGGATTTAACTGTATTACCAATATCTTGTACCATCTCATCCACATTAGCCTCTCTCCATGCATCCAGATTTTTTCCTCCACTATATGTATTATATGTCGCCTGATCATTAAATCCAAACGGATTAGTTGCAGACTTCGCTCCAGCAGGGTAAAAATAATCGTCGAAATGGATACCGTCAACATTATAATTATGAATAATTTCAGTAACAACTTCTCTAAGATGAGTTTTCACTGCAGGCAATCCTGGATCCAGATACCTGTTATTTTCATAAACGATACACCACTCAGGATGAAGAACAGCCGGGTGGTTGGAAGCTAAAGTGATAGAGGTGGAGCCAATTCTATATGGATTTAGCCAGGCATGTACTTCCATTCCGCGTTTGTGTGCCTCTTCAATAGCTACAGCCAGAGGATCAAAACCAGGATCTACTCCCTGCGTACCAGTTAAATAATAAGACCATGGCACCAGATTTGACCTGTAAAATGCATCAGAGGTAGGCCTTACATGAAACAAAATAACATTAAAATTCAAATTTTTCAATTGTTCAATAATAGAAACCAAAGCTGCACTTTGAGAGGCAGCAGAAGCTCCTCTTACAGGCCAGTCATAGTTTCCAACAGTTGTAAGCCAGGCAGCTCTGAACTCATGTCTCAAAATAATATTGTCAGTAGATGGATTAAACTGAAGCGATAATTCCTCTTCCGGCTCAGAAGGCGGGTTATCATCCTTTGAACAAGAAAGGACAAAAATTGACAGTGAAGAAAGCACCAGCAATCTTGTGTAAAATAATCTTTTGTTTTTCATTAGTTTAGGTTATAATCAAAGGGACAAATTATTAATTACAAATTTTGTGAAAATAGTTAACAAACAAAAATAATTAATTGACTATTATTGAACGTGGATATACAGGACTTTAGAGTGGTTGCACCAAGTTACTTTCCGATACAATATGTAAAGTAATACCGATTATCAGTTAATTATGAGTTTCGGGCTAAGAAGAATTATAGAGATTTTTTGACAATAAAAAAGCCCTTGATTTTCACCAAGGGCTCTGCTCAAAACAAGATTTTCTATTTAACCTTGCTGGCTAAATCAGCACCTGCTTTGAATTTGACTACTCTCTATTACACAAAACAATCTTTGTATGGTTAATTACAGGAGGGTCACCTGCAAAGGCATTTTTAACATTGATGCTTGTGATTTTGTTGAAGGGTGACATTTTTCGCAAACTACCGGCATGGTAATGCCATGTAATACAGGCTGTGTATGGCTTTATCAGTAGTTTCTTTCGGATGCGGAGTGATGTAGATTGCCAAATATCTTGTTTCTGAAATCCGGGTCCAGTTTTCAATTTGCTGTTGAACTTCCGGTATCGGGTTATTTTTATTGCTGAAAACAATACTCTTGTTGATGTCAACAAAGTAATTCATCGCTGATGCCTTCGTAGGAAATTACCAATTCCGGAAAATCTGATATGCGTTTAATCTGCACCTTTATAACAAAGCGGTTAAAAATAAAAAATTGACCGGTGCTTGCTTCTTTATCCCAAAACCAAAATTCATTGTCGTATATGAAATTTGGCTTTGAACGCTTGCCACCTTATTGAAATAACGAGAAATGAGCCACTGATAGTAATGTTTTGCAAAACGAGGGCTTTTATGAAGGTTTACGGTCAGCTTCTTTTCGTCTGGTTTTGGTTCAAAGTTTACATACAGATATTGTGCAGTGGTGTTCAATATTGAACGTGGGCATGAAATGCCCATGTTGTTTGAATATGGGCAAAATACTTAAAATATTGCCCACGTATTGAAAACGTGGGTACGGAATGCCCATGTTTTTGTAACGTGGGTATGTGATACCCATATTTGAATAAATTACTTTTTAAGAAGCTCATAAAGTGCTTTGTTTATGTAAATTATCTCCTTTCCAATTTTTTGAGGCACCAATATTCCAATTTCTGCTAATTCAGAAAGGTACTTGCCAGCGGTTTTTCGCTTCGCAATGCCTTTAAATTCCAGATGTTCAATTTTTGAATAGGGGTGCTCAAAAAGCAATTCAATAAATTCTTTGGAATACACCTGAGGTTTCTCGGCCTTAACTTTCTCAATAGTTTCGAGAATTAAGCGGTTAATGCTATTGACCTGCTTTATAGTATCTGTGGCGGTTTGCTCAATGCCTTTCAGAATATAGAGTATCCAAGGCTCCCAAACATTGTTAAACGTAACTTCTCTCAACAAGCGGTAATATTCGCCCTTATTGTGAATGATGAACCCACTTAAGTAGAGTATAGGGCTATCCAATAAGCCTTTCAGCATCAGGTAAAGGACATTCACAATTCGACCTGTTCTGCCGTTTCCATCGTAAAAAGGGTGAATGCTTTCAAACTGATAATGCTGAACTGCCAGCTTGATAAGAGGTGAAACATCATCATCTTCATCTATATTGAGAAATTTTTCCAGATTAGTCATAAGGTTGCTGATGGCATCTTTATCATCGGGCGGTGTATAAATTACTACTCCGGTAGCATCATTTTTTAATGTTGTGCCGGGCAGTTGGCGAAGCCCTGCCGTGTTTTCTTCGAGAATATTCTGAACCTGAATAATGCCGTTGGTGCTTAAAAATCCTTTCTTGTTGATAAACTCAGTACCTGCAAACAATGCCTCACGATAGCGAAGTACCTCTTTTGTGGCAGAATCGGGTTTGAAGGATTTAGCCGTTAATGCCTGGTATAATGAATCGTGAGTGGTTATCACGTTCTCGATTTCGGACGATGCTTTGGCTTCCTTTAAAACAATGGCATTGATAAGAATATTCTGGTTAGGCAGTGTATGTGCTAAACCTTTTAACTCAGCCAGTGCAACGGCTGCCCTGCTTTCCTGCCTTAAAATGGCTTTGGTTTCAATTGCATCCCTGTTGGGTGGCAATAAAGGCAGTTCGTTATTTGGTATTTCCGGTTTTAGAGCCATGGTACTATGTTTTAATTATTTTTACTTGTAAAAAAATCTGCCAATAATTCGGCTTGTTTTAAAACTGTTTCAATTGCTTTTTGCTGTTTGTCGGGAGGATAGCCATATTTATTTAATGTACGGCGTACCAATACCTTATCAGAGCTTAATGCTTCATCAATAATTTGTTTGATGGCTGTTTCAATATCGGCATCGGATTTTCCTTTACCTGTTACTTCAAATTTTACAAGACGAGCTTTGACAGCCTGAAAAAAGGCAACTTCATCTTTGATTGCCATCGCCTTTTCGTGCGGTACTGAAAGGGCAAATGCCTGACTTAATAAAGAAACTTCTTTAATAAAGCGTGCTTTGCCGTCCTGTAAACCTAAAATGTGCTCTTCTGCCTGTAAAATGATGTAAAGTTTATTTTTTGCATCAGCATTGAAAAAACATTTGTAATTAAATCCAATTCCAGGGAAATTTTCATAATAGGCTTGTGGTTCCTCTACAATAATATCTTTATAGGATTTACATCCTTCAAAAAACATTTGCCTTATTATTTCGAGTTTTTCGAGCATTGCCTCAATTGCTCTTTCTATATCCAAAGTTGGGTCACCCTTACCACCTGCATTTGGAACGGCTCCTTTCGTTGCAGACATTTCTATCAGGATTGATTGTAATTTTGATTTTGCAACAATGGTTTTTCTGGAATATCTTTCTGCAATTTCTGTTGGCTGTTCTGAAAATACAATTTGAGTGTTTTAGGTTGGTGCTGCTCAAATAAAAGCCTTTCAAGGTCTGAACGTCTTATTATTGTGCGCTTACCCGCTTTACCTGTAATCAGTTCACCCCGTTCAATCAATCGGTAAACTGTACGTCTGCTTATTCCTATCAATTTACAGGTTTCCGAAATACTCAAAAAGGCTTTAGCTGTTAATTCCTCGATAGGTTGATTTTTTATGTGCAGGGTTTCCTTATTGCTTTGATCAATCTTATCAGCCCTTTGTTTGGCTTTGTATGCTGCACTATTGCAACGGTGTGAACAGTACAACGTGGTGGTGGTAAGAGCTGTGAACTCATTACCGCAATGCTGGCAAATTCTTTGTACCCTAATTTTTGAACTCATTATTGTAGCTTATCGTGCCTTTAAGTGTCAATGTGTGCCAATTAATCCCTTTAAAAATGGGTTGAGGTACAAATATTCTCTTCAATCCTTTACAAGGTACAACGAAGGTACAAATAATTAATAAAAAAACAACTATTAATACAAAATAAACATATATTTGTATGTATTAAAAAGCCCTATATTAAAGGGCTTTATATTGGTTTATTGATTGTTTTGTATTAGGTTGTTTTGTAGTGGTTACTTTCCGATACAAAACTTTGAAAAAATTGAATCGAGTATTTCATCTGTAGTAATTTCTCCAACAATCTCTCCAAGATGGAAAATAGCCTCTCTTATATCTTGTGTAAGAAGATCTGTTGGAAGTTTTTCGTCCATACCGTTGCGAACACGTTCTAATGCTTCAAGCGCCAATTTTAAAGCCTCAAAATGACGAACATTATTTACCAATATTTCACTTGAATTAGATGCAATATCTTCTTGACTGTTAATAAGTATTGTCTTGAGTTTGTCTAGTCCAATGTTTGACTTGGCAGAAATTGGTAGAATAGCATAAAGTTTCAAACCTTCGTCCAAGGCTTGATTTTTAATATTATTTATAAGGTTGTCCAGTACTTTTTTACTAACCAGCTCACATTTATTTAAAAGAACTATAACTGATTGATCTTCCTTAATCCTGGAAGCCAAGGCTTTAATTCCAATAGCAAAAGTGTCTTCTCTTTCTGCATCCAGCAGGAGCATTACTATATGTGCAGATCTAATTTTATCATATGTTCTTTCAATACCTAAAATTTCAATCTCTTCTTTTGCCTTTCTTATACCGGCAGTATCTACAAATCGGAATGCTATTCCAGAGATATTTACCACGTCTTCTATAAAATCCCTTGTTGTGCCATGAATATCTGATACTATTGCTCTTTCTTCACCAATTAAAGAATTTAAAAGAGTGCTTTTACCAGTATTTGTTGCTCCCACAATTGCCACAGGGACACCATTTTTAATTACGTTACCTAACTTAAAAGATTCAATAAGTGATGATATATGATTTATTATATGATCTAAAAGCTCCTTTAACTTAGCTCTATCCGCAAACTCAACGTCCTCTTCACTAAAATCAAGCTCAAGCTCCATAAGTGAAACTAAATCAAGAAGAGACTGTCTCATTGAGGAAAGTTCCGAAGAAAAACCACCTCTCATTTGACTCATGGCTATTCTATGCGATGATTTTGTCTCTGAAGCAATCAAATCAGCAACAGCTTCAGCCTGAACAAGATCAAGTTTGCCATTAAAAAATGCTCTTTGAGTGAATTCTCCAGGTTTAGCGATTCTGGCTCCTGCTGAGATAAGAGAGATCAATATCTCTTTTTGTATGTAAGTAGATCCGTGACAAGAGATTTCAACAGAATCTTCACCGGTAAAAGAACTTGGGCTTCGGAAAATTGACACCAATACATCATCTATAAGTTCATTTCCCCTGTAAATATTTCCATAGCGGATTGTATGACCTGGAGTGTCACTTAAATCAAGCTTTCCATGTGGTTTAAATACAGCAGAAAGGATATTAATTGCATCTTTTCCACTTACTCTGATTACAGCTATTGCAGCCATACCGGCAGAAGTCGATAAAGCACAAATTGTGTCATGAACATATAAATCTCCATCCATAATTGTAATATTTATTTAAGTTCAAGTTTAACAATATTTTCTACGTGATGTGTATGAGGAAACATATCAACAGGTTGAATGGCTGTTATTGAATAATATTCCGACATCAAAGATATATCTCTTGCTTGTGTTGCCGGATTACAACTGACATATACTACTTTAGAAGGTTTTGTTTCAACTATTACTTTAGCTATATCTGGATGAATACCTGCTCTTGGAGGATCCAGTATTATAACGTCTGGGTGGCCATTATTTTTTATAAACTCTAAAGTCAATATTTTTTTTATATCTCCTGCGTAAAAAAAACAGTTTAAGACATTATTTTCCATAGCATTAACTCTTGCATCTTCAATGGCTTCAGGTATATACTCTATACCAATGACCTTGGAAGCTCTTGATGCCAAGAAGAGAGCTATGGTTCCTGTACCAGTATACAGATCGAAAATTATTTCATTTCCAGACAAAGATGCATAATCTCGAACAACGGAATATAATTTATACGCTTGTTCAGAATTAGTCTGAAAAAAAGATTTTGGGCCAATTTTAAATTTAAGTCCTTCCATTAACTCATGTATTGCATCAGCCCCATAGTATTTAATTACACTTAAATCTGATATTGAATCATTTTTTTTGTTATTTATCACATAATTAAGTGATGTAATCTCAGGAAATTGTTTAATTAATTCATCCATTAATTTGTATATAAGGTCTTTATTTTCATAAAAAAATACCACAATAACCATTAAGTCACCTGTAGATGCAGTTCTTATTATCAAATTTCGTAAAATACCATTTTGATCTCTAAGGTTGAAAAATGGAATTTTATTTTTTATAGCATAATCCTTAATGAAGAGTCTTATTCTGTTTGAAGGTTCTCTTTGCAGATAGCATTGCTTTATATCCAAAACTTTATCAAACATACCGGTAACATGGAAACCAAGTCCCAATCTTTCGTCTTCAGAAAGTGTATCGGCTTCCTCATTTGTTTCAATCCATCTTTTATTAGAAAAGGTGAATTCAAGTTTGTTTCGGTAATACAAATCCTTTTCAGATCCAATTATAGATGATATGGCTGGCAATTGAAGTTTGCTAATCCTTGAAAGCTGGTCATAAACTTGTTGTTGCTTGAATTCAAGCTGTTTGGAATAGGGTAGTGGTTGCCATTTGCAACCACCACAGGTACCATAATGTGAACAAAAGGGTTGAGCTCTAAAATCTGATGGCTTAACAATTTTTTGAACAACACCTTCCATATAATTCTTTCTTTTGGAAACGATTAGAATATCGACTATATCACCAGGCACCACAAATGGTACAAACATAACTTTACCATCTACATGTGCAATTGCTTTTCCTTCAGCTGCTATGTTCTCAATTTCAACCGATTCAATTATTTCTTTTTCTCTTTTGCTCATATATAAATTTTCGAATGTCTAATTTAACTTTTTAATAACTTAGCTAATTATAAATATACAAAATAATAGTATATTTATAATATATAAAAGCATATCAATTTTATAACACAATTTATATTATGTTAAATACAAATTTAACACCACTACCCGAACGAATGAGACCGACTAATCTTGACGATTTTGTGGGACAAGATCATCTGGTTGGGAAAGGATGTGTTTTGCGCAATATGATAGATTCAGGCAATATTTCATCGTTTATTCTTTGGGGACCTCCTGGCGTAGGTAAAACAACATTAGCTAAAATAATAGCAAAACAACTAAACAGACCATTTTATATTCTCTCCGCAGTATCTTCAGGTGTCAAAGATGTACGTGACATTATTGATAAGTCAAGAAAAAACAGTCTTTTTAACAATTCCAGACCTATTCTTTTTATAGACGAAATTCACCGGTTCAGCAAAAGTCAGCAAGATGCGCTTTTAGGTGCTGTAGAAGATGGTACTATTGTATTAATAGGTGCTACAACAGAAAATCCTTCTTTTGAAGTTATCACTCCCCTACTTTCACGGTGTCAAGTATATGTTCTCAAACCACTAGACAGAAAATCGCTTGATATTATATTGGATAGAGCTCTTAAAGAAGACCAGATTTTAAAAAATATTGATATTTCTGTAGATGAGAAAGAAGCTCTTTATCGATACTCGGGGGGAGATGCCAGGAAACTTCTTAATATATTGGATATCATCGTTCAAACACATCAAGGAAACAAAAAGGTTACTATAAATAACAAAATAGTTATTGACAAATTGCAGGAAAATATAGCACTTTATGATAAAAACGGAGAGCAACATTACGATATTATTTCTGCTTTTATTAAAAGTATTCGGGGCTCGGATCCTAATGGCGCTGTATATTGGCTTGCAAGGATGCTAGCAGGTGGAGAGGATATACTTTTTATTGCAAGAAGAATGGTAATTTTGGCTTCAGAAGATATAGGACTGGCCAATCCTAATGCTCTTTTACTGGCTAATGCATGCTTTGATGCTGTTAACAAGATTGGTATGCCTGAGTCAAGAATTATTTTATCAGAAACCGCAATTTATCTTTCAACATCTCCAAAAAGTAATTCTGCATATTTGGCTATTGATGCAGCTATGGAAGAGGTGCAAAAAAATGGTGGCAGATCTGTTCCTCTGCATCTTAGAAACGCACCAACTTCACTGATGAAAGAACTGGGTTACTCTGATAATTACAAATATGCTCATGATTTTCCTGACAATTTTGTTGAACAGGAATTCCTACCGGAAAATATTGAAGGTATCAAATTTTATGAGCCTGGAAATAACAAACATGAAGTAGAAATAAGAAAAAGGCTCGCTGTTCAATGGAAAAAATACAACTACTAATTGAAGAAGATTTGTAATTTTGCAATCATGATTTATGATTATAATATAGAAAATTTAAAAAAATATTCGGGGGACAATTTCTTTCTAATTGCCGGACCGTGTGTCATTGAAAGTGAGGAACTTGTTTTTCATGTTGCTGAAAAAATAATTGATATTACTAACAGATTATCAATCCCATACATTTTCAAAGCTTCTTACAGAAAAGCCAACAGGTCGAAAGCAGATTCCTTTAAGGGAATAGGTGATGAAAAAGGGCTCTCCATTCTCCAAAAACTCAAGGAAGAATATAAAGTTCCGGTTTTGACAGATATTCATAACCCTGCAGAGGCATCGCTTGCTGCTTCATATAAAGTGGATGTGCTCCAAATTCCGGCTTTTCTATGTCGTCAGACAGATTTACTTGAAGCGGCTGCTTCAACCGGAAAAGTTGTAAATATCAAAAAAGGTCAGTTTCTTGCACCTATTTCAATGAAATATGCTGCAGCTAAGGTGTCAAATGCAGGTAATAATAAAATTATCTTTACGGAGAGGGGGACTCAATTTGGCTATTCCGATCTGATTGTTGATTTTCGCTCTATCCCTGAAATGAAGAGTTTTGGATATCCTGTGGTTCTTGATGTTACACACAGCCTCCAGCAGCCCAATCAGGCTTCAGGAGTAACGGGTGGACGTCCTGAACTTATAACGACAATGGCTCAGGCAGGGATAGCAGCCGGAGTAGATGGAATTTTCATCGAGACACATCCTGAACCATCTATAGCTCTTTCTGATGGAACTAACATGCTAAGGCTGGACTTGTTAGAAAATCTCCTACAATCATTGCTCAAGTTAAGAAAAGTATATAATGAAATTAAATAGATAAAGCCATGGTCATTAATGAGGATTTTACAAAAAGATATGAAAAAGTTCCGGTTGAGATATTCGACGACTCAAAAGATGCTTCTTTAATTGTTGTTAATAAGGTTGCTTCAATTATAAAAGAAAGAAATAAGCTTGGCAAACATACAGTCATTGGGTTAAGTGCTTCATCATCTCTCATACAGGTTTATGAAGAATTGGCTAAGATGGTGGCAAATAAGGATCTATCTTTCAAAAACACGCATATTTTCAGTGTTCATGAGTATTATCCACTAGGAAAAAACGAAATTCAAAGTCATTACCGTTTTATTAAGGAATATTTGCTCGATTACATTGATATTCCTATCGAAAACATTCATTGTATTGACAGTGAGATTCCTAAAGAAAAGGTACATGACTACTGCATTGAATATGAAAAGCTGATTGAATCTCTTGGAGGAATAGATATCCTGTTGATTGACAATATGGGATTTAACGAACCTGGTTCGTACTATAACTCCCGAACAAGACTTATAACTTTAAACTATAACACCCGGGTAGCTGCTGCTTCTGAATTTTTTGGTGTTGAATATGTG
>Ga0208825_1000811_pt1 | contig 27121 bp, 32 predicted proteins | sample AD_UKC113_MetaG_FD_184450 | JGI IMG/M metagenome (GOLD analysis project Ga0208825, IMG submission 184450) | Active sludge microbial communities of municipal wastewater-treating anaerobic digesters from Hong Kong - AD_UKC113_MetaG (SPAdes)... | ecosystem: Engineered > Bioreactor > Anaerobic >...
CTGATGATTTTCAATCCGGCTTTCGGCGGTTTGTCCATTGTGCTATGGACCGGCTTTGCTTTTTTGGCCAGTGGAGCACTTTCGATTGTTTTTGCCTTGCGATTGCGAAAGTTGCATACCTTCATTCAAAAAGAATTGGAATAATTGGGTTGTTATTACGTGTTGGCTCTCGGGATACAAACAATATTACACGCTTGTGTTCCGATATATTTTTTTTAACTGTCGGGACGAAACTTTTTTCAATTGTTTCTAATCGAAAGTATTTCGCCGGTTTTCAAAACTTTCCCTATGGACGGATTCCATGATCTAATCTGTTCGATCGTGCAATTGTATTTTTGAGAAATAGAGTAAAGTGTTTCGCCCATTTTTACGGTGTGCTGGATACTAACATCTGCATTGTTAACCGTATCTTTTGACAATGAGTCGGAGTTTGCTTCCATTTCTTCCGGATCGGGAACGGTTGTATATTCGGGTCGACGCATGGTTTGCTTTTCCGGATGAATCTTACTATTCATCGGTGAATTGCTTGCCGTGTTCTTATGGCTTGTTTCACTTGCGAGTTGAGGCACTGTTTTTCGTGATGCCTCTCGCGAGTGCACAATATAATTGTTATCTGCCTGAGCTTTCGAAATTTCGTCCGAAGATTTCAGTCGAGGCAAATCGACTCGATTAGCTTCGTTTTCCGAAATATTTTTCAGAGTGTTAATACTGTTTTTATCTTCGACAACTTTTTGTTGTGCTTTCTTCGTTTGTTGTGAGGTCAGTCGATTAGCTTCTTTCAATACGCGCCCTCCTCGCAAGTAACGCGAAGCGTAATAGGGTTCGGTGGATGCGGTGATGATTACTCCGTCGGAAGTGGATGCATGGATGAAATTGAACTCACCGTTCGATTTTTTCTCGATGACGATTCCAACATGGCTTACTTTCCCATTTTTGCGACGACCCTCAAAGAAAACCAAATCGCCTATTTGTAAATCTTCTTTTCGTCTGATGGCAGGTACTTGTTTATCCTGATTTTCGGAGCTGGCACTGAGTTTGTATCCGAATTTTCTGAATACGAAAGAGGTGAAACCTGAACAGTCAAAAGCATTAGGCCCTTTTCCTGCGGGTCGGTATGGCTTACCCAAAAAATCTTTGCTATAATCGATCAACTGCTGTTGTGTTGACGAAAGGTATGGTTTCTCCGAAACAGCTTTTCGTGAGGTTCCACAAGAAGCAAGCAGTAATGTGAGTAATAGCAATAGCCACAGGCAAATTACAGTTTTTTTTTCGTTGAGAAAATATGCCATAAACGCGTATTCTTCGGACACATTCAATTTTATTGCGAAACAAATATAAAGAATTGATTGTGATAGCTGCCTTTATTCTGTTTTTTTAACTCTTAGAATTTCGGGTCTTTATTCTTTTTTTTGATCGATTAGGTCTATTTTTGTCCGAAAATTGACTTTGAATATATGGAACAACTCAAAAATATCGTATTTGACTTTGGTGGTGTGCTTATCGACTGGAATCCTCGTTATCTGTACCGAAACGTTTTCGAGACTGAAGACGAAATGGAATACTTTCTCGAACACATTTGTCCATACGACTGGAATCTGATGCAGGATGCCGGACGTCCGCTCACCGAAGCTACACTGTCAAAACAAAAAGAACATCCCGAATACAGCGACGAGATTGCATTATATTATGGCCGATGGATTGAAATGGTTGGTGGAATTTTCGATGAAAATGTGAAATTACTGAAACCGCTGAAAGAAAAATACAATTTGTATGGATTAACCAACTGGTCGGCCGAAACGCTTCCGCTAGCTCAGGCTAAATACGATTTTTTTGATTTGCTTGACGGAATAGTTGTGTCGGGTGCAGAAAAAATCGTGAAACCTGATCCGGCACTTTATCATATATTGATCGATCGCTATCGAATCGATCCTCGTGAAACACTGTTCATCGACGATAATCCGGAAAACATCCAAACTGCCAAACAACTCGGATTTCAGACGTTACACTTGACACCTCAAATCAATTTAGAACAAGAACTGAAAAATAGAGGCATTATCGATTGATGCCTGAAAGAATTCCTTCCTGGAAAAATAATCTTAAAGGGGAAGCATTTTCATAACAATCGCAGAAAAAGTTTGGGTACAGGTGTTTCGAAATGCATGATTTCCCCCGAAGCGGGGTGATAAAATTCCAACACGCGCGCATGCAATGCGATGCGACCTATAGATGTGGACGATCCGTATTTGCGGTCGCCGACGATAGGGTGTCCGAGATCCTTGAGGTGGACCCGTATTTGATTTTTGCGCCCGGTTTCGAGCTCCAATTCGAGTAACGAAAATTGATCGGATGTCTGCAAAACTTTATATTTTGTGATAGCCAGTTTTCCCCCATTATCTACGGGACTGGAATACACCATATAGTTCTTTTTGTTTTCGGTCAGCCAACTCGAAATTTTTCCCTCAGATTCGTCCATTTTTCCCTCTACAACAGCCACATATGTGCGTTTAGTAACCATATCGCGCCAATTATCACGCAGCTGATGCTGTGCTTCGCTATTTTTGGCAAAGACCAACACTCCCGAAGTCAATTGATCGAGCCGGTGAACCGTATATATTTTATTGTAGGGAGATTGTTTTTGGACATAATCCTTAAGCAACGAGACTGCTGTGGTATCAATTCCACTTCCGGTGGTAATGGTAAGCAGCCCTGCTTCTTTGTCGATAACGATAATGTCGTCATCTTCGTACAGGATGCGCAATTGCGGGATATTCTTCTCCACGATGCTCCGATGATTGCCAACGATAATCTTATCACCCGACTTTAATGGATAATCGTAGCGCGTAATGGCTTTGCCGTTGACAACTATTTGACCATGTTTGAGTAACGATTTCACCGAATTTCGACTCTTTTCGCTCATGTTTGTCAGCAAAAAATCGAGCAAAAGAGCATTCTCGTTCACGATCATTGTCTGTTCTTTCTTCGTTGATGCAGCAGGCGATTTTTTATGTGTTTGTTTGTTCACTTCGTTAAATTGTTTTCGTAATCTTTTATAAACCCGAGAGTCATCCAGTTAGCCATTGCCTGACGATTGTTTTCGAGGATAATGCGACGCCGATCGAAATCATTCTGAATGTTGCCGACTTCTACCAGAATGGATGCCGGTTTGTAATTCCGAATAACATACAGGTCTCGTTGGCCAACCACTCCCTGGAATCCTCTCCAAGGCTGGAATTGATCGTATTTCTGTTGAAAAACATCACTCATGGTTTTTGCCAACGCTATACTTTTCGGATTGTCGGAATGATAAAAAAACACGTCGATTTGTTCGGTCTCGTTGCGACTGTCAACATGGATTGCAATGGCTCGGAGGTAATCGAATTTTTTCCGATCCTCTCGATAAAGCTTATTGACAGCATTAACCCTCTGTTTGAGCCTGTCGAACTGACCTCCGGGGATAGGCTCGCCCAAACAGGTCTCATCGTAGCTATTGTTCAAAAATTTGTCGTCACGAATGCCGTCATTCTGATCTTGAATGACCATGTAAACCGTAGCACCTTCGGCCATTAAGTTTCTGGCCAATCGAAGTGCAATGTCGTAAGCATACTCATCTTCATGGAGTTCTATTCCGTCGAAATTGCTTACCGCACCGGGATCTGGGCCTCCATGTCCGCTTTCGATATAAAAACAGGCATTTTTAAGTTTGTCAGAATTTTTGGGTACATCGGCGTATGCGCTTCCAAAAAGAGCCGGATCGAATGTTGAAAAAGCAACAGGCTTTGGAGGATAAACATCTCCGGGATGCAATGGGGGAATAAGATAAACCGTTCCTAATTCAAGTCCACCCTGAGCATTCAGTCGATCTCTGTTCAGTTCAACAAATTCGCGTACATACGTAGAATCCATTCTGTTCCAACGTCGAAGAAACGAATAAATGCCGTCGCCCGGGATCGGATAAGCCATATCCTGAGCAGCAACGGATAAAGGGATGAAAAAAAGAACGATACACGATATTTTGAAAAGCCGTTTTTTTAATGTAGTCACATTCTTAATCATATCGCAAAATTACAAAAATTATATCATTGAACTTCCCGATAAATAAAACCTATCGGCTATTTATTGCAATCTTTTTGCTGTATGAAGTTTTATTTATAACTTTGCGACATAGAAAGACGATGTGGACAGATTTGAGCTGCTTGCAACCACAGAAAAAAATGCTAAAACCATTCTCCGCAATGCTTTAGACTTCCCTTTGTTGCTTAGTAGGCTCTTACGATTCCGCTGTTTTTCGGGTACAGATTAACAACGATTTATGAACTATTTATTTACATCCGAATCGGTGTCCGAAGGACACCCCGATAAAGTAGCCGATCAAATATCGGATGCTTTGCTTGACGAGTTTTTGGCTTATGACCCCAACTCAAAAGTAGCTTGCGAAACGCTGGTAACTACCGGACAGGTAATACTGGCAGGAGAAGTCAAATCACAAACCTATGTGGATGTGGCCGAAGTGGCACGTAACGTAATTGCCAAAATTGGCTACACGAAGAGCGAATATCGTTTCGAGGCACAATCGTGCGGCGTTTTCTCGAGCATTCATGAACAATCGGACGACATCAATCGTGGCGTCGACCAAAAAGCCGATCCCATGGAACAGGGAGCCGGCGATCAGGGAATGATGTTCGGTTATGCAACGAGTGAAACTGAAAATTTCATGCCTCTTCCGCTCGATTTGAGTCACGCGTTGTTGCAGGAATTGGCTTATATCCGCAAAAATGAGCTCCACCTGATGCCCTATCTTCGTCCTGACGCCAAATCGCAGGTAACCATCGAATATTCTGAAGACGGAACTCCGCTTCGCATAGATACCATCGTGATCTCCACTCAGCACGACGAATTTATTTTGCCCGAAAACAATTCTCCCGAAGCTTCCGACAAGGCAGATAAAGACATGCAGGATAAAATTCGCGAAGACATCATTAATATCCTCATCCCTCGGGTAAGAGAAAAATACCAATTCAAAAAAGATATTCATAAACTTTTTGAGGGCGATATCAAATATTATATCAATCCAACGGGCAAATTTGTTATTGGTGGGCCTCATGGAGATACGGGACTTACGGGCAGAAAAATCATCGTTGACACTTACGGAGGAAAAGCTTCGCACGGCGGAGGCGCGTTTTCGGGAAAAGACCCCTCCAAAGTTGATCGTTCGGCAGCGTATGCAGCTCGTCATATCGCCAAAAATTTGGTTGCCGCCGGCGTAGCTTCCGAAATTCTTATTCAGGTTTCGTATGCCATTGGCATCGCCGAACCGATGAGCATTTATGTCAATACATATGGCAAAAGCAATGTCAATCTTTCGGATGCCGAAATTGCCGAAAAAGTGAAACAACTCTTCGATATGCGTCCAAAAGCTATTGAAGAGCGACTGAAACTTCGAAATCCAATTTATTTCGAAACGGCTTCTTACGGGCACATGGGACGTGAACCACAAGTGGTGAAAAAAGTTTTTTCGTCACGCTACATGCCCGAGCCGGTCGTGTGCGAAGTTGAACTCTTTACTTGGGAAAAACTCGACTACGTAGATAAAGTTAAAAAGGCATTCGGACTTGAGTAGCAAAAATATGAAAGTCAATAAAACAGGAAACGATACTTCCGAATTTTCGTGGTCACAAAATTCGGGAGTTGTCGTTTATTGTGCTTCGAGCGCACAAATCGATCCGACTTATTTTGAGGCAGCCAGGAGACTGGGGCAATTATGTGCCGAGCAAGGAATCGCAGTGATTAATGGTGCAGGTAAACAGGGCTTGATGGGAGCTCTCAACGATTCCACACTTACACATGGTGGAACAGCCATCGGAATCATTCCTCAATTTATGGTAGATGCGGGTTGGTGTCACGAAAACTTAACCGAAACAATTTTTACCGATACCATTCACGAACGAAAATCACTGATGGCAAAAATATCTAATGCAGCCATCGCATTGCCCGGAGGAATCGGTACACTCGAAGAATTAGCCGAGATTATCACTTGGAAACAATTGGGACTTTACAACAAACCCATTATCATCATTAATATAAACGGGTATTACGATTTGTTGCTTGGCTTTTTTGATAAAATGATATCGGAGCAATTTATGAGTTCCGCTTATTATCAAATGTGGAAAGTGGTTTCATCACCCGAAGAGGCAATCGAATCGCTTAAAAATTTTCCAGTCTGGAATCCTTCATTCACCAAATATGACGAAAAAGAGTTGTAACTTTGCGAAAATTTACGACAATCAGTGTTCGATACGATTCGCAATACAACGCTCGATGCCACTTCATTTTTCCTCATCGGAGAGCCCGTGGTTGCAAAAACCGATTCTGTCACTTTCGGCTTTTCTCCCTATAAAGTTATAGCAAACGATTCAACGGGCATTCATTTCAAAAAGGATTCGATAGCTTATTCAATCAAACCTGTCGAAAATGGGAAAACCGGAATTCCACGTAATTATCCGCTATACGAGAACAGTCTGTTTTTTTTGATTTTTCTGCTATGCCTGTCCATTTTTTCTTTTTTTTATCGCATTTCCGGAGAATCGATACGCAATCGCCTCGAAGAAGAATTTCGTCGCAAACGTCACTCATTATCTTATAAAGAGCAGGTGACGACAGCAGACGTTTGGGGCGAGTTTTTTATGATCGTGCAAACCATTTTGATTGCAGCAATGGTTGCTTACAAGTTTTTTGGGCAGCGGGAATTTGTCTTATCTTCTGTCGAAAGCAAAACGATCTATTTCATCGGATTGGGAATATTATTTGGATTTTTTATATTGGTGCGCCTCTTGATTTTTCGATTGTTTGGAAGTGTCTTTTTCTCCTCCGATGTTTCGGGCCTTATGTCGAAATACCTTTCTCTGATAGGATTTATGGGAATATTGTCTTTTGTTCCCGCCTTTATTTTTGTTTTCGCCCCACAGTTCAGTCAAATAATGCTGATCATACTTATTATAATTTTTTTTATTAGTAGAGTCATCATTATAGCTTCTGTTTTAGATATTTTTGTTAAACACAGGTTAGGTTACTTGGGTTTTATTGTGTACCTTTGCGGCGTCGAAATTTTGCCATATTTTTTACTTTATTTTGGGGCAATTTCGTTGATTCACATTGTTGGCAGCATAGCATCATTATGAATGTAAGGAAAGTTAAGAAGATACTCATCTCGCAACCTAAACCCACAACAGACAAATCTCCCTACTACGAGATCGCCGAGAAATTTCATGTCGAGATTCATTTTCGTCCGTTCATCAAAGTAGAGCGCGTATCGGTAAAGGAATTTCGTCAGCAGCGCATCAATATTCCCGACTACACGGCTATTGTTTTCACCGCACGTACGGCCATCGATCATTTTTTTTCGTTGTGTGAAGAGTTGCGCATCACGATGCCCGAAACCATGAAATATTTCTGCATCTCCGAGTCCGTTGCTTTGTATTTGCAGAAATACATCGTGTATCGCAAACGCAAGATATTTTTCAGCCAGACGGGTAAAATAGAAGGGTTGAACAATGCAATTACGAAACATTCCAAAGAAAAATTCTTGGTACCCCTCCCCGATCAGCATAACGGTGAGGTAACACGTTTTCTCGAAGAAAAAAAGATCGATTATACCGAGAGTGTCATGTATCGTACGGTGAGCAACGATTTTGACAAAGACGAACCGTTTGACTACGATATGGTTATTTTTTTCAGTCCTGCAGGTGTACAATCGCTTTTCAAAAATTTCCCCGACTTCAAGCAAGGCGACATTGCCATCGGGTGTTTTGGAAGCACTACTGCCAAAGCAGTTGAAGAAGCCGGATTGAGACTCGACTGTGAAGCTCCGCTTCCCGGACTTCCTTCTATGACCGCCGCACTCGAAAACTTCTTGAAAGAAAACCACAAAAATCACTAAAATACTTTGAGAGCTGAGATGCTTGGTCAAATCGAAGAGAAAAATTTTAAAATTACTTCGAAAGAGAATCAACAAATAACAAAAACAACTATCTTTGTTGATTGAATTGCTTTCGGAGGAATGCTTTTTATCATATGATGGAAGGACTTAAAAAGAGAACTTTGCGAAAGGGACAGCGCATTTCCGGCGTAAAACGGATTGAGCACCTTTTTGCTCATGGAAAGTCCTTTATATCATATCCGTTGAGGGTGGTATATGTGGTTCGTTCTTCAAGAGACGATTATCCGATAGCGGTGATGGTGAGTGTGCCCAAGAAAAAATTGAAATCGGCGGTGGCTCGTAATCGAATGAAAAGACTCGTTCGTGAAGCTTTTCGCCAAAACTCCCATCTGTTGGATATAGCTACATTTCCGCATGAACAATCGTTGGATATTGCATTCGTGTATCTCAAAGATGAGCTTTGCGATTATGCCACAATTCAAAAGGCAGTACTCAAGGCGTTAAGCGAAATTGCCCGTTGCATGAAGGGAAACGAAAAATGCTGAAAATTTTACGAAACATAGTAATCCAAATTCTTTTAGCTCCGGTGTATTTCTACCGGTTTGCCATATCTCCGCTCACGCCTCCCAGTTGCCGATATACACCTACATGTTCTCAGTATGCGATAGAAGCATTGAAAAAACACGGTCCCATCAAAGGTTCGTGGCTTTCTGCCAAACGCATCTTAAGTTGCAATCCGTGGGGCGGTTCCGGGTACGACCCTGTTCCTGAGCCCAAGGTAAAGGTGAAAAAAGACAGACCGAAAGCATAGCAAGACACACTATGGAACTTTATGACGTACATACTCACCAAGTTTTTTTAGAGGACAATGATGACCCCTATCACTCGTGTATCCTCGATGTTTATCCTTTGGAATTTGAAGTAGCAAAAGAATCTTATCACCGACATGCCTTTTCATGCGGAATCCATCCCTGGTACTCAGAAGATAGCGATTTTCAAATGCAATATTTGACCGAAATAGCGACTGATCCACGCATTGTAGCTATCGGAGAAACGGGTATCGATAAACTGAAAGGACCGTCATACGACATTCAGATTCCCGTGTTTGAGAAACATATCGCATTGTCCGAATCACTCAAGAAGCCTCTCATAATACATTGCGTGAAAGCATGGGACGAGCTCATTCGCGTTCGCCGGCAATCACAGCCATCGCAACCCTGGATTATTCACGGTTACCGCAGTAATCCGGAACTTACAAAAAGATTGATCAAGGAGGGATTTATGTTTTCCGTGGGTGATAAAATCAATATCGAATCGCTCGCTTTGATTCCGTTAGACTCTCTGTTTTGCGAAACCGACGAAGACGAAATGGATATACGCGACGTTTATATGCAGGCTGCTCTGGCATTGAATATGAATCTTGAAGATTTTGCTGACAGGATTGCACAAAATGTTCATCGTATCTTTCCAACACTGCAACCACCCAAACCATTTGATCCCGAGGAAATGAAGGAAGTACAAGAAGAATAAAAAACAAATTGCATTGTTTTTATAACTAAAATAACAAAGACTCATGCTGTAACTACGCATGAGTCTTTATTTTCTGCCGAAATCGGCCGGAATTTCTCCCCAAATCTCGGTTTGCCATTTCAAAATCGGATTGGAGTAGGTGTTTTCGTTCAACCATTTTTCGGCACGAGCTATCAATTCGAAAATGATTTGGTTTCGGGATGTTTCTTTGAGTTTGGTGTTGCATTTTTTGCGCTCGACCCATTTTATGGCATTCACACTGTCTGAATAAATCGGCAAATTGCTTTTCTTTTGGGCGAGAAGCGCAAGCGCATGAACAATCCCCAGAAACTCTCCGATATTGTTGGTACCGTCTTCGAATGGGCCTACGTGAAATATTTCGGTGCCGTCGGCAACATAAACTCCACGATATTCCATTCGTCCGGGATTGCCGCTGCAGGCCGCATCTACGGCTATGCTTTCCGTAATGATCTCGGCAGAAGAGGGTAGGGAAGCAGGACGAGTTCTTTGCCTAAGGCCGATATGTTTCCATGGATTATCCGTGAAAGCTTTTTGCGCCTCAATTTCGGATTCGAAGGACTTGTATCGTGCGTTTTCGAACCCGAAGACCTGTGCCTTACATGCTTCCCACGATGTGTATATACCGGGTTTCACGCCCTGCCATACGACATAATATTTTTGCTTCTTCATTGTCCGGGAGCAGGCTGAAAAGTATCTTGATAGGAATAAGGAATTTCCTGAATCGGTTGAGGTTCTTGGATGTCGATGATGCTGTCCACAATGTATTTCGTGTATCCCCGCCACGGAAGAGGCGCAAAATACTCTTTGTAGTGAAGCTGAACATTTTTCCCGCCGGCAAGCATGAGCTTTTCGGCAAGTGCTTTATCCACCACAGAAAATTCGAACTGATTCGATTGCAAACCACTCGATTTTTCAGCTTGAAAACCCGACTGAATGAGTTTCCCTTCGTAGGTTTTGAAAACTACACCTTTATGAACGAGATAATTGAGTTCGCCCGACTTTACTCCGGTGCCGAAGACGTAATAAAAACGTACGTAAACAAAGATTCCCAATGCCAGGATTATGATAAAAGTAGTCCAGCCAAGAAATTTTTTCTTTCTGTTGTTTCGGGGTTTCAATTCGTCCATAAAATTCAAGTATTAATGTTTCGACCGTAAAGTTAGGAGTATTTTTGCTTTTTAAGTATTTATCAAACCGAAAATCTTACATAAATAATTCCTTTTGGCTATCTTTGTGAAACAATAGTTACAAATCAATTACTTATTTATTATTTAAGATAACACTCATTATGAAAAAGTTAACTTTATTCAGTGCACTTTTGTTATGCTCTGTTATGCTGATGGCTCAGCAAAAAACCGAAGTTTACACATTTACTGTCGTAAAAGAAAATCCGATTACTTCCGTCAAAAATCAAAACAGCACAGGAACTTGCTGGAGCTTTTCGGGACTTGGGTTTCTGGAATCGGAACTTATCAGGCAGGGAAAAGGAACCTACGATTTGTCCGAAATGTACATTGTCCGGAAAAATTATGAGGATAAGGCTAAAAAATATACGCGGTTACATGGTAGTCTCAATTTTGGTCCCGGCGGATCGTTTGCCGATGTTGTCGAGTCGATAGACGACTATGGATTGGTTCCCAATTCGGTATATACCGGTTTGAATTATGGATCGGATACGCACAACCACAACGAAATGGATAAAGTTTTGAGTGCATATATAAAAGGCATCGCCGAAAGCAATTCGTTGACCACTGCATGGTTCAACGGATTTAGCGGGATTCTCGATGCCTATCTCGGAAAAACGCCCGACACATTTACGTATGAGGGCAAACAATACACTCCGCAAAGTTTCGCCAAAATGTTGGGTTTGAATCAAAACGATTACGTTTCGATTACCTCGTTCACTCATCATCCCTTTTATACGAAATTCGCCATCGAAGTGCCCGACAACTGGCGCTGGGCAAATTCGTACAATCTTCCGCTGGACGAACTGATCGAAACTATCGACAACGCCATTAACAACGGCTACACGGTCGCTTGGGCTTCCGATGTGAGCGAAGCAGGGTTCTCCCGCGAAGGAATTGCTATTGTGCCAGATGAAAATGCTCCAGAAAATATAGGCAGCGATCAAGCCAAATGGTTGGGGCTTTCGCCGCGCGAAAAGAGCAATGCGCTTCGCGACAAAATCGGGAAGGAAATGCTGAAGGAGAAAACCATTACTCAGGAGATGCGACAGGAGGCTTTCGATAATTTTCAGACGACCGACGATCACGGAATGCAAATTTACGGCATCGCCAAAGATCAAAACGGCAACAAATACTATATGGTAAAAAATTCGTGGGGAGAAACCGGTCCTTATAAGGGAATCTGGTATGTTTCCGAACCTTTTGTACGTTACAAAACGTTGAGTGCCGTTGTCAACAAAAAAGCACTTCCGGCTTCTGTTTCCAAAAAACTGGGTCTGTAATCGGCAACAAACAGCATGGATATATCAGCTTTATACGATATCTACATCCAACATCCGATTGTCACCACCGACTCACGCAACTGCCCTTCGGGCTCGATATTTTTTGCACTCAAAGGCGACAAATTCAATGGCAATCGTTTTGCTTTGAATGCCTTGCAGCAAGGTTGCGCTTACGCCGTAGTGGACGAGTTCGACGAGGCTTTCGAAGGAAACGACCACATCATAGTGGTGGACAATGTCCTCGAATCCTTACAAAAACTCGCCAACTATCATCGGCGCAAACTCAAAATTCCCATCATCGGCATCACCGGCACCAATGGTAAAACCACTACCAAGGAATTGGTTTCGGCCATTCTTTCGAAAGAGTTTAAGGTGGCTTTTACGCAGGGAAATTTCAATAATCACATCGGCGTGCCGCTCACGCTTTTGTCGATGACGCGCGAACACGAGATAGGCGTCGTGGAAATGGGGGCAAGCCATCCCGGCGAAATTGCGCAACTGTGTGCTATAGCCGAGCCCAACTTCGGGCTGATTACCAACATCGGCAAAGCGCATATCGAAGGATTCGGATCGTTTGAAAACGTAAAAAAAACCAAAGGTGAACTCTACGATTTCATCCGCGAGCACGACGGAAAGGTCTTCGTGAATGCCGACAACGAAATGTTGCTCGAAATGTCCGAAGGGATGGATCGCCTTCTTTACGGGCGCAACAATCTCGATTTGTTTGCCTCGGGTACCCTTTCATCCGAAACGCCCTTTCTCGAATTCGACTGGAACTTTTTCGAACATCCCTATCACGTAAAAACGCATTTGGTGGGTGAATACAATCTCGATAATGCGCTGGCCGGTGCGGCCATCGGCAAATATTTCGGCATCAATGCCGACAGCATCAGTGATGCCCTCGAAACGTATCAGCCGAAAAACAACCGTTCGCAATTCGAGCGTACGCAGCATAACGATTTAATCATCGATGCCTATAATGCCAATCCTACCAGCATGATGGCCGCAATGGATTTTTTTGTGAAAATTCCTACGTCGTTGCCCAAAGCCGTCATCATTGGCGAAATGAGCGAGTTGGGCAACATCAGCCTCGAGGAGCATCAAAAGCTGGCGAATTTTATTGCTTCGCAACAGTTCGAAAAAGTTTATCTGGTGGGTAACACTTTCAAAACGTTGGCCGAAAGCGACGAATCGCTAAGCCGGTGGATGAATGGAAACTGTTTTTCGTCCGTCGCCGAATTGTGTGATGAGCTGCAAAAAAATCCGCTCAAGGGATATTACATTTTGCTCAAAGGCTCCCATTCGGTCCATCTCGAAAAAGCCGTACCTTTTTTATAGCGATTTTGTCTTCGATCATATCCTAATAAAGTTGATTTCGCTAACTGTCAATAACGGCCAAATGGTTCGAATCATTTGGCCGTTACCGGTTAAGATGAAGCATGACTAACTATTGTTGCGTTAGTTCTGCTCCCTGCACAACGTATATTTACAATTTCAATTTGCCTGTTTTTGAACCGAATTCATTGCAGCGCGTTGTTACTTCAATCTGATCGTTTTTTTCAAATCGGGAAGATCAATTTCGATAACTTGAGATGTAGCAGAACTTTGTTTGTCGAGATTCATTGATTTTACTTCTTTGCCGTTAACTTTCACTGTAACTTTGTCAATGTAATGTTTGTTGGCATTTCTTATTTGAATTCAGTTATCGGATGATGTTTTTGAGTTATTTGGGAAAAATTCAGAATAGCGTTGCGAACATCCCTCCATTCCTGCTTGTTTTAAGAGGGCAAAAATCACAATTTCTTCGAAAGTATAAAGTTAAAAAGGACAGCTTACAAATTCTAAATTTAAGTTTATGAAGTACAAATTATTGGGTAATACGGGATTGAAGGTTTCCGAATTGTGTCTGGGAACCATGACATTTGGTGGACAGGGGATGTGGACTGCCATCGGTTCGCTTCCGCTGGAAGAGGCCAAACAATTGATTAAGATTGCGGTGGATGCCGGTGTCAATTTTATTGATACGGCCAACATTTACAGCTTTGGGTTGAGCGAACAATTAACAGGAAATGCTATTCGGGAGCTGGGACTGAAGCGTTATGATTTGGTGATTGCAACCAAAGTGCGCGGCATGATGGGCGAAGGCCCGAACGATGCGGGCTTGAGTCGCAAACACATTATGCAGCAGGTTGAGGATAGTTTGCGGCGTTTGCAGACAGACTATATCGATTTGTATCAGATTCACGGTTTTGATCCGCAAACTCCGATGGAAGAGACGCTCGAAACGCTCGACATCCTGGTAAAAAGCGGTAAGGTTCGTTACATCGGTTGCAGCAATTTGGCTGCCTGGCAAATTATGAAAGCATTGGGAATTTCAGCACAACAGCACTTGTCAAAATTTGTTTCGCTGCAAGCTTACTATACATTAGCAGGGCGTGATCTGGAGCGCGAAATTGTTCCGCTGCTGCTCGATCAGAAAATGGGATTGTTGGTGTGGAGTCCGCTTGCCGGTGGTTTCCTGAGTGGAAAATATACTCGTCAGAATGCGGATACCGAAGGACGTCGTACCAACTTCGATTTTCCGCCTATCGATAAAGAAAAAGCTTACGACATTATCGATGTCATGCAGACAATCGCTCAAAACAAACAGGCATCGGTAGCGCAGATCGCTTTGGCATGGCTGCTTCATCAACCAGTTGTAACGTCCGTAATTGTTGGCTCCAGAAAGCCGGAACAATTGATGGATAATTTGAAATCAGTAGATGTGAAATTGTCAGCCGAAGAGTTGCAGCAACTGAATGCTGTAAGCGAATTGAAACCTGAATATCCCGGATGGATGATCAATATGCAAACAGAAGAAAGACAATAAAATGGTTTGAAACGGTGGATAAAAACAAAAAGCGCCTTTTGACGGGCGCTTTTTTAGTTGGATATGTAAATCCGGATTATCCGTTAACTTTTGCCATGTGAGCAATCAAATCGAGAACTTTGTTGGAGTATCCCCATTCGTTGTCGTACCAGCTAACTACTTTTACGAAAGTCGGGCTCAATTGGATACCGGCTTTTTCGTCGAAGATGGAAGTGCGAGGATCGCCGATGAAATCGCTCGATACAACTTCTTCGTTGGTGTATCCGAGAATACCTTTCAGTTCGCCTTCCGAAGCTTCTTTCATAGCTTTGCAAATTTCTTCGTAAGTAGTTTCCTTTGCCAAACGAACCGTCAAGTCAACAACCGAAACATCCAAAGTAGGAACGCGAAGCGACATACCGGTAAGTTTGCCGTTGAGTTCGGGGATGACTTTACCCACAGCTTTGGCAGCACCTGTAGAAGAAGGAATGATGTTGCCCGAAGCAGCGCGTCCGCCTCTCCAGTCTTTCATCGAAGGGCCATCAACGGTTTTTTGTGTAGCGGTAGTAGAGTGAACGGTTGTCATTAATCCTTCGAGCACGCCGAATTTGTCGTGAAGCACTTTGGTGATAGGAGCTAAGCAGTTGGTTGTGCAAGATGCGTTCGAAACAAATTGTTCGCCTTTGGTGTAAGTTTTTTCGTTTACGCCGCAAACATACATGCGCGTGTCGTCCTTTGATGGAGCCGACATAACAACATATTTTGCTCCGGCATCGATATGTCCTTTGGCTTTTTCCTTGGTAAGGAAAAGTCCGGTAGATTCAACTACATATTCGGCGCCAATTTCGCCCCATTTCAGGTCGGCAGGATTTTTTTCGGCGGTAATGCGGATCGATTTTCCGTTAACAACCAGTTTGCCGTCTTTTACTTCGATGGTGCCTTTGAATTGGCCGTGAATCGTGTCGTATTTTAACATATAAGCGATGTAATCTACATCGAGCAAGTCATTGATACCTACGACTTCAATGTCGTTTCTTGTTTGAGCAGCACGGAATACCAAACGTCCGATGCGTCCAAACCCGTTAATACCTACTTTAATCATAATTGTTGAATTTTATTTGTTAAAAGTGTTCCTAAATACTATCTTTTTTATTGAGTTACAAAAATACAACATCTTTTGTTTTTAACGAAATTATTCATGTCAAAATGTATAAAAATAATCACTTCGAAGCAGTTAGTGTAAATATTAAATCGTTATTGACCGGACATAATTCCTCACTAATTTCGTATAAAAAAGCGAAATGGCAGTTTATTTCAACTCTACATGATAAAGGTTTTGCCGATGCGCTTGTCGATTATACCAGTCGTTAAATACCGATTCGAATGCATTCACCGAGAAAGCAACGTAAAATAGTAGTTTCTATATGCTTCAATGGCCTTTAATAAAGAATTCTTGTTGTGTAGGGGCTTCCGAAAACGAACAAACGTTACGTGAGAAGTCTGTATGGTATATCGTTTGTCGATGGATTGCTCCAATGTTGAATTACGAAAATTTGCGCGAAGGTTATTCTGAATTTGCATGAGAGAATCGTTTTTTGGAAATCCTCAATATTCTACTTGGGCTCGGGTATGGACTTAATAAGGACTTAACCCGTATTTGGTTTTACCATTTTAATTGCCCAATATATACACTCGGAGAATTTATGTTGCCGTTGCTTGCGGATAAATAGACCCAATAGTGGAGTGGATTATCTTTGTTTGCTTCGGACAACAATACGGTAACCATTTGATCGGAGCGAGAACCGATATTTTCGTGAAAAAAACATGACCTCGTGACTTCGTCAAAAAACACAAGCGAAACTTTATCGTCTGCATTCTCTTGCAACGTTTGCTTTTCAGGTGCGATTTCCCATTTGACGATAACTTCGGATGTGTTTTTTCGGGTTTCAGTCGTAATCATTTCCACCGGCTGTAAAATGCCATCTGCAAGTGGCAGCTTAGAAAAATCGATAGTGAAATTGGGATATTCACCTTCGACAGCCATTTTCAATACCCTACTGCAAACTTTCGGAAAAGCCTGAGTGTCGAGATAGCCTCGTTTGATGACTTGGCGCAATGGCGTCAGGCTGAGATTGACAAACCTGAACTTCATACGATTTGCCTGTTGTTTGAGCGTTTGTGGGTTGGATGGGATGGTATATTCGCGCAGGAAGTTTTTCCCGTTGCGTTTTACCGCAACTACTTTGCCTAATCGACCAGACATTTTGCCAAAAGTGCTTGACTCGAATTCTGCCATTATTTTTTCAATTTAATCAATTGTTTACATACGAACAAAGATAGTGCCGAAAAAGGATTATCTTTATTTATTTGGCTTCATTAACATTTTAGAGAGCAATAGTCACTTCATAGTTGGTATGGAGTTAACTTGGAGTTGACATGGAGTTGCCTCGGAGCTATGTCGGAGCTATAGCATAGGAAAGATAGAGATAAGTGGGAGATGGCAGGGAAGAACAAGGCAGAGGAGTGTGTTAAATTTGTGGAAAATTCTCATGAATGGTAGGAAATTGTTTGCATCCTGAGTATTCGAAAGATGGTTGCTACTATCCCGATAAGTACGCATGAGGAATACCTAAAAATATTTTTCTCATGAACATTTAAATTAATTGATATACAATTAATTGTGATTTCATCAAAACGCTTAATAAGAAAAATGATTAAGGGATCCGACCACTAACCTTTTTTGACCGTAAAGCTCCGCATAAAGCATTCATCCTTAATAAAAAAAGGAACGCAGTTGTAAGAAAATAAATCTTGATACAATTTAATTTACGCTATCTGATACACTATAATTTATGTTATCTAAAAAACCGCAACTCTAATCCCTCATATCCATATTCACTTTTAAAAATTGGAGCAATAAAAGTGATTTTCATCGTTAATTCGTTATTTGATACTATGTTTATGTCTGAACGCATGGCGATTTCACCTTTATAATAAAACTCCATTACACCGGAATTGCCCGTTCCTTTCAGAAATTTCCATGATCCTTTAGCTTTGGTGTCTTGTCCATAAGACGATAGTTCCCAATTGGGATTATCACTCATGTCTCCATAGTAAATATTGTGGTAAAACTCCATTGAACCGTTGTCTTTCAGATCATACACTTGAGTTCTCAATTGAAAATTATGATCGTTATGGAGTTCGGCTTCCCATAGTCCGATTAACGGAGTATAAATACTTTCGGACGGCTGCATGTTTGAATAAAATTTTCCCCTATTGAACCCATATTCACCTTTCACTGTACCGTCGGGATTATAGACAAGAAATTCACCATCGAGATCGCCGACCGAGTACCCTCCTTTTACTTTTACTTTATCTCCCTCATACCAAAAGGCAAGGCCGTTAAATAAATATTGCGTTGTCCCTTCCAATTCACTGGCGTTTGCGGCAAAGGCAATCTGATTATTATCCACTTTGTGATATTTATAAATATAATTGATGATGGGAGTGTCTTTGAAATACTTCTTGTCTTCCCAGTAATTACCGGTGTCTTCGTCATTTGGAACCAGATCGCGCCCAAGCAATTCCTTTTCGAGGTAATAAACGGCTTTGTCCTGCGATACGGGATTTAAATTCTGATCCACATAAACTCTTTCGCCGGTAATCGGGTAATTTCCGAACGAAGCGAGATTTACATTTACGCCAAGTTCGGGATGAGGTTTAGGTAGATTTCATTATTAAAACTCAACATACTCTCCCCAACAAATTCAAACAAGTGAAGATCTATAGTGTGATTGTCTGTGTCGCACCAGACCGTATTGTCCTCAGTAGTAAATTCCACTTTAGTTTCACTGTAACCGTTCGAGATTAACAGTTTCATAATTTCTGCGTCGTCTTTCTTTTGTACGAATATGTCAATATCATTATGTGGTCGTGTTTGTCGTCCCAAAAGTGCGTCTACTCCCCAACCGCCGTCAATCCATACCTCAATTCCGATTTGTTCAATTTTTTCCAACAAGTCAATTACATCTTTTTCGTTCATCATAAATATACAGTTGATGTTTTCGTCTTTCTGTCTGTTTAATTACTGCACCGTTCGCGCATTTCCGCTAACGGTTGGTGTATGAAGCGTTGGGCATTTCGAAGCACTTTACTGCCAAACCGCTACAAAGTTTATTAAATGTAACGCCCTTGAAATTAGCACTATCCGCCCAATGATTTATACACTTTGTTAGCAACTGGGCGTTGATTCTTCCAGTCTGTTTTTCAGTCATTTAAGGTTTCTTTAATTGTCTTTTCAATCTGCACAAAACTGTCAACGGAGCACGAATTTATTTTGTTTTTTGTGGGTGGGCAACCCTAAAACCGCCCTTAAAGGCGGTTACTTGGGCTGGCTTTGTAAGCTCTTTGGCAAGCTTTGGTCGTGCGGCGGCTCGTGGGGCTTGCCAATGTGCTTACAAATAGGGTGGGCTTTTCCATCAGCTTCTCACTGTTTTACCCAATGCTTCTAACAACTGCGGATTATCCTCTAAACCAATCTTTGCTACGGCATAGAACTCACTCATCCAATCATCTATTTTGGCAAATGCTGCATCTTTGCCTTTGGTTGCATCTTGTGATTCCCCTTTTTCTTTCAGGTAAACTGCTCTTGCCGTTTCTAATTCAGAAATCAATGTGTTTGCCGCTGTCAAGTCGTCAACTGATATTTTTAAACGAGCTAATTTACCTTGAATAGCAGAATCGGCAGATGCAACACTGTAAAACTTTTTTGCTGCTTCTAACCATTTTATATATGTCCGTGGCATTACGCCTGAAATGGCTAATTTATCTGCGATTAATGAATCATTTCGGAATACAACTTTAGCTTTTTTTCGATGGGTGTTAAATGTGTCTTCTAATTGCTCCTTTTTACTTGAAAAATCTGCGTAAGCGGCAGATGTTTCATCATCTTCGGTTTTGTTTGCATCGTATGCAGTCCGGGTTTTTGTAAGCAATGCTTTACCTTCTGCGATAACTACTGAATCATAACCTAAATCAGCCATAATAGCCGCAATTTCAGGTTGGGTCTCCGCATTTTCCAAAGCTACCCGGTACAATTCCAAAGTTGCTGTGTCTGTAAGTTTTGTTCGTGATGCCATAATTAAATTTTTAAAGGTTAATAATTAATTACATTTGGTTTTTTCGCTTTTACAATTCTGTTTTTCAGTCTTACAATTGCGTTACCCCCACCGACATTTTCTCTATTCGGATTTGAAATTGATTTTTCCGACCGTACTGCAATATTTCCCCAACTTGCCAGTCTTTTTTTCCTTTCTACTATTGCATTTTTCAAACTTACAACTGCTATTTTTCAACTTGATATTGTATTTGTAAAACTAAATGTTAAATATAATGAAAATACTTTTTGTAGGAACTCAGTTACATTTCCGTTTTGTTAAAAAATCAGCAACAACTTTCATTCTTTTGTATCGAAGGGCATTTTACCGAACCATATGAACAATAAACGCAGCAATCGCCTTTTTTGGGTTTTATAACAGCTTTGCACTTTTCACACTCATAGAAGAACTGGCATGAATCTTCAGGCATTTCTTCTTCTTTTTGATGCCCGCAATTTGGGCAGGTTATGATTGAGTGGTATTGAATTTTCATATCTATAAAGTTTTCAACAATCAGTTTTACATTCCTTTTCAATCCTTTCATTCTCAATTTGAAAGGTTGTGTGTCCAATTCCGAATTCGTGTTCAAGTTTCTTCTGCAGTTCAGAAATAAATTCATCGTTAAACCCTTTTGGCATTATCAGGTGGGCGGTTAAAGCTATTTGGTTGGTACTCATTGCCCAAACGTGTAAATCGTGAATATCGTTAACTCCATTTTGGGATAAAAGAAAGTTGCGTACTTTATCAAGTTTTATTTGTTTGGGTACTGCATCCAGCGCTAAATCAATGGAATCAGTAAACAACCGCCATGTACCCCAAAGAATAACCAGAATAATGATAAAACTCATTACCGGGTCAATCCATTGAATTCCGGTGAGGTTAATCAATAGCCCGGCAGCTACTACACCTAACGACACCCCGGCATCGGCAGCCATGTGCAGGAATGCCCCTTTGATGTTCAGGTCGTCTTTTTGGCCTTTCATAAACAGCAAAGCCGTAATGGTATTGATTACTACGCCTATCCCGGCAACAATCATCACTTGCGTACCTGCCACGGGTTCTGGATTTTTGAATTTTCCTACAGCATCCCAGCCAATTGCTATTACTGCTCCAAAAAGCAATAACGCATTGAGTATCGATACAAGAATGGTTGTTTTGCGAAGTCCGTATGTGTACTTTCCTTTTGGTTTTATGGAAGCGAGCCTGATTGCAGCCCAGGCAAAAATCAAACTCAGTACGTCGCTGGCGTTGTGGCCTGCATCGGCTAATAGTGCTGATGAGTTGGCTAACAGACCGTAAAATATTTCAACAGCAACAAAGGCGATGTTTAAACCTATGCCAATGGCAAAAGCTTTTCCGTAATTTTTTTGAGTTGTATGTTCATGCGAATGTGCCATGCTCTGTCTATTTACCAAGTTTCAATATCCTGAAAGCCCCCCTGACCACGATTAAAAATACAATTGCCCCAATGATTAAATCGGGATATTTTGATTGGGTCAACAATACCAAAACACCTGCAAGGATAACGCCCGTATTGATAATAATATCGTTTGATGTAAAAATCATGGTAGCTTTCATGTGTGCTTCTTTGCTCTTTGACTTTTGCAACAGATATAGACAAACTGAATTCGCAATCAATGCCAGTATTGATACAATTATCATGGTTTGAAAATCCGGCACCTCTTCAAAACTGATAAACCTACGTATTACTTCTACGAGGCCTATCAGTGCCAATGCCAGTTGAAAATAGCCACTTAGTCGGGCTACTTTTTTCTTGCGGGTTACAGTTGAGCCAACTGCCCAAAGGCTTAGGCCATAAACCAACGCGTCTGCCAGCATATCCAGTGAATCGGCAACCAGGCCCATAGATTTAGAAATAAAACCCGTGGTAATTTCAATAATAAAAAATGCAAAGTTGATAATCAAAACCGTCCAAAGCAGTTTCGATTGTACTGATGAATCGTCCTTGAATTCATCCTGTTGGACAACAATGGTTTCTTTGTGTTCCGTGCCCAATTTGAGTTCTTTAAGGTGTTTTTCGATTTCCTCATTTTCTTCGGAATGAAACACGGTGAGCTTCCGGTTTTCAATATCGAACACCAAACTTTTAATTGTGGAAAGCCCTTCCAGCTTCATCCTGATAAGGGATTCTTCGGAAGGGCAGTCCATTTTACTGATGGTAAATACAGATTTGAACATGTGAACTAATCTTTATACAAAACCACATTTAACGGAATAAAAGCGCCCACTTTCAAGCCCCAGTCAATATTATCAACAGGGGTAAACAAAAATACAAACGCATTTCCCACGTTCCCTAATTTGAAATTGGGCCCGGTCTGTACGATGAATTTATTTTCATCTATCATATACTCTTCCGCCAAAACCCACGATACCGGGATTTTTTTGTCGAACCCTACAAACCAGTATTCGTTGAAATTGTAAATGGCGTTGGCAAAGGGCGTGTATCCCACCGACAAATAGGTTTTATTATTGAACATGGCGCCCAATTCGGCATGGATACGGGTTATTTCCGTTTTGTTACCGTCAAAATCGTACATCACAAAAGGGTTAACACGTACCCCTGTGATTACTTTTAACCGCTCGCCTTCCTGGGCATTCGCTGTGAATACCCAGAAAAGTGCGAAGGTTAATAACAACAGTTGTTTTCTCATTTTCAAAGATTTTTTAAATACTTTAGGTTAAAATACTGGCCGTATTATACGTTTTCAATGACCTTTTCAAGTTTTGCCCTTATTTCGTTGGCGATTTCCCCTAATTTGTCATTTTCAACCGCCAGCATGGAAGCCACCGGGTCAACGGCAGCTACTTCTGTTTTGCCATTATCCAGCTCCTGCACAATTACATTGCAGGGAAGCATGGCTCCGATTTTGTTTTCCGCTATCAATGCTTCATGAGCAAAGGGTGGATTGCAAGCCCCTAAAATTTGGTATTTATTGAAATCGACATCCAGTTTCTTTTTCAATGTGGCCTGCACATCAATCTCTGTCAAAACCCCGAATCCTTCTTTTTTAAGTTCTTCGGTTACTTTCTCAATGGCTTCATCGAAACCGTACTCTGTTATCTTTTCAATGTAATACTTCATGATTTTTTATTTTACATTAAATCTTTTTTTCGTTCTTCAAATTCTTGTTTATCAATTTCTCCCTTGGCATAACGCTCTTTTAAAATATCGAGCGCCGACTTACTTTCGGGTAGGTTGCCGGGGCGGTTATTTTGACTCATTCCTTTAACAACCATCCAAACAACGGCAATTACGATAATGAGCCCTATAACCCACCACCAGCCCATTCCCATTCCCCATCCGTGACACCCAAATCCATCCATCATAACATTCTCCTTTCTTTTTATCGCTTGTTTTTTTAAAAACCGAACTGGTGTTTACCAACAATTGCTGCGACGTGACATCATCATCTGTTTACGAGAATTCATTCCCATATTACCTGCATGCCAGCAATTTTCCGACATATCCCACCAATTGTAATTGTTGTTGTTAAAGTAGGTAAGCTGCTTTTCAGTAAGAAGTTTTTTTACCTGAACTTTTGTCTCCAGGTTGATATCCTCAATTTTTTCTTCCTTATCGCGGATAGTGCTTCTCAATGATTTCACCTTTTTTACATCGAGCTCGGGATTTGAGTTTGCTGCCTGATATTCTATTCTTAAACTGCGAAGCTCGTTTTCGATTGGAAGCTTTTTCTCGTAACTGTTTTTACGTAGCTCATTGATTTCCGTAATTTGTTCGGCTGATAAGGCATATTCCGCCGGGGTATTGTTGTTCCACCATTGGGCATTAGCGTTTACCGACCAGTTTGAGTTACAACAATGAGGTTGTGCCATTGCCTGCGATGCAGAAAAAACAATCAATCCTGCAAGTAAAAAAGCCATTTTAAATTTTCCAGTTTTCATAATTAATAATTTTTAATGTTAGACATTCTAATAATTTCAACATCAAAATTACCAATAAGTTAGTGCAACACTATTGCAAAGTTTAATCGCAGCGCGGGCACACCCCGTTAATGATGAATTGCGCATTATCGTAGGTGTAGCCTTCAGGCAGTTTAATGTTGGGAATTGGAAGTTCTTTCATGCAACGTGTTCTGCCGCAACGGGTACAATAAAAATGAACGTGCAGGTCATGTATATTACAGGTACATTCATCATCGCAAACGGCATACTTCACCGAACCTGAACCATCATTAACGGTATGTACAATGAAATTGTCCTCAAATGATTTAAGCGCCCTGAAAATGGTTGAACGCTCCACTTTTTCAAATCGTTGCTCCAATTCCGCCAGGCTCAGCGCTTTCCCGGATTCCGCAAGTGTTTTATAAACCAGGGTGCGCATGGCTGTTGGTTTGACGTTTTTCGATTCGAGTTTTTGTTCAATTTCTTTATTATCCATTCCTACAAATATTTATGAGACAAATATTATTCAGTGCTTTTATACCCCAAATTTACCTAAAAATGTTTAATAACTGATGTTTCGCAGTTAAAAAAGAAGTTGATAATCAGAGAATAAAAAGATAAAAAAGCAGCATATTTTAGCTAATATATCATTGAAAATGATTATCTTAGCAACTGGAAACAAACCAATAAAATATGCTGCAGGACAAAGATATTAAAAAGATTCAAGAGTTGCAAGCGGACTTTACCCCCTCGAGGGTTTCCGCTGATGATATTTTCAGCCGCTTCAAGGCGTTGAAGCTAAGCGAGTGCTTCTCGGAGTTCAATTTTTTCAAGCGTCGCGGGTATGACTTTAGAATGGTTCTGGCTGTACTGGTCTCCATGGTAGTGATCCCGGAGAAAACGGTCAACTCCTTCCTGACCAGCCCCACCGGTGAAGGTTCCTCCATGGGTAAGGATGTGTTCTATCGCCTAAAGAATAGTCCCGTTATATGCTGGCGGATGATTATGTGGCATCTCGTGCATCGTTTTCTGAAGGTGACCTCCCAAGATAAGGATGTAGATGATAGCTCATCCCGTTACCTGATCTTCGATGACACCACCCTGTCTAAAACCGGCAAGCGTATAGAGAAGATTGGGAAGGTATGGGATCATGTAACAAACAGCTATGTGCTTGGCTTCAAGCTGTTGGTTATGATGTACTGGGACGGTAAATCCGCCATCCCCTTGGATTTCAGTCTTCACCGGGAGAAAGGGAAGAAGGATGAGCGTCCGTTTGGTATGACCAGAAAAGAACTCAAAAGGCAGTACAGCTGCAAGCGTATCAAGGACTCCTACACGGCTAAACGTGTGGAAGAGTTGGACACAAACAAGATTCAGATGGTATTGCGGATGTTCTTCACGGCCATTTATCGTGGGCTTCGTGTTGATTACGTTCTGGTAGACAGCTGGTTTACCTGCGATGCGTTGATACAGGCTATCCGGAGTGTGAAGAACAAAGAAGTTCACCTGATTGGGATGTACAAGTTTGCAAAGACTAAGTTTGAATACCAGGGTAAGAGCCTGACCCACGCCCAGATCAACAATATGTTGGGCAAACCCAGGCGCTGCCGTTCTCTGGGGTACCAGTACAAACAGGCCAAGGTGATGTACCAGGGTGTTGAGATCTGCCTTTTCTTTAGCCGACGGGGCAAACATGACAACTGGAAGGTTTTATTGACGACGGACACAAAACTGACGTTCAAGAAGTTGACCCTGAGCATTACCAGGTAAGATGGGTTGTGGAGGTGTTCAATCGCGAATCGAAGCAATTGTTGAACCTGGGAAAATGTCAATCCAGTAACTTTGACGCTCAGGTGGCCGAAACGACCATCAGCATGATAGCCTACCTGTTATTGACTCTTCGTTTCCGGTACGATAACTACGAGTCGAAAGGGGCACTCTTTCGGTCGATGAACGCCGATGTACTCAGGGAAACGCTCGACAGACGGCTATGGGGCTTGTTCATCGAGTTGGTCTGCACTGTATGTGAGGTACTGGAATTGGATGCCCAGGACTTGTTTGAAAAAATGCTTGCCAACCCAGAGGCAGAAGCCATGATCATGGCATTGTACTCTTCGGTGATTGGCAAGGGCGATTGAAAAAAGTGTAAACTATAAAACATTGTCAAACAGAGATATAGAGATTGATGCATTTCCTTTCTATTTCTTTGTCAATTATTTGAGGGAAGTGCGAAACATGAGTTAATAACCTTACGGGATTTATCTTTACAACTTCAATTGCTGTACTACCCACATCTTTAATTACTTGACTCCTTCAAATACTTCAAAATAATTGGAATTGTTCTGAATTGTAAATTTGAAAATACATGAATTCATTTTTGGATTAAATCCCCCAAAATGATTGTCATTTTGATTGTGTTGGGTATTCATGTGATTGGTCCAGGCGTTCCATTGGTCAGTTCCCGCCCAGTTGCTGTTGCCCCAACCTTGATTCATATTTCCCCAGCAATTGCCATCGTTCATCCAGGCGTTATTTGTCCAACCGGATTGGCGGTTTGTGCAAAAATCATAATTATTGCGATTATGTCCATATTCAGCAAAAAAATCTTGTCCGGTATAACACACCATAATGCTGTCATAGTTTTGGTATAGTTGCATTGTAAAGGTTGAATCAAAATTGTAGGACAAACAATGCATACTAACTAAGCTATCGTTTATTAGCGTTACATTTAATGTCGCCGGACTGGACTGATTAGTAGCTGTACTCTTAAGAGTACCTGTATATGTGCCGATTACGCTGGAAGCTAAAGTATTATCCAAGGGTGTTTCTTCTTCCTTGTTACATGAATAAAAAAGGAATCCAACTACTGCTACCATTAAAAAAATAACTTTTGTATTTTTCATGCCAGTAAATAATTTATTTCGTTTCATTTTTCTATCCTCCTATTTTATTCCAATATAAATCCTGCATTTTTAACTTTTGCCTCCAATTCGCTATACGCAATTTGTTTTGGATTGTATTCAATAAGTACCTGGTTCGATTTACGATATAACTTAAAATCTTCAACACCTTTAATTCCGTTTAACAAAGTCGTCAATTTCTCGTTATCACCTTCTGTATTAGCCCGTAATAACCGAGCACATTAATTATATTTAATTTTATTTATTACTTTTGTATCGGACAAGCTGATCCGATGGTGATATCTTATACCGAAGGATTTCTAAGGGGTTATTACTAATTGT